>Ga0196971_1000196_pt1 | contig 58278 bp, 65 predicted proteins | sample S1v_1013CmetaG_FD_148660 | JGI IMG/M metagenome (GOLD analysis project Ga0196971, IMG submission 148660) | Soil microbial communities from Anza Borrego desert, Southern California, United States - S1+v_10-13C | ecosystem: Environmental > Terrestrial > Soil > Desert | place: USA: California... | reverse complement strand
CCGCTCGCCACCATTCCGGCTGTGCGCGGACAGCTGGGGGAGTCCTTCCGGCAGCTGAGGCTGCTGGAGGAATGGGCACCCGGCGAGCCGCCGGCCAGCCCGTCCCTGTCTGTGCTGACGCGGGAAATGCGCAACCTCGGCGACATGCTGGGAAAGCCCGGCGGCGCACGCGCCTTCCTGTCTGGCGGAGTACGTGAAGCCGCCGCGATGTTCGGAATGCTTGCCAACCTCTACCCGGGACACGACCATGCATGAGATTCAGGCCGAACACTGGAGCCGCCGCTATCCGGAGCATCTGCTGGAGCATGCCGCCTGGCTGCGTGCGCTTGCGTTGGAGATCGACGCGGACCCGCAATCCGTCATGCAGCGCGTGGATCATCCTCTGTTCGCATTGCTAACCCGGAGCGAACCGCCCGGCACACTCGATCGCGTGCGCCTGTTTGAAGCGCTGGCGTACGGCGACGCCGGCGCACTCCTGAGCGGACCCGGCCCGGGATTTCCGGGCGTGATCGTCCGCGAGCTCGGATCGCCGGCGCAGCAGCAGGTGTTTTTCGATACCGTGTCGGAGCGCCGTGCCCGCACTTTCCTTGCCGTCGCAGAACCGGCGAAAGTGTCGGACGCCGCCGGCATGACGTGCCGCATCGACGCGGCCGGCCGGCTGACCGGAGAAAAGTGGCTGGTCGGCCATGCGGCCAGCGGCGAGATCGGCGTCGCGATGGTCAGGACGGGAAACGGCCCGTTCAGTCTCGGCGCGTTGCTGCTGACGCCGGATGTGCTTTCCGACCGGACTCGCCTGGAACGCCACAGTCTGCCCATGCCGGGCCTGAAAGGCGCGCTGCTCGGCCACATGTCCTTTTCCGGCCTGCAGCTCGGCGCCGATGCACTGCTCGGCGCGCATCTGCATCCCTTGCAGCGCGGAATGGCAGCGCTCATCCGGACCTTCAGCCGGTTCCGGCCGTGCGTCGCTTCCATGGCGCTCGGGCATGCGCAAGCGATGGCGGACTACGCGCGCATTCAGCTTCATGGCATGCCGGCGCAGGCGGAGACGCTCGACGCCTGGGACGCGCGCCTGTGCGCGGCGCGGCGCCTGGTGCATCTTGCCGCCGCCGAGGCCGACCGCGCCCCCGACGCCGCGCCGCATATCTCGCTGGCGAGTGTCACGGCTACCCGGATATGCGAAGCGATCGCGGACGACGTCCCTGGCCTGCTCGGCACCAGGGCCCTGCTCGATCATCCCTGGCTGGAAAAGGCGGTGCGGGATGCGCTCGCCTTCGAATGCCTGGAAGGGGCCACCAATATCCACCTCGATCAGACCGGCGCGCTGCCGGCGGGTTTTCCATCCTGATGCTGATCCCGTTCGTCACCACGCCGATGGCCACCCCACTGTTCAACTTCGCGTGTCGCCGTTCCCCGATGGACATGCCGGGCAACTGCCCGCCGGCGCCAGAAGGCAGTTCGATGCAAGTCTGCGCGCCTTCGTCCCACCACCACGCGCAATGGCATGACGTCGATAAACGTGACAGGGGTGCGGCGGGGCGTAGTGCAGGCAGTGGCAATGACGAGGCACTCCTGCCACCTTTGGTTAATCTGCGTTGCTTATTGTCTATTCGTCAAGGGCGTGGAATTCTAACTGCGCCCCCTGTCCTGATCATGAGCGGCGGCGACAGCGACAGGCACGATCTTCAGCATAACCTGTGGAAGTGGAGAGCTACCTTGAATACCATTGGTGATTTGGAACAGATCTGGGGACTGGGGCAATGCAAGGCCGACGTCGAGGTCAAGGCAATACTGGCCTCGGTGACGGAACACCTGGGGTTCCACTATTTCTTTTACGGCGCGCAGTTCATTGTCGGGCACGGGCAACGTCTTCACCGTATCCTGACCAATCATCCGCTGGCGCAGGATCCGAAATCAGGCACCAGCCACTGGTCCCGGCTCGATCGCTTTCTGCATCATGCGCGCAACAAGCTCACGCCGTTGATCTGGGATTGCGAAGGCTATGCGGGAATCGAGCGCCGGTCTTTCTACAAGGACGTGACGCGCCACGGCATGACCAGCGGCGTGTGCTTCCCGGTGCACCGCAGAGAAGGCGACGTTGGCTTGCTGAGCCTTGGGCTGGCGACATGCAACGCGAACGCGCGCAACTGCATACGGCGCAACCTGCCCCATGGTGCATTGATCGCCAATTGCGCGCACGACGCGATGGTCAATATCGTCGACAAGGCGCGACTGGCACTGAGTTCGCCGCTGACCAAGAGGGAGTACGAATGCCTGAAGTGGATTGCGGCCGGCAAATCCACATGGGAAACCGCGCAAATCCTCGAATTGTCCGAACACGGCGTCAACCATCACGTGCGCAATATCATGAGCAAGTTCAACGTCAACAGCCGCCACCAGGCGGTGGCGCGGGCGGTGTCGCTCGGCTTGATATAAGCGGGCCGGCGGCGCCGGGCAGATGGGCATCGGTGCGCCAGTCTGCCGCAGACGCAGCCTGCCCGTTCGCCGGCGCAGTTACGCGCCTTCGCAGGCGCGCACCTCCTGCTTCGGGAATCCGGTCCTGATCTTGTCCAGCGCGCTTTTCGTTTCCGCATCGATGTCGCGCAGCCGGAACGCGACCTGGCTGGAAGTGACCGTGCGCTGCCCGATGCGCGCCGTGCGCACGCCTTTCTGGCCCAGCGCGGCCAGGTGTGCGCGCGCCGCTTCCTCATGCTTGAACACCCCGAGCGAAATCCCCCAGCGCAGCGGCGAGTTGTCCTGGATGATGAAAAAATCCTCGATGCCGAGCTTGCGCAATTCGCCGGCCTTCTTTTCCGCGCCCTCGCGGTCGGCCTGCGGTGGAATGTAGACCATGTGGTTCGCCACTTCCTGCAGCGGGCGCTGCGACACCCTGTCGCCGAGCGCCAGGGGCGCGAGCTGCGCCGCAAAACGCTTCGCGTCTTCCGGGTTGAAGCCGCCGATTTCGGTGCAGGCGATGATGTCCTTTTTCTTTGGCGTGGCAGCAGCGCTCGTCGATACCGGCGCCACGGCTGCCGGCGCGGCCGGCGCGGTCGGCGCAGGCGGCGCAGGCGGTGTCACTGGTGTAACTGGTGCAGCGGGCATTGCCGGCGCGGCGGGCTCTGCGGGTGACGCCGGTGCCTGTTCCGCCGCCGGCGGCGCGGGAGGCGGCTGGTTCGGATCGGGCGGCGGCACCAGCCTCAGCTTGTCGGCGTTGAGCTGCTGCTTCATGCGTGCCGGCTCGCGGCCGGATGGCAGCAGCGCGTCGAAATAGCCCTGCTGGTAGGCAAGCAGGCCGGCGTTTCCGAGCAACAGTATCCAGAACAGGAATTTCAGCATCATGTATTCATCGCGGCCTTGTGCAGGCCGATCAGCACGAGGTTGTCGACACGGGTGTGCGCCACGCGCAGGTGAGGCGCGATCAGCTCGGCAGCCCCGCCCGACAGCACGCATTGCACCTCGCCGCCATGGCGTGCATGCGCGGCGACCGCGCGTTCGATTGCGCCCGCCTGTGCCGCCAGGCAGCCGCTGACGATAGCCGCATCGGTATGGTCGGCGAATGGTTCGGCAATATCGAGGTGTTCCGCGACCTGCGGCAATTGCGCGGTGTTCTTCGCCAGCGAATTCGCCATCAGGCCGAGTCCGGGCAAGATCATACCACCGAGGAAAATGCCGTCCGCGCTGACCGCATCGACGGTGGTTGCGGTGCCGCAGGTGGCGACCACCAGCGGCGTCGCGGGAAACAGCGCATGCGCGCCGATCGCCGACGCGAAGCGGTCGCAGCCGAGCTGCGCCGGATTGCGGTACTGGTTGCGGATGCCGCCCAGCGCCGGCACCGACGCGAACCACTCGACCGGCACCGGGCGCACGCCGCACGCGCCCAGCAGCGCCCGCTCCAGCGCATCGCGCATCGCCTGGCCGGCGACGTTGGAAATCAGCACATGCCGGATCGTATGCGCGCGCCATGCGTCGGCCAGCGTTTGCACCTGCGCATGCTCCACCCGGCCCGCCTCCTTCCACCGGCCGAGCGCTTCGCGGTTGCGCTCGCCGCTCGGCACGACCGCCCATTTCACCCGGGTATTGCCGGCATCGATCAAGAGCAGCATTGTCTACTCCTTGGGCCGCAACGACACGTCGCCGGCCATCACCGCAATGCGGCCGGCAGCGGTGTCGATGAGAAATCGCCCGATCTCGTCCACGCCTTGCGCCGTGCCTTCATGCAGCAGCCTGCCGTTGTCGATGATCGTCACTGCCTGTCCCGCATACGCATGCAGCGCGTTCCAGCGCTGGGTGAAGGCAGCCAGGCCCTCCTGCTCGAACTGCAGCAGCGACTCCGCAAGCGCGCTTGCCAGCGTCGCCATCAGCATGTCCTGGTCCAGGTCCGCCAGCCATGGAATCGCCGCCACCGGCCTTCCGATCTCGGCAGCCATGCTGTCGCTGACTGCCATGTTGATGCCGATGCCGATCACCGCCCAGCTGCTGTCAGGCGGCAGCTTCCCGGCGGATGCCGATTCGATCAGGATGCCGGCCAGCTTCCTGCCGTCATGCAGCACGTCGTTCGGCCATTTCAGTTTGACCGGAATCTGGAACATCGCAAGCGCTTCCGCGATCGCCACGCCGACCGCGAGCGGCAGGCCGACCAGCGCATGCACCGGCAGGCTGAATTTCCAGGCCAGCGAAAACGTAAGCGACTTGCCTGCGGCGGACAGCCAGCTGCGTCCGGCGCGCCCGCGGCCGGCGGTCTGCGCTTTCGCAATCAGCAGCGTCGGCGCGGCCAGGCCCGGCAGGGCCGCGAGCAGGTCGGCATTAGTCGAGCCGGTCTGCTCGACCACGCGGATGTCGATCCGGGCGGCGGCTGGCCGGCACAGGGCGGCGATGCGCCCGGGCGTGAGTGTGTGCGTCATGTGTCCATTGTAGCGGGATGCTTGCCCAAGGTTAATTCATTGACGTGTATCACGGCGTCCCGAATGACCCTTTGCAGCGTTCTCCCTTACACTATCACGATGCCAAATGAACAAGCGCCAACACTGACCATCGACCGGGGACCGCCAGTGACCATCGCCGCCGCGGGGAGCTGGCAGGTTCATGCGCTGGCGCAACCCGGACGGCTCAAGTCGCTTTCCGCAGTCCTGGGACGCGCTCCCCGGGACGGATCGACCGAGTGGGACTTGTCGGGTATCGCCGAACTCGATCATATAGGCGCGCAACTGTTCTGGAATGCATGGGGCAAGACGCGCCCGCGCCGGCTTGCACTTGCTCCTGAGCATGAAGAAGTGTTCAGGCGCATCGAGCAGGCCGGGGAGCTGGCGCTTCCGGCGGAGGACCCGCGCCGCTGGCGGATTGCCGAGCAGGCCAATCAGGCATTGCGCACGCTGTCGGGCCACCTGCTCGGCTTCGTCGTCCTGATCGGGCAGCTGGCGCTCGATCTCGGTACGTTTGCGCTGCGTCCGCTGCGCGGACCGTGGAAGGAAATCTCGTCGAATATCTACCACATCGGCTACCAGGCGCTGGCGATCACCGCGCTGGTGGGATTTTTGATCGGCGTGGTGCTGTCCTACCTGTCGGCGCAGCAACTGCATACCTTTGGCGGAGATATCTACCTGGTCAACATCCTCGGCATGAGCATCGTGCGGGAACTCGGCCCGCTGCTGGCCGCGATCCTCGTCGCCGGCCGTTCCGGCTCCGCGATCACCGCGCAGCTCGGCGTGATGCGGGTGACCGAGGAACTGGATGCGATGCTGGTAATGGGCATGTCGCACGGTTTTCGCCTGATCATGCCGCGCGTGCTGGCGTTGGCCATCGCGATGCCGCTACTGGTCGTCTGGACCGACGCCGTCGCGCTGATCGGCGGCATGGCCGCCGCGAACCTGGAACTCGGGCTGTCGCCGAGCTATTTCCTGCGCGAGCTGCCGGCGGCGGTGCCGTTGCCTAACTATTGGATCGGCCTTGGCAAGGGCGTCGTCTTCGGCGCCCTGATCGCGCTGGTCGCCTGCCATTTCGGCCTGCGCATCAAGCCCAATACCGAAAGCCTCGGGCAAGGCACGACGCTGTCGGTGGTCACCGCGATCACCGCGGTCATCATTGCCGACGCGGTATTCGCGATCGTGTTCGCGGGGGTAGGTTTCCTATGAGCACGATCATCCGTGTCCGCAACCTGTGGACGCAGTTTGGCCAGTTCGTCGTGCACCAGGACCTGAACCTGGAAGTGCGGCAGGGCGAGATCCTGTCGCTGGTAGGCGGCTCCGGTTCCGGCAAGACCACGCTGCTGCGCCAGCTGCTCGGGCTGGAGAAGCCGGCGCGCGGGCAGGTGGAAGTGTTCGGCGAAGACATTCACCGCGCCGACGGCGCCAGCCAGCGCCGGCTGCGCAACCGCTGGGGCATGCTGTTCCAGCACGGCGCGCTGTTCTCGGCGCTGACCGCGCTCGACAACGTGGCGCAGCCGATGCGCGAGCTGCGCACGCTGCCGGAAGACCTGGTGCGCGACGCGGCATTGCTGAAGCTCGGCATGGTCGGCATCACGCCCAAGGATGCGCTGAAGATGCCGTCCAACCTGTCGGGCGGAATGGTCAAGCGGGTCGCGCTGGCGCGCGCGCTGGCGCTGGAACCGGAACTCCTGTTCCTCGATGAACCGACCGCCGGGCTCGACCCCGACCTGTCGGACAGCTTCGTCGCGCTGATCAAGAGCCTGCACCAGCAGATGCGGCTGACGGTGGTGATGGTCACCCACGATCTCGACACGCTGTTTGCGCTGTCGACCAAGATTGCGGTGCTGGCGGAGAAAAGGGTGATCGCGACCGGCTCGCCGTCCGAAGTGATCGGCCTGCCGCATCCTTTCATCCAACAATTCTTCCTCGGCGAACGCGGCAGGCGCGCGCTCGAGGTGCTGCACGACAAGGAGATGGAATCCGATCATGGAAAATAAGGCGCATGCCCTGCTTGCCGGGCTGTTTACCATCGTGCTGCTCGCGGCCGCGGTCTTCATCGCCCTCTGGCTCAACCGCGACCGCGTGGAGCGGGTGCCGTACCAGATCGCGACCAAGCTCTCGGTTCCCGGCCTGAACCCGCAGGCGGCAGTGCGTTACCGCGGCCTCGACATCGGCAAGGTGGATGACATCACCTTCGATCCGCAGGTGGTCGGTCAGATCCTGGTCCACATCAGCGTGCAGCCGGACACGCCAATCACGCAGTCGACCTTCGCCACCCTCGGCTACCAGGGCGTGACCGGCATCGCCTACGTGCAGCTGGACGACGACGGCAGCCGGCCGGTCAAGCTGCACAGCACGCCGCAGCAGGTGGCGCGCATCGAGATGCGGCCCAGCCTGTTCGACCAGCTGCAGTCGCGCGGGCTGGCGATCCTGCAGCAGACCGAAGAAGTCGCGCGCCGCGTCAACGACATGCTCAGCCCGGACAACCAGAAAGCCATCCTCACCGCCTTCAACAATGTGAGCCGCGCGGCCGAGGAAATCGAAACCATTCCGCGCCAGCTGCAGCCCTCGCTGGCGCGGCTGCCGGCGGTGACCGCCCAGGCACAGCGCACGCTGTCGTCGCTGGATGTGCTGTCCCGCGATGCGAGCGCGCTGGCCGCCAGCCTGAACAGCATCACCACCCGGCTGAACGCGCCGGGCGGCACGATTGCGACCATCACCGACACCGCCGAGCGGCTCGGCTCGGTCGCCGACAGGCTGGAACACGATACCTTGCCGCTGGCAAACGATGCACGCTCCTCGATCCGCGCGCTCACCCGCGCGCTCGACAACCTGAGCGAACGGCCGCAGAGCGTGCTGTTCGGCTCGCCGGCGAATGCGCCCGGACCGGGCGAAGACGGCTTCGCCTTGCCGTCCGGCGCTTCACAGTAGGAGAACCAGGAATGACCGCACGCCTTCCCGCCGTCGCCGCCCTGTGCGCCACCTTATGCGCCGCCCTCGCGCTGCTGCCCGGCTGCACCGCCATCGTCAAGCCCGACGCCGCCACGCTGCACGACCTCGGGCCGCTGCGCACGCAGCAGAGCGTGCCGTTGCCGGCGCTGAAACCGGTGAGCATCGCCGAGATCCGCGTGCCGGTCTGGCTGGACAGCAACTTCATCTACTACCGGCTGAACTATGCGAACGGGCAGCAGCCGCGCCCGTACGCCCAGGCGCGCTGGACCATGCCGCCGCCGCAATTGTTTATGCAACACCTGAAGGCGCGGATCGCGCAGACCGGCGGCGTCGCGCTGTCGGCATCCGACGGCGCGGTGGACGTGCCGGTGCTGCGCATCGAGATGGACGAGTTCACGCAGAATTTCGACGCGCCCGAGCGCAGCAGCGGCACGGTGGGCCTGCGCGCGACGCTGTTCCGAGGCCGGACCCTGGTGGCGCAGAAAAGCATCGTGCGCAAGGCGCCGGCGCCAAGCGCGGACGCGGCGGGCGGCGCCCGCGCGCTGGCCGCGGCAAGCGATGCGGCGATCGCCGACATCATGCTGTGGATCGATGCATTGAAATAATTTTGCTTGCCGTCCCGCGCGCATCTGCACAAAATAAGCTTCCCCGCTGAAACGACGAAGGCACCGGATTGCTAGACGAGGAAAACCTGCAGACGGCCCCGCGCCCGGCCGCGGCGGCGGCGAATGTATCGACATTCGCGCGCTTCGGGCTGCTCATGTACACCTTCCTGATCGTGTACGCGAGCCTGTATCCGTTTTCGAACTGGCACAGCATCGGCCTGGCGCCCTGGTCTTTCCTGCTGATGCCGATGCCGCATTACTGGACCGGCTTCGATGTCGGCGTCAACATGGTCGGCTATTTTCCCTTCGGCATGCTGGTCGTGTTCGCGCTGTACCCGACCTTCCGCGGCCTGCCGGCAGCCCTCATCGCAATCCTCTGCGGCATGCTGCTGTCCGGCGCGCTGGAGGCGATCCAGACCTACCTGCCGAGCCGGGTGTCGTCGAACCTTGACTTCCTGACCAATTTCGCCGGCGCCTTTGTCGGCGCTTGCGCCGGTGCCTTGCTCAGCCGCACCTTCCTCGAGCAGAGCCGCCTGCTGCAGCTGCGCCAGGCATGGTTCGTCCCGGATGCCGGGCGCGGGCTGATCATCGCCGGGCTCTGGCCGCTGGCGCAGATCTATCCGCAGGGTTACCTGTTCGGTCATGGCGAGCTGATGCCCATCCTGTCCGACTGGCTGTCGGACTGGCTGGAAACCCCGGTCGACCTGATCGCCGTGCTGACCACCGACCTGCACCTGACGGTACAGGAATACTGGCTTGCCGAAACGCTCATCACCGCCTTCGGCATGACCGGCGCGCTGCTGACCTGGTCCCTCCTGCTGCGCAAGCAGGTGCCGCGGCCGGTACTGCTGATCGCGCTGCTCGCCGTCGCGATGGCCGCCAAATCGCTTGCCAGCGCGCTGGCATTTGCGCCTGCCAACGCCTTTGCGTGGCTGACGCCGGGCGCGAAGGGCGGCGTGCTGATCGGCACCATGATGGTAGGCGGCCTGTCATATGCGCCGCCGGCGGCGCAGCGGCGGATCGCCGCGGCCTGCCTGCTGCTGGGCGTGGTTGCGATCAACCTGGTGCCGGCCAATCCGTATTTCATGGCAACGCTGCAAGCCTGGATACAAGGCAAATTCCTCAACTTCAATGGCGCAGCGCACTTCCTCGCGGTCTTCTGGCCGTTTTTTGCGCTGTGGTTCCTGCTGCATCCCGCGCACCGCGCAAAGCGGACCTAGCTTGCAGGAACAGGCGCGCCGTTCCCGGCCGCCTTCCCGTTCCTCCCGTATGAAAGGCGTTCTGCCAGGGTGTATCATTGCGCCTTTACCAAGGGGCTGCCATGTCCGACAAGCCGTATTACCAGCATCACGTCTTCTTTTGCCTGAACCAGCGCGACGAGGGCCGGCCCTGTTGCCACGACAAGGGGGCGCAGGCGGCGCAGGAGCATGCGAAAAAACGCATCAAGCAGCTCGGCCTGAACGGGCAGGGCAAGGTACGCATCAACAAGGCCGGCTGCCTCGACCGCTGCGAGGAAGGCCCGGTGGTGGTGATTTATCCGGAAGGCACCTGGTACACCTACGTCGACCAGCATGACATCGATGAAATCATCGATGAGCATATCGTCAACGGCAAGGTTGTCGAACGTTTGAAAATCTGATGAATTCGCAGACCCAACGCTTCTCCCTGCGCGGCGCCGCCGGCAATCTCGAATGCGCGCTTGACCTGCCGCCGGCAGCACCGCGCGGCGTCGCGCTCGTCGCGCATCCGCATCCGCTGTACGGCGGCACCATGGACAATAAAGTGGCGCAGACGCTGGCGCGCGCCTTTGTCGCACTCGGCTATGCGGCCGCGCGCATGAATTTCCGCGGCGTCGGCAAGTCCGAGGGCGAACACGACGCCGGCGGCGGCGAGACCGACGACATGGAACTGCTGCTGCAACATATGCAGCAGCAATATCCCGGGCTGCCGTTCGCGCTGTCCGGTTTCTCTTTCGGCACCTTCGTGCAGTCGCAGCTGCAACAACGGCTGATCAAGCAGGGCAAGCCGGCCGAGCGCCTGGTGCTGGTCGGCAGCGCCGCCGGCAAATGGGAAATGCCGCAAGTGCCGTCCAACACCATCCTTATTCATGGCGAGCAGGACGACACGATCCCGTTGTCGGATGTGCTCGACTGGGCCCGGCCGCAAGACTTGCCGGTGCTCGTGATTCCCGGCGCCGATCATTTTTTTCACCGCAAGTTGCAACATATAAAGAGTTTCGTGGTCGAAATGTGGCACCGCTGAAAGTAGACTGAAAGCAACTTGCCAAAAAGGCTGCAAAGCCGCATGGTTGCTTACGTCCAGCTTGCCGCGGGGCTATAATCAGACCTTGTTTCCTCTTGCCATCTGCCTGCGCTGCAGGCGGAGTTGAACTTGTACAGCCCATGAAAAAGCTTATTGCGGCGCTCGCCGCCACCCTCTTTTCGATTTCCGCCGCCTTTGCCCAGGCGTTGCCGCCGCCCACGATTGCCGCCAAGTCCTGGCTGTTGCTCGACGCCACCAGCGGACAGGTGCTTGCTGCGCAAGATGCGGGCATGCGCGTCGAACCCGCCTCGCTGGTCAAGATCATGACGGCCTATCTCGCCTTTTCCGCGCTCAAGGAAAAGCGCCTCGAGCCGAACCAGCTGGTCAACGTATCGGTGCGCGCGTGGAAGGTCGATGCTTCCAGTTCCAAGATGTTCATCGATCCGGCCACGCCGGTGAAGGTGATGGACTTGCTCTACGGCCTGATCGTGCAATCCGGCAATGACGCCGCGGTCGCGCTCGCCGAAGCGGTGGCCGGCACCGAGGACGCATTCGTCACGCTGATGAACCGCGAAGCCGAGCGCATGGGCTTGAAGAACACCCGTTTCGCGAACCCGCACGGCTTGCCGCATCCGGAGAACTACACCACCGCGCAGGACCTGTCGATCCTGGCCACGCGCCTGATCGCGGACCATCCCGACTACTACAAGATCTACTCCACCAAGGAATTCACCTACAACCGGATCACGCAGCCGAACCGCAACCGCCTGCTGTGGCTCGATCCGACCGTGGACGGCCTGAAGACCGGCCATACCGCCGCCGCCGGCTACTGCCTGATTTCCACCGCCAAGCGCCCGAACGGCGGCGCAGACCGCCGCCTGGTCTCGGTCGTGCTCGGCACGGTCTCCGATCAGGTGCGCGCCGCGGAAAGCCAGAAGCTGCTGAACTGGGGCTTCCAGAATTTCGATACCGTCAAGCTGTATGCGAAGGGCCAGCCGGTGGCGACGCCCGAAGTATGGAAAGGCTCGCAGGGACAGGTGAAGATCGGCTTCAACCAGGACGTGTACGTGACCGTGCCCAAGGGCGTGGCCGACAAGATGAAGCCGGTGCTGGAACGCAAGGACCCGCTGGTGGCTCCGGTGGCGCAGAACAGCCAGGTCGGCACGCTGAAGATGATGGTCGACGGCAAGGCGCTGACCGAACTGCCGGTGCTCGCGCTGGAGCAGGTGAACCAGGCCACCATTTTCGGCCGCGCCTGGGATTCCATCCGCCTCTGGATGAAGTGATGCGACAATCCCGGCGCCCGCGCGCCGGGGACGGCCGTACGTTGTAGACTGTTGCTGCGCTTTTGAAGGAAATGCAATGCCCGCCTACATCATCGGCCATATCACCATCAAGGACGCGGCTCAGTGGGCCGCGTACCGCGACCAGGTCGGCGCGACCATCGCCGCCTGGGGCGGCGAGCTGGTTTTCCGCGGCAGGAAGACCGGCGTGCTGAACGGCGCGCACGCGCACACCGACACCGTGGTCGCCCGCTTCCCCGACAGCGCCGCCCTCAAGCGCTGGCACGACTCCCCCGCATACCAGGCGCTGATTCCGATTCGGGATGCCGGCGCCGATGTCACCCTGATCGCCTATGAATCCTGACCGGACGCACGATCCCCTCGTCTACCTGAACGGCGCGCTCACCCCCCTGTCCGAAGCGAAGATCCCGGTGCTCGACCGCGGTTTCATCTTCGGCGACGGCGTGTACGAAGTGATTCCGATGTACGACCGCAAGCCGTTCCGCGCGCAGCAGCACATGGCAAGGCTGTTCCGCAGCCTGCGTGAAATCCGGATCCCGAATCCGCATACCGAGGCGGAATGGATGGCGCTGATTGCCCAGGTCGCCGACGCGCATCCGGCCGACACCCAGCTGCTCTATATGCAGGTGACGCGCGGCGTCGCCAAACGGGCGCATGCGTTCCCGCAGGACGCCACGCCCACGGTATTCATCATGACCAATGCCTTCTCGCCGCCGGACGCGGCCGCGGTCGAAGACGGCGTGGCCTGCGTATCGACCGACGACCTGCGCTGGCAGCGCTGCGATATCAAATCCGTTTCGCTGCTCGGCAATGTGCTCGCCGCGCAGCACGCGGTGGAGAACGGCGCGCTGGAAGCGATCCAGTTCCGCGACGGCTTCCTGACCGAGGGCGCGTCGTCGAATGTCTGGATCGTCAAGGACGGCAGGCTGATGGGACCGCCGCGCAGCCATCTGATTCTCGAAGGCATCCGGTATGGCCTGATCGAGGAACTGTGCGCGGCCTGCGCGATACCGTTCGACGCGCGTCCGATCGCGCGCGCCGAACTCGCCGACGCCGACGAAGTCCTGCTGTCGTCGGCCGGCCGGGAAGTGCTCGCCGTCGCGATCCTCGATGGCAGGCCGGTCGGCAACGGCCGTCCCGGTCCGGTATTCCGGCAGCTGTACGCGGCCTACCAGCAGGCCAAGAGGGCGTAAAATACAGGCTTGAAGATTTCCTCTCCGTCTCTGTCGGGACGGAAAATGCGAACAATCATGTCTCAAGCAAACGAAAGCCTCATCGAATACCCGAGCGATTTCCCGATCAAGATCATGGGCTTGATGCAGGAAAATTTCGCACAGACGATGGTGGATGTCGTGACGATTCACGATCCGACCTTCCACGCGGGCAAGATGGAAATGCGGCCCTCGTCGAAAGGCACCTACCTCTCGCTTACCGTCACCGTGCGCGCAACCAGCCGGGAACAGCTCGACAACCTGTATCGGGCACTGTCCTCGCATCCGATGGTGAAGGTCGTGCTCTGACGCCCGCCGCTCGGTAGCGCGGCGGGGCTGCTACGCCGGCTGCACCTGGCTGCCGATCTCCTGCAGCAGCCATTCGCGGAAGACGCGCACCTGCGGCTTCTGCAGCGACTCGGGCAGGCAAACGAGGTAATACGACTGCGGACATTGCACCGCCACGTCGAACAGGCGCACCAGCTCGCCGGCCGCGACCTCCGGCGCCGCCAGCGCATGCCGCGCCAGCGCGATGCCATGGCCCTCCACCGCCGCGCGCACCAGCATCGACGAGTCCTGGAACACCAGCCCCCCGGTCGGTTCCAGCAGATCCAGGCCCGCTGCCTGGAACCAGGGGGTCCAGGGTTCGTTTTCACAGCGCAGCAACGGATGCTGCATCAGCTTGTCCGGCGTGCGCGGCAGCTTGCCGCGATTGAAGCGCGGACTGGCGACCGGGTAGTACCAGTCGTCCATGATCTTCTCCACAGCCAGCCCCGGGTAATTGCCGCGGCCGAAGCGTATGCCGATGTCGACAGACTCGCGCATGAAATCGGTCAGCTGCCCGCTCGACTGCAGCATCACTTCGAGGTCCGGATACTGCTCGATGAAGCGCCCCAGCCGCGGCGACAGCCAGCGGGCGGCGAACGAGGGCAGCGCCGTCACCGTCAGCCGCTTCTGCCGGCCGCCCGCCTGCAGCGCCGCCGTCGCGTCCGCGATCTCGGTCAATGCGCGCCGCAGCGCCGCCGCGAAGCGCTCGCCCTCCGGCGTGATCGCGATCCGCTTGCCATGCCGCGCGAACAGCGCCACCCCCAGCTCTTCCTCCAGCGCACGCACCTGGTGGCTGATCGCGCCATGCGTCACATGAATTTCCTCGGCCGCGCGCGAGAAGTTGCCATGCCGCGCCGCGGCTTCGAAGGCGCGCAGCGCTGCCAGGTTCGGGAGTCGCCGAAAGTCCGCCATGGTGTGAATAGATCTAACAAGAGAATCAAAAATATATCGTTTAGACAAGCGCGTTGCAAGCACTAGAATGACTTCACGCCTCGGGAAAATGACAGACGGCTGCAGGTGCAGCGGCATCCCGCCGGCGTTTCCAGGAGCCATATCATGAGAGGTCTGTTCACAAGCAAGACGCACACCATTCTGTCCGGCCAGGCACTGTCCGGCATCGCGGAACGCGCTCACACGCTGAAGGTCCAGCGCGGCCGGATCTGGGTCACGGTGGAAGGCATCCGCCACGACTATTTCCTGCACGCCGGCGACGCGTTCACTGCCATTCCCGGAAAGCTGACCGTGGTCGAGGCGGACCAGGAAGCCGTCGTCGCGTTATGCCGTCCGGCGCCGCACGGGCTGCTGGAGGCCGCCGGCAAGTGGCTGGAGGCGGTCGCCTACCGCCTGCCGGGCAACGCGGTGGTGCAGACCTCGCTGAAACGGCATCGCACCTGCGACGCCTGCTGATCTGCGCTGCCGGAAAGAACACGCCGGACCGGGGACGACATGAAGACAAGCTGCCATCTTGCCCAGATCAACATCGGCCGCGCGCGCGCCGCGATGGACGATCCCGTGATGGCGGGCTTTGCCGCCCGCCTCGACGAGATCAACGCGCTCGCCGAACGCAGCCCCGGTTTCGTGTGGCGGCTGAAAACCGAGGAAGGCAATGCGACCGCGCTGCGCCCGTATGACGACGATTGCATCCTGATCAATCTGTCGGTGTGGGAATCGCCGCAACACCTGAAGGATTACGTGTACCGCGGCGCGCACGCGCAAATGATGCGCCAGCGCAGGGAGTGGTTCGAGCGCTTCCGCGAACCCTGCGTCGCGCTGTGGTGGATCGCCGCCGGGCACATCCCCACGGTTCGCGAGGCGAAGGAACGCCTGAGCTACCTGCAGATGAACGGCGACAGCGCATTCGCGTTCTCCTTCCGCAACCTCTTTCCGGCGCCTCGCGGCGCGCGCGCGGAAGCCGCGGCTGCCGGGCGCGCGCTGCAGGAACAGACATGACCGGCTTGCATCGGGCTTCGGCAGGAAAGAATGAATTGAGACAAAATGACATGCGGCACCCGCCGCATCGCGACAACGGGACTTCAGGGAGAATGAGATGAAAGTGATTCGCAGCCGTGAATTCAGGGCCGGGCGCGCCTGGGGAGCAATGGATATTGCAAGCATGAATGGCGTCACCACGCGCCTGCACTGGACCGATGCACCATACAAATGGCATGTGAACGATGGCGAGGAAGTCTTCGCGGTGCTCGACGGCACCGTCGACATGCATTACCGCGACAACGGCACGGAGCAGGTCGCGGTGCTGCAGGCCGGCGATGTCTTTTTTGCCAGCGTCGGCTGCGAACATGTCGCGCATCCGCGCGGCGAAGCGCGCATACTCGTGATCGAACGGGAAGGCAGCGTGTAGCAGCATGGCGGCGCGCGGCAGGACCGAACAAAAATCAGCGCGTCCGGTGCTATGCTGAGCGCCATGTTTTCGAAGATCACCTCCTGCTGCCAGACCGGCCCCGCATCACCTGCATTCCTCGCAACAAGCCCATGGAGCGGCCGATGAATCCGGGCGTCTCCATCCTTCTTCTGGTCACGCTGGTCTGGGGCACCACCTTTCCGCTGCTGAAATCGGCAGCGGCCGACCTGAGCGGCGTGGAAATTTCCGCCTGCCGCTTCCTGGTGGCGACCCTGTGCATGCTGCCCTTCCTGCTGAAGGCGCCGCGCCGGACCTGGCGTGACGGCGCGCTGCTCGGCATATTCGCGCTCGCCTCCTACATCACCCAGGCCTACGGCCTGCAGTTCATCTCCTCGAACCGCAGCGCCTTCCTCACCAGCCTGAACGTGCTGATGGTGCCCTTTCTCGGCCTGGCGTTCGGCGGCCGGCTGTCCTGGCCGGTGGCGCTCGCGGCATGCTTTGCCTGCCTCGGGATCGGACTGATGTCCTGGGAAGGCGGAGGCCATCTCGCCGGCGACGCCGCGACCATCATCTGTGCGCTGGCGTATGCGCTGCATGTGATCCTGCTGTCGCAGCGCTCGAACCGGCATGAAGCGCGTCACCTCGCGGCGGTGCAGATCGTCGTGATGGCGGTGCTGGCCAACCTGTGGATGCTGACCCAGCCGTCAGCCACGCTTGCCACGCTGCCGGCGCGCGTCGCGCCGCACCTCGCCACGCTGGCCTACCTCGGCGCGGTGGCCACCGCCGGCATGCTGTTCCTGCAGGCGGTCGGCCAGCGCCGGGTTGCCGCCGACAAGGCGGCGCTGATCTTCTCGCTGGAACCGGTGTTTGCCGCGCTGTTCGGATGGATGTGGCTGAATGAAGTGATGGGATGGCGCGGCGTCACCGGCGGTGCGATCGTGATCGGCGCGCTGCTGCTGAGCGAGCTGCGCCTCGGGCAGCGGAAAACCGGCGCCTGAGCACACGGCCTCTCCTGCCGGTCATTTCCCGTGCGCTTGCTGCGGCGGGGCCGCTTTCCGGTAGCGCAGCGCCAGCAGCGCGATCACGCCCGCCACCAGCCCCCAGAATGCCGAGCCGATGCCGAACAGGGTCACCCCCGATGCGGTCACGAGGAAGGTCACCAGCGCCGGCTCCCGTTCGCTCTCGTTGCCCAGCGCGGCGGCCAGGCCGTTGCCGATGGTGCCGAACAGCGCCAGTCCGGCGATGACCAGCACCAGCTCTTTCGGGAACGCGGCGAACACCGCGCCGACGGCGGCGCCGAATACGCCGATGAGCAGGTAGAAGCAACCGGCGGCAACCGCCGCGACGTAACGCCGCGCGGGATCCTCATGCGCCTCGCGGCCCATGCAGATGGCGGCGGTGATCGCGGCGAGGTTCAGCGCGTAACCGCCAAACGGCGCCAGCAGCAGATTGGCCACGCCGGTCCAGCCGATCACCGGCGAGATCGGCACCGCATAGCCGGAGGCGCGGATGACGGCCACTCCGGGCACATTCTGCGACGCCATGGTCACCACGAACAGCGGCAGCGCCACGCCGATCAGCGCCGGCAGGGAGAACACCGGCATCACGAATTCCGGCCGCGCCAGGTCTAGCCGCACGCCCTCCAGGCGCAACAGCCCCTGTGCCGCGGCAATCGCAATGCCCAGCGCAAGCGTCGCTATCACCGCATAGCGCGGAAAGGCGCGCCGGCCCAGCAGGTAGGCCAGGAACATCAGGAACGCGAGCAGGAACTGCGTCTTCATCGCGGTAAACACGTCCATGCCGAAGCGCAGCAGCACGCCGGCCAGCATGCCGGACGCGAGGGAGACCGGGATCCGGTTGATCATGCGTTCGAACCAGCCGGAAAAGCCGGCCACGGTAATCATCGCCGCCGATACCAGGAAGGCTCCGGTTGCTTCGCCGATCGTCACGCCGGCGGCGCCGGTGATCAGCATTGCCGCGCCCGGCGTCGACCAGGCCGTCACCACCGGCACCCGGTAGCGCAGCGACAGCAGGATGCAGGTCAGGCCCATGCCCAGGCCGAGCGCCCACATCCAGGACGCCACCTGGGCGGCACTGGCGCCGACCGCATTGGCGGCCTGGAACACGATGACGGCGGAGCTGGTGAAGCCGACCAGCACGGTAACGAAACCCGCGATCACGGCGGGCAGGGAAAGGTCTCTGATCAGACGCATCGGAAAAGCGCCGGGCGGCGGTGGCGAGAAGACGGGCTAGTGAGTCAAGCCGCTAGCGTATCACACGCTCAGCTCGCCGCTCAGGTCGCGCAGGAACTCGGCGCGCAGCGCATCCGGCGCCAGGCCGAGCGCCAGCAGGTGATGCAGCTTCGCGAAAACCGCCTCGAAGGTCATGTCGCGGGCGCCGATCACGCCGGCAGCCGTCATGCCGGCGCCGGCGGCATAGGTGCCGATCGCCACCTGCCCATGCATCGCCTGGCTGCAGGCGACGACGACGGTGCCGCGTTCGTTTGCGCGCGCCAGCATGTCGAGCAGTGCCGGGTCTCGGTCGGGCGCATTGCCGGCCCCATAGCATTGCAGCACGACCGCTGCGGGATCCAGGTCGAACATCGCCCGCAACGCGGCGGCGGGCAGGCCCGGAACGAAGCGCAGCGGCAGGATCAGCGGCGTGCCGTAGTCTGGCAGCGCGAAGCGCTCGGCGGCGGCGCGCGGCAGCAGCGCCGGCATGTTCAGGCGCGTCTGGATGCCGACTTCCGCCAGCGGCGGGTAATTCGGGCTGTCGAAGGCCGCCATGCGCTCGGTGCTGGTTTTCGTTGCACGATTGCCGCGCAGGAGCAGGCCGTTGAAGTAGATCGTGACTTCATTGATCGCATCCGATGCCGCCAGCTGCAGCGCGGCGGCCAGGTTTTGCGGCGCGTCCGAACGGGCTGCGCTCAGCGGAATCTGGGAGCCGGTGACGATCACCGGCTTGCGCAGCCCCTGCAGCATGAAGGACAGCGCGGCGGCGGTGTAGGCCATCGTATCCGTGCCGTGCAGCACGACGAAGCCGTCGTAATCCTGGTAGCGCGCAGCGATGTCGCGCGCGATCGTCTGCCAGTCCTTCGGGGTGGCGTTGGCGCTGTCGATCGGCGCCGGGTAGGCATGCAGCGTGTAGTCCGGCAGCGCATCGCCGTAGCTTGTCAGCAGCGCGGCGAGCGCTGCCGAAAAACCCGGCATCGGAGCATAACCCTGTGCGGTCATCGCCATGCCGACCGTACCGCCGGCATAGATCAGTCCGATGTGTTTTCTGTCCATCGCGTTGCCACCGTTCGTTATTCGGGCTGCATGCCGTTGGCCAGCCGCGCCAGCTTGTGCGCGACCAGAGCGGTCACGTCGACCAGGCGCTTGCGCCCGTCGACGCGCGGTATCAGCGGCAGTTCGGTGCAGGCGAGAAGTACGGTGTGCGCGTCCAGCGCATCGAGGATCTCGAGGAAGCGCTCCCGGATGCCGGGGCCGTTGCCGCCCTGCGCCTTCACGTCGTAAATGAGGCGATGCAACTGTTCGGCCTGCGCCGGGCCGGGAAGTTCGACCGCGAACTCTGCGCCGAGCTTGCGGTAATGCGACCAGGGGCCGAGATCGGTCACCGGGCGCGCGCCCAGCAGCGCGACGCGCCCGATCCGGTTGGCGCGCAGGTGGTCGCGCACCGCGTCGGCAAAGGATACCAGCTTCGCCGGCAGTGCCAGCGCTTCGAGTTGCGGTTGGTAGTAGTTCAGGGTATTGCAGGCGATCGCGTAATAGTCGACGCGCTCTGCGATGGCTTCCGCTGTTGTACGAAGGCATTTCCAGACGGCCGCGTCGTTGGCTTCGAGTTCCATCGACAGGCCGAGCGTCGCTTCCGACAGGATGGTGACGTCGGGTGCGTCGAGGTCGCCGCGAAAGCCGTTGCCGCGCAGTTCGCGGTTTGCCTGCAGCAGTTTGTGCCACAGGTCGATGCCAGCCTCGGGGCCGGAACCGGTGATGATGCCGATCTTCTTGCGGGAAGCGGGATTGAATTGCATTGCCGACTCGCGTGATGCGCGAAATGCAGAAGGTTTTGCCAGCAGATATCCGCTCGCCACCGCTCGCGGGGCGGCACCCTCCACCCGGCGTTGCCAGGCGTCAGATGCTGCGGACAGGGTTTGGTGTTGCGCGCCGGGCGCCGGCGGCGGCTTGCATCGCCGCCGGCGCCCGCGGGACGAAAATTACTTCGTCACGGTTACCACTTCACGCTTGCCGCCCTTGTAGGTGTACAGGGTCAGCGTGCCTTCCTTGATGTCGCCCTTGTCATCGAAGGCGATGTTGCCGGTCACGCCCTGGTGCTTGATCTTGGCCAGTTCCGGCAGGTACTTCGCCGGCTCGGCGGAACCCGCCTTCTTCATCGCCTCGACCATTACCATCACCGCGTCATAGACGTACGGTGCATAGATCTGCACGTCGGCATTGAACTTCTTCTTGAACGCGGCGCGGAAGTCTTCCATACCCTTCTTCTGGGTATCTTCCACACCGCCTGCCTCGGCGCACACCACCTGGTTGTCGCCCATCGCGTCGCCGGCCAGCTTGGCCAGCGCTTCGGAGCAGATGCCGTCGCCGCCCATGAACTTGGCGTTGATGCCCAGCGCCTTCATCTGGCGCAGCATCGGGCCTGCCACCGCATCCATGCCGCCGAAGAACACCGTGTCCGGGTTCTTGGACTTGATCGAGGTCAGGATCGCGTTGAAGTCGGTCGCCTTGTCGTTGGTGAACTGGCGCACGATTTGACCGTCGGGGATGCCCTTGCTCTTGACGCCCTTGATGAACTCATCGGCCACGCCCTGGCCGTAGGCGGTGCGGTCATCGATCACGGCAATGACCTTGGCCTTGTTGATCTGCACCGCATAGCGGCCCAGCGTGCCGCCCAGCTGGCCGTCGTTGGCCACCACGCGGAACGCGGTCTTGAAGCCCTGCTGGGTGTACTTCGGATTGGTCGCGGACGGAGAGATCTGCGGAATGCCGGCGTCGAAGTAGATCTTGGAGGCCGGGATCGTGGTGCCCGAGTTCAGGTGGCCGATCACGCCGTTGACCTTGGCGTCGACCAGCTTCTGCGCCGCAGCGGTACCTTGCTTCGGATCGGCGCCGTCGTCTTCGGCCAGCAGTTCGAACTTGGCTTTCTTGCCGCCGATCATCACGCCCTTGGCGTTGAGCTCGTCGATCGCCATGCGCGCGCCGTTTTCATTGTCCTTGCCCAGGTGAGCGATGGCGCCGGAGATCGGGCCGACGTGGCCGATCTTGACCACCAGTTCCTGGGCCGATGCCGCTCCTGCAAAGGCAAATGCAATCGCGCCAGCCAGCGGAATCAGTTTAGTCTTGAACTGCATATTATTGTCTCCTAAGGAAATGAAGAAAGGTACTGCGAGGGTGCCTATGCAGGAATCTGCACGGGCGAGAAACCGGTTTCGTGGCTGGCAAGCGCCAGATCGAAGTCGTCCATGCCGGGGTCCGCGAGCGGACGGTGCACCGCGGGGAACATTCCGGCGGCGCTGATTTTCAGCCTGTCGAGCGAGAACTGGCGCAAATGCTTGAATACGCTCTGATTGATCGTGATCATCGCCTGCATCACGAGCAGGTCGACATCGGTCGGCGCACGGCCCGGCGCAGCGGCTCTGGCCGGCGTCCGGGACCGCCCCTGCTGTTCGGCGAGCACGCAGCGGAACACGTCTTCCAGCGTCACCAGGCTCGGGTCGCAGGTCAGGGTCCACTTGTCCGCGTCCTGCGGGTCCTGGCGCAACAGGCCGGCGCGCACCAGCGCGCCGCACAGCCGCGACAGCTCCTTGCTGCTGCGGCCGGTTGCTTCTTCGAGTTGCTCGACGCTCACCGCGCGCGGCGCGCGGGAGACCAGTTTGGCGAGAATTTCGGTGGTGGCGAAAAAGCGGTCATGCAACGCGCCATTGCCGAGGATGCAGTCTTCAACAGTAACCATCAATGTCTCCTTTGTAAGGTGATACCGCCTCGTGGCGCGCCGGTTTTTGACCGCTCTGCCACGGACAGCCTTCCAGCCCGGATCTTGTTGTTCTTGTCTTGTTGTTCTTGTTGTTCCTGCGGGTTGCGCTGCAATTCTGTTACCACAAAGCAGTGGCAACAGGTTGGCAACTTTAGGGATAAACGGGCGGGAATACCATTTCGCTAACTGACGCGACTTGATGCTCCCTGATGCTAAAATAGCGCCAAATAGCAACACTTGGCTTCCCATTAGGAAAGAAAAAAAGATATGGCGCCTCCCCTCGACGCGAACAAAACCGTCCACCCGGCGCAAAGGGAGTTTTGCGCCAACCTGCGCATGCTGTGCAGCTATTACCGCTCGGTCGCCGATGTCTGCCGCAAGCTCAACCTGAACCGCGCGCAATTCAACCGTTATCTGAACGGCACCAGCAAGCCGTCCAGCCACACGCTGGAGCGCATCTGCGATTTCTTCGGCGTCGAGCCGGCGGAAATCTACCTGCCGCGCGAGCACTTCCACCAGATCGTGCAGGTGCGGCCGAAGCAGCGCACCGAACATGCGCTGTTTACCGACCACATCGCGCGCCTGCAGCACCAGTCCACCGGCAAGTTCGACAAGTACCTCGGCTACTACTACGAGTACTATCATTCGATGAGCGCCCCGGGCAAGGTGCTGCGCGGGCTGGTGCACATCTTCCTGCACGAGGGCGCGGTCTACCATGAGCGCCTCGAGCGCTTCCCGCAGCATGCGAACCTCGACGAAACCTACAAGTGCAAGTACGTCGGCGGCACCTTTTACCTGAACGACCGCATCTTCCTGGTCGACTACGAGTCCCTGACCGGCAACGAAATCGCGCAGACGGTGCTGTTCCCGACCTACAAGAACAAGGTGGCGCGGCTGTCCGGCCTGATGCTCGGCGTCTCCTCCGGCAACCAGCGCTCGATCGCCTGCGCCAGGGTAGTGTTCGAATTCCTGGGCAAGAGCATCGACATCCGCAAGGCGATGCGCCTGTGCGGGCTGTTCGACCCGGCGCAGGGCGCGGTCGACCCGACCATCCTGAAGGTGATCGACAATTCTCCGCACAAGGACCAGCACCACTTCTATACGATTCCGCTGTAGAGTTCGGGAATGCATACGCCCGCCATCATCGACCGCGGCGTCGAGCCGTACGACGCCAGCTTCGCCGCCATGCGCGAATACACCGGCGCGCGCACGCCGGATTCGCAGGACCAGCTGTGGATCGTCGAACACCCGCCGGTGTTTACGCTCGGCCTGGGAGCCGATCCGTCCCATGTGCTGGACGCGCACGGCATTCCCGTGGTGCAGACCGACCGCGGCGGCGAAGTGACCTACCACGGCCCGGGGCAAGTCGTGATCTATCTCTTGATGGATTTGCGCCGCAAGCCGGGCGCCCGCCTGTATGCGCGCGAGTTCGTGAACAAAATCGAACAGTCGGTCATAAACACCTTGCGGGCGTATAATCTGGACGGTGAGCGCAAGCCCGGCGCGCCCGGCATCTACATGGCCGGCGGCGACTGGAAAGGCGCGAAGATTGCGGCGCTCGGCCTGAAGGTGCGCGGCAACGGCTGCACCTACCACGGCGTATCGCTGAATGTGGCGATGGACCTGTCCCCGTTCTCCTGGATCAATCCCTGCGGATACGCCGGCATGGCGACCGTGGACATGAAAACCGTCGGTGCCATCGCACCGCTGCGCGACGTGCAGCTGGCGCTGGCTCACAACCTGATCGATTTATTAACGGCGTAGCGTGCAAGGCATGCTGCGCTTGTCGCCCGCCGAAGCGGCTGGCGAGGAAACGGCCCGCTCCATGACCATCGAAAAAGACACCCCCGCCGCCCCCGCGTACAACCCGAGCGAGAAGCAGAAAGGCGCCGGCAAGACGGCACGCATCCCGATCAAGATCGTGCCCGCGGAAAAGCTGGCCAAGCCGGACTGGATCCGCGTCAAGGCGGGTTCTCCGTCGACCCGCTTCTACGAGATCAAGGACATCCTGCGCGAGAACAAGCTGGTCACGGTCTGCGAGGAAGCAAGCTGCCCCAACATCGGCGAATGCTTCGGCAAGGGCACGGCCACCTTCATGATCATGGGCGACAAGTGCACCCGGCGCTGTCCGTTCTGCGACGTCGGGCACGGCCGGCCCGATCCGCTCGATCCGAACGAACCGGGCACGCTCGCGAAAACCATCGCCGCGATGCGTCTCTCCTATGTGGTGATCACCTCGGTCGACCGCGACGACCTGCGCGACGGCGGCGCCGGCCATTTCGCCGACTGCATCCGCGAAGTGCGCGCGCTGTCGCCCGCGACCCGCATCGAAATCCTCACGCCGGATTTCCGCGGCCGCATGGAACGCGCGCTCGAAGCGCTGAAAGCGGCGCCGCCGGACGTGATGAACCACAACCTGGAAACCGTGCCGCGCCTCTACAAGGAAGCGCGTCCGGGCGCCGACTACGCGTTCTCATTGAGCCTGCTCAAGCGCTTCAAGGAACTGCATCCGGAGGTGCCGACCAAGTCCGGCCTGATGGTCGGGCTGGGCGAAACCGACGAGGAAATCCTGCAGGTGATGCGCGACCTGCGCGAGCATGGCGTCACCATGCTGACCATCGGCCAGTACCTGATGCCGTCCGGCGACCACTTGCCGGTTCGCCGCTACGTGCATCCGGACACCTTCAAGATGTTCGAGGCTGAAGCCTACAAGATGGGCTTCGCGCACGCCGCCGTCGGCGCGATGGTGCGCAGCTCCTACCATGCGGACATGCAGGCGCACGGCGCCGGCGTGGTCTGAGCGGGCTGCAACCACCTGCGGCAGTCGCGTCCGGCGCCACATCGGCGTCCCCCCCTTTGAGAAAAGGTAAGGGGCGCCGCGTCCTTTGGCCGACAATGAGAAAAGCGCGTCCGGTCGAGACGCGCCATGTTTTCCTTTTTCGACGCTGGCCGCATGTTCCGCCTGAAACCGCTCCCCCCGCCTGCAACCGTCCTGCCGCACGCGCCGCCCCGACCGACACGCCTGCTTCCCGTCAGCCGCAAAGAAACGGTTACAAATAAGCACGAACTTCTACGCTGACGTCATGCCTTATCAACAACTATGATCGACTGGACGGATATTTCAAATTACGGCGATGTGACCATCACGTCGCTGGCCGCTGCAGCGATTGCTGCGTGGCTGTTCGTGGAAGATGAAAAACGCCTGGCGTTCTACTGGAGCACGCTGTTCGCCGGCGCAATGGGCATCGTCATCGCCACCAAGATGGCATTCATCGGCTGGGGCATCGGCATCCGCGCGATCGACTTCGCCGGCTTCAGCGGACATGCGATGCGCGCCGCCGCCGTGCTGCCGGTGCTGTTCTACCTGATCCTGCAACGCGCGCCCGGCCGCGTACGCGCGCTCGGCATCGTGCTCGGCTTCGCGTGTGCGACGGCAATCGCGGTGTCGCGCGTTGTGCTCCATACGCACTCCGTGTCCGAGGTCGTCGCCGGTTTTCTGCTCGGCATGGCGGTCAGCGGGAGTTTCATCCGCGTCGCGCATGAATCGCTGAGCAAGCATGTGTTCAAGCCCTTGCGCATCGTGCTCAGCATGCTGGCCCTGCTGCCGGCGCCCTATGTACATCCGGCGCCAACGCAATTGTGGCTGACCGAGATCACGCTGTATGTGTCCGGCCATGAGCAGCCGTTCCCGCGCAGCGAGTGGCGCGAGGGCAGAACGCTCAGGGCGCCGCCGGCGCGCTGAAGCAACGAAAAAAAAGCGCCCGCCGGGCGCTTTTTTCATTGCTGCGGCGCCTGGAGCGGGACAGTGCAGGCAAGGGGCCTACGCCGCGAGTGCTTTTTCGATCAGCTGATGCAAGGCTGCGAAGTCCGGCTCGCCGACATAGCGCTTGATGATGCGGCCTTGCTTGTCGATCACATAGGTGGTGGGGGTGAGCTTCACGTCGTCGAAGGACTTCGCGATGTCGCCCCGGGTGTCGAGCGCCACACGGAACGGCAACTGCCGGGTCTGCGCGTAGTTCAGCACGTAATTCGGCGGATCGTAGCTCATTGCAACGGCGACGAAATCCAGTCCCTTGTCCTTGTACTTGTTGTAGGTCTGGACCATCTGCGGCATTTCTTTAATGCAAGTGGTGCAGCTCGTCGCCCAGAAATTGACCATCACGACCCTGCCGCGCAGGCTTTGCATGCTGACCGTCTCGCCGGACAGGCTGGTAAAGCTCACTTCCGGCGCCGGCTGGCTGCCGGACAGGGAGGAATAAGCGAAGGCACCCGCGGCAATCACGGCGGCGGCGCCGATTGCCTTCAGCAGGGTCCGCTTGCCGGACGAGGAGAGAATTTCGGGTTGCATGAACGGATCGGGAACCTAATGGGGGACCCGATCATTATAGTCGCTGCGGTTCAGGGGCGCAGGTAGACGAAGCCCTCGCGCGCCTGCAGGCGCGCGGCTTCGACGACGCCGGACGGAACGAGCTTCACGCCGGGCAAGACCTGCGACACGGGAATGTCGTGCGCGGCAAGCGTGTTGTTGCACAGCCTGAATTCGACGCCCTGCTGCTGCAGCGCCGCCACCTGCGCATCGAATGGCTTGCCGCTGCGTTCGCGCGCGCCGGACAGCAGGAAGCGGACGCCGTCGCCGTTGGCGACCACCACGATCTTCGTGTCGGGCTCCGCGCGAAGATGGTTGCGCATATTGCCCATCGCACGCGCGGCCTGGTCGATGCCGTCGGCAAGGTGGTACACCACCCTGACCGGTTCTTGCGCAGCCACGGCTGGGCTGGCACCGAGCATCATCGCCGCCAGGCCGGCGGCGAGCAGTCTCAGGAAGGATCGTCGCATGCGTGTGTTCCAGTGAGTCAGGTTGGGAAAACGGTATGGCCCGCCGCCGCATTGCGCGGTACGCTCGTCCCGTCCGACTGCAGCGGCTCGGCGGGGCGGAACGCGAACAGGCCTGCGATGACGGATACGGGGAATTGCGCGCGCGACGCATTGTAGTGCGCGGCGCTGTCATTGTAGACCTGGCGCAGCGCCGCGATCCGGTTCTCGGTGCCGTTCAATTCTTCGACGAGCTGCAGCATGTCCTGGTTCGGCTCGAATCCGGCGCTGGCCTTCAGTGCCCCGAACATCCTGCCGAGCGCGCCGGCAAGCGCATCCTCGGCGGCGGCCATGCGCCGCACTCCCTCGCGGTCGAACGAGGCGCCGGCAAGCTTCGCATCCGTACTGATCGCATGGTTGCGGGCGTCCACCACGGCCTCCAGCACATCGCGCTCCTGCTTCAGCCAGGCGCTCGCCGATTCGACGAGGTCGGGGACGAGGTCGTGGCGCCGCTCGTGCTGCGCCATGACCTGTGCCAGCGTCCCGGCGACCTGCTTTTGCAGGGCGACAAGGCGGCTGTAGGCGCCGACCGCCCAGAACAGCATCACCAGGACGAGCACAAGCAGGATGATGGGTCCGGTCATTCTTTTCCCCAAAGAAAAAGGCCGCAAATCTTGCCGATCTGCGGCCTACTATAGCACCCGGAAAACCGGGCCGCGGTCATTTTCTGATGACGTCGTCCGAAGTCCTGCTCAGCTGTTTCAGGTCGTCATCCGAGATGTATTCGAAGACCTTCACCACGCGATTGACGCCGCTGACGCCGCGCGCGACCTCGGCGGCCAGCTGGCCCTCGCGCTGCGTGACGCGCCCCATCAGGTAGACCGTGCCGCGCTCGGTCACCACCTTGATCGAGTTCGCATACAAGTCCTTCGCGTCGACGAAGGCGGCCTTGACCTTGCCGGTGACCAGGGAATCATTGGAGCGCGAGGTGAAGCTTGATACGCCGGCGATTTCGAGATCATTGACGATCGACTGCACGCCTTCGATGTTGGCGACCTCGCGTTCGACCGCGGCCTTCATCGCTTCGTCGCGGACTTCGCCGGTCAGCAGCACCTTGCGGTTGAAGCTGGTGACATTCACATGGCCGGCATTGCCCACCAGGTTGGCCACACGCGTCTCGCCCTTGAACAGGATCGCCTTGTCTTCGGTCTGCGCGCCGAAGGTGCGGCGGTCGGTTGCCGCCAGCGTGCCGACCACCGCCGTGCCGACCGCCATCTCGATGCACCCCTGCAGGCTGATCGCAACGCTGCCGCACAGCAGTGCGGCCGCCAGAGGACGTTTCAGGCGCGTCCATTTGTTCATGTACTTTCCTCCCCGAATAACGCGACGTCGATGCCGTCGCACAAACAATGAATCGTCAGCAGGTGCACTTCCTGGATGCGCGCGGTGCGGTCATGCGGCACGCAGATATGCACGTCGGCATCGCTCAGCCTCCTGCCGATCGCGCCGCCGCCCTTGCCGGTCAGCGCGATCACGCGCATGTCGCGCTCCAGCGCGGCGTCCACCGCCGCCAGCACGTTCGGCGAATTCCCCGACGTCGACAGCGCGAGCAGCACGTCGCCCGACTGCCCGAATGCCTGCACCTGCTTGGCGAAGATCTCCTGGAAGCTGTAGTCGTTGCCGACCGCCGTCATGATCGAGGTATCGGTCGTCAAAGCCAGCGCCGGCAGCGGCAGGCGCTCGCGCTCGAAACGGCCGACCAGTTCGGCGGCGAAATGCTGGCAATCCGCTGCGGACCCGCCATTCCCGCAGGCAAGGATCTTGTTGCCATTAGACAATGCCGTGAACATAAGTTCCACGGCCTGCGCGATCGGCTCCGCAAGGAGCGCCGCGGCCTTCGTTTTCAGTTCGGCACTTTCCTGGAAGTGCGCCTGGATGCGTTGGTTTGTCATAGTGTGGGGATTATAGTGCACACCCGTGGGCAAGACGCCGCGCGGCAACAAAAAGCTGCGCTGCATGCTTGTGAAATGGAAACAGAATGTTTCAGGCTTCGATCGCGTTCTTCAGCCATTCGAGCGCGCTGCCGTCTGACGCGCTGCCATCGATGGCGATCACGTCGAAACGGCAGGGCGGCGGATTGCGGTAGCGCTGCAGGAAGGTCTGGGCCGCCAGCACCAGGCGCGCCTGCTTGCGTGGCGTCACGCTTGCCGCCGCGCCGCCGAAGTTGCGGTCGGCGCGCTGGCGCACCTCGACGAACACCAGAGTGTCGCCGTCCTGCATCACGAGATCGATTTCGCCACCCTTGCAGCGGAAGTTGCGCTCGACCGCGCGCAGTCCCTGGCGCTGCAGCCAGGACAGCGCACGGTCCTCGGCCGCATCGCCGGCGGCCTGCTTCGCAGTGCGCCGCTGCGCAATCGCGTCGAACAGGCCCATCAGCGCGCCTGGCCGACGGCGATCACGCTTCCTTCGCGATAAACCGCCGGCTGCGCGCTGCGCGCGAAGGAAAACTGCGCCTGGGTGAAGCGCACCGTCAGCTTGCCGGTGACGCCGTCGATCTCGAAGTTTGAACGGCGCGCCGCGATTTCCCTGGCTACGCGATAGGCGTCGATGCCGAGCGCATACAGCCGCTCGAAGTCCGCGTTGCGCTTCTGGTCGGCGGCCACCACCAGGCGCGGATACACCATCACCGCCGGATGGTCGGGTTGCAGCTGCCAGGGGATGTCGAGCAGGCGGGTGCCGTCCATGTCCAGCGCGCGCTCCCCCTCTGCGCGATCGGACAGCGCGAACGGATTGAGCTGCGAGGTGCCGTACAGCGGAACGCCCTTGCCCATCACCGCGCGCACCTGGCGCGCCTGGCGCGCATCGAGCGCGAGGAAGATCACCGCGGGCTTGTCGGTCTCGATCTGTTTTTTCAGCTGCAACAGTTCGCGCCCGTTCAGGAAGCCGTCATTGGCGGCCAGCTCCAGCGGCTCCGCCTCGCGCTTTTTCTGCTGCCACTCGGTTTCAAAGGCTTTCGCGGCGCGCCGCTGCCAGGCAGTCGGCGTAAACAGCACCAGAGCCCTGCCCGGTTTGGCGTCGCGCGCGGCCCAGCTGGCGACCTGGCGCGCCTCTTCTTCGATCGACAGGCCCATCAACAGCATTTGCGGCGGCACGCTCACCTCGCCGTTCTCCGCCGCTTCCGGCGGTGTGAGCGCAATGGTCGGCTTGGACACGCCACCCGCCTGCGCGACAGCCGCCACGCCGGAGCGCGACAGCGGGCCGACCACGACGTCGCTCATCGCGACCGCGGCGTTGTAGCCGGACAGGATGTCCTGCGGCGCATCGCCGGTTTCGACAATGTTGATCGCCAGGCCGTCGTTCTCGCGTTCGTAGGCGGCCTGGAATCCGGCCCGCACCATTTCCGCCGGCTCGCGCAGAGTAGCCGAGCGCAGCGGCAGCAGCAGCGCGATGCTCACCGTCCTTTCCGTCGTCGACAGGTCGACCGCTCCGGTTTCCGCCTGCGCCACCGTGGTCGCAGTTGTGTTTGCCTGCGCGGGCAGGCACAATCCGCAGAACGCGATGCCCAGCACCGCCAGTGTTGCCCTCAGGCCCGACATCCGATTCTCCTCATGCCGCCATCCACACCCAGCGCCCTGTCCCTCGATGCCATCATGGGGGAAGTTGCGCAGCAGATTTATCCTTTGTCCACATTATATGTGGTCGCGACACCCATCGGAAATGCGGGGGACATCACGTTGCGGGCGCTCAATGTGCTGTCGCTCGCCGATGCGGTGGCCTGCGAGGATACGCGCAATACGGCGCAACTGCTGCAGCGCTACGGCCTGGCCAAGGAACTGATCGCCGCGCATGAGCACAATGAACGCGAAGCGGCGGAACGGCTCATCGCGCGGCTGCAGGGCGGCCAGCGCATTGCGCTGGTGTCCGACGCCGGCACGCCGGCGGTATCCGACCCGGGAGCGCGCATCGTCGACGCAGTGCGCACGGCCGGCCTGCGCGTGATGCCGCTGCCCGGCGCATCGGCGGCGGTCAGCGCGCTGTCGGCGAGCGGGCTGGTGGACGATTGCTTTTTCTTTGCCGGCTTTCTTCCGGCAAAGGCAAAGCAGCGCGAAGCGCGCCTGCTGGAGCTGAAGCCGCTCGGCGCCACCCTGGTCTTCTATGAAGCGCCGCACCGCATCGCAGAAACGGCGGAGGCGCTGGCGGCAACGCTTGGCCCCGGGCGCCAGGTGGTCTTTGCGCGGGAACTGAGCAAGCTGTTCGAGGAGATCCACCGCTGCACGCTGGCCGAGGCGCCCGCCTGGCTGGCGGCGGATGCGCACCGGCACAAGGGCGAGTTCGTGGTGCTGGTGCAAGGCGCGGCCGCGCAGGGCGACGACGGCGATGCGGAAACGGACCGCGTCCTGCAGATCCTGCTGCAGGAATGCCCGGTGAAGCAGGCCGCATCGCTCGCGGCGCAGATCACCGGACGCAAGAAGAACGCGCTGTACGAGCGCGCGCTGCAGCTGAAGGACGGCTAACGCTGCACGATCATCGGCTTGTACGGCCCGCTCTGCTGCAGGCGCTGCGCGGCCGCCGCGGCCTCCTCGCGCGTCGCGAACGGCCCGCTGTACAGACGGAAGTACGGTTTCGATTCCACGATTTCCATCGCCGGCAGGGATACCGCGCCGCTCTGCAGCACGCGGTTGCGGATGGCTTCCGCATTCGCCCGCTGCCCGAACGCGCCCAGCTGCAGGTAGAACCCCTGGCCAGGCGCTGCGGCCCCTGCGGGGGCTGCGGCCGGCTGCGCGGCGGGCAGTGGCGCGAGCGGGCGCGGCGCTTCCGGCCCGGCCAGGCTCACCGGCGTCACCATCGCCGTGCCTGGCACAGCGTCGGCTTTGCCCTTGCCCATGCGCGCGATTTCCTGTGGCAGCAGGCGTTCGACTTCCAGCTCGCTGCTGCCGCTGCCCAGGTAGCCGAGCTTGAGCGCCGCGGTGTAGGACAGGTCGATGATGCGCCCCGAATGGAAGGGACCGCGGTCGTTGATGCGCACGATCACCTGCCTGCCGTTGGCCAGGTTGGTCACACGCGCATAGGACGGGATCGGCAGCGTCGGATGCGCGGCCGTCATCTTGTACATGTCGTAGGGCTCGCCGGAAGAGGTCTTCTGTCCGTGGAATTTGCGGCCGTACCAGCTGCCGACGCCGCGCTGCCGGAACGGGACGTCCTCGACGGATGGCGTGTAGGTCTTGCCGAACACGGTATAGGGCCGGTTGGCGCGCGTGGAATAGGGTTCGATGCGCGGTTCGGCATCGGGGGTATCGAGCAGGCCCTCAGGCGGGTTCTCGCCGGGGCCGTCGTCCATGTAGTACCCGCCGCGTCCGGAACCGGCCGGCGGCAGCGCGGGCAGGCCGGAAGGCGCCTTCGGAGCCGGGCGCGCGGCGGGCGGCGTCTCGGCCGGCGGCGGCGTCACCGTCGGCGCGCTGCCGCAGCCGGTCAGCGCCAGCGGCGGAAGCAGCAGCGCCAGCAGCTGCGCGGCATGGCGGCGCCAAAGGCCATGGTTCCCAGACAACATCGCATTTCTCCCTTTTCCCGGTTACGCGGCCGGCGTAACAAAAAGCGGCGCGCAGCAGCATGGTGTCGCGCGCCGTACATGAATTGATGGGCGAACGGCGAAGCGCCGTTCAATCGGGAAATAGTTTGCACCGGCAAAGAAGTTGCCGCAAGAACAGAATGCTCGTGACTCTTTCGGCCATCCGGTTAGGCGCGCCGGAACGGCGGTTCCGGCGCAAGGGCCTTCAGGTCTGGACTAGCTTGCGATGCCTCTGGATACTCATCAGCATGCCGATGCCGAGGCCGAGCGTGACGAACGCGGTGCCGCCGTAACTCATGAACGGCAACGGCACGCCGACCACCGGCAGGATGCCGCTGACCATGCCCATGTTGACGAACGCGTAGGTAAAGAACATGAGAGTCAGCGCACCGGCCAGCAGGCGGCTGAACAGCGTCGGCGCGTTGGCGGCGATGAACATGCCGCGGCCGATCAGCATCAGGTACAGGATGAGCAGCGCGATATTGCCGACCAGCCCAAACTCCTCCGAGTAGACCGCGAAAATGAAGTCGGTGGTCCGCTCGGGAATGAATTGAAGATGGCCCTGGGTGCCGTTCATCCAGCCCTTGCCCATCATTCCACCGGAACCGATCGCGATCATCGACTGGATGATGTGGAAGCCCTTTCCGAGTGGGTCGGAGGTGGGGTCGATCAGCGTCATCACCCGCTGCCGCTGGTAGTCATGCATCATGGACCAGCCGATCGGCAGGAAGGCGGCGCCGGCAAGCGCCAGACCGATGATGATCTTCCACGGCAGGCCGGCCAGGAAAATCACGTAGAAACCGGACGCCATGACCAGCAGCGCGGTGCCGAGGTCGGGCTGCTTCATGATGAGCGCGACCGGCACCATCAGCAGCATGGCGGCGACGATGAACTCCGGGATGCGGATCACGCTTTCGCGTTTCTGGAACCACCATGCCAGCATCAGCGGGGTCGCGATCTTCATGATCTCCGACGGCTGGATGACCACCCCGACATTGATCCAGCGCTGCGCGCCCTTCTTGATGATGCCGAACAGTTCGACGCCGACCAGGAGCGCGACGCCGACCAGGTAGATCGGCACCGCCAGCCGCATCAGCATCTGCGGCGACACGTTGGCCGCGACCCACATGATCAGCACCGACAGCAGGATGTTGCGCAGGTGCCCCTCCAGCCTTCCGGGGAAGTCGATCCCGGCCGACACCATCGTGACGGTACTGGCAAGGAAAATCAGGCCGACGATGAGCGTCAGCTGCCAGTCGAACACCAGGAAATAGGGTTTGAGGGTGGGCCAGACCGCCCGCTTTTCACCCAGGCCGACAGTCGCCATCAATCTCCCTCCACCTCAATCGGTTGCGCCGCCGTTTCCTTCGACTCGGGCCGCTTGCCAAGCAGGTAGTAGTCGAGGGCGAGGCGCGCGATCGGCGCCGCCGCGGCCGCGCCGAAGCCACCGTTCTCCACGATCACGGCCAGCGCGATGCGCGGATTGTCGGCCGGCGCGAAGGCGATGTACAGCGAGTGGTCGCGATGGCGCTCGGGCATCTTCTTCGCATCGTATTTCTCGTTGCGCCCCAGGCCGATCGCCTGCGCGGTGCCGGTCTTGCCGGCGGAGACGTACTCGGCCTTGGCGAACGCGCGCGACGAGGTGCCTTCCTTCACGACGCCTGCCATCGCATTCTTCACGAAATTGACGTTTTCCTGCTTGAGCGGGATGCGATAGCTCTCCTTGGGCACGGTCAGCGTCTGCTCCTTGGTGACGCCGTCCTCGATCGTCTTGACCAAGTGCGGGCGCATCACGACACCGTTGTTGGCCAGGTTCGCCATCGCATGCGCAAGCTGCAGCGGCGTGTAGGCGTTGTACCCCTGGCCGATGCCGACCGAAACGGTTTCGCCTGCGTACCACTTCTTGTGCTCCGGCTTCTTGTAGGCGTTGCGCTTCCATGCAGTCGACGGCAGCACGCCGGCGCGCTCGTTCTCCAGGTCGATGCCGGTGATCTGGCCGAAGCCGAAGGGCTTCATGAAATCATGGATGGTATCGATGCCGAGGTCGTTCGCCAGCATGTAGTAGTAGGTATTGCACGACACCACGATCGACTTGTACATGTCCACCATGCCGTGCCCGCCCACCTTGTCGTCGCGGAAGCGGTGGCTGCCGAACCAGAAAAAGCCGGGGTCGGCGATCGCCTGGTTGGGCGTGCGCTTGCCCGTCTCCAGCGCCGCCAGCGCCATGTAGGGCTTGAAGGTCGAGCCGGGCGGATAGGTGCCGATCAGGGGACGGTTGAGCAGGGGGCGGTCGATGGAAGTGTTCAGTTCTTCCCAGCTTTGCGCATCGATGCCTTCCACGAACAGGTTGGGGTCGAAGGTCGGCTTCGATACATAGGCGAGGATGTCGCCGGTGGCTGGTTCGATCGCGACCAGCGCGCCGCGCCGGTCGCCGAAGGCTTCCTCGACGATCTTCTGCAGCTCGATGTCGATCGACAGGATCAGGTTCTGGCCCGGGGTGGCCGCGGTTCGGGAGAGCGTGCGCACAGCGCGACCGCCCGCGGTCACCTCGACCTCTTCGTAGCCGGTGCGCCCGTGCAGGATGTTCTCGTACTTCTTTTCCAGGCCTTCCTTGCCGATGTAGTCGGTCCCGGCGTAATTCGCCGCATCTTCCATTTCCTCGATGCGCTTGGCGTCGCGCTGGCTGATGCGGCCGATGTAGCCGATCACGTGCGACGCGGTTTCGCCCAGCGGATACTGGCGGAACAGGCGCGCCTGGATCTCGACGCCGGGGAAGCGGTAGCGTTGCGCGGTGAAGCGCGCCACCTCCTCGTCGGTCAGACGGGTGCGGATCGGCACGCTCTCGAAGTTCTTCGCTTCTTCCAGCAGACGGCGGAAGCGGCGGCGGTCCTTGGGCTGGATATCGACCACGGACGACAATTCCTCGATCACTCCGTCCAGGGTGTCGGCGATCTTGGACGGCGTGATTTCCAGGGTATAGGCCGAGAAATTGCGCGCCAGGACGACGCCGTTGCGGTCGAGGATCAGGCCCCGGTTGGGCACGACCGGCACCACCGAGACCCGGTTGTCCTCCGCCTGGCTCGCGTAGTCGCTGTACTTGAACACCTGCAGCCACAGGAAGCGTGCGAACAGCAGGCCGAAACAGATGAACACGAACACGCCCACCACCGAGAGGCGGAGGCGGAAGAAATGCAGTTCCTGTTCAGTGTTCTTAAACTCGGTCATGCGGATTCAAGGTTGGTATAACCATGTGTTCTGCCCTGCGGCACAGGGATTCGGATGCAAAGACGCGCCGCTTCAGATCGGCCGCGTGTCGTCCCTGTCGACGGCGCGTCGTTGCGGCGCCAGCAGGATCCAGGTGACGACCGGCCACAGCGCTGCCGTCACCAGGCTTTCCAGGAAATAGAGCCAGCCCGGAAAATTGCCGCTCACCATGACACGGATCAGCAGCTGGACGAACTGCATCAGGAACAGCAGCGGCAGCACATGCAGGGTCTGCGTCGACACCTTGAACCAGAGCACGCGGCGGTGGATCATGATCGCGAAATACGACAGCAAGGTGTATGACAACGCGTTTTCCCCGAGCAGGGTCGCGTCGTGCACATCCATCAGCAGTCCCATGAAAAAGGCGATGCCGATGCCCACCTTGCGTGGCTGGTGGATGCTCCAGAAGACCAGGACCAGCGCAACGAAATCGGGAATGCCCACCCATTGCCCCCACGGCAGCAGGTTCAGCAGGAACGCGACGATCAGACTGGCGACGATGAACAGTGGATTCGCCGGTAACAGGATGTATTGCGGGCGGTTCATGGCGTGACTCCCTGCGGTGCGGCGGGCGCTGCTGCGGGCGCTGCTGCAGGCGTAGCCGCCGGCTTGGGCGGCGTGGCTGCCGCAGGCTTTGCAAGGGCGGCTGGCGCGGGTCTGGGCGCTGCCGCTGCTGCCGGTTGTGCTGCTGCCGGTTGTGCTGCTGCCGGTTGTGCTGCTGCCGGTTGTCCTGCTGCCGGTTGTCCTGCTGCCGGTTGTCCTGCTGCCGGTTGTGCTGCTGCGGGTTTCGCTGCTGCCGGCTTGTCTGCCGATGGCTTCTGCGTCGCGGCGGCCGGCACTGCCGCTGCCGGCGAAGGTTTCGCTGCTGCCGGCGCCGCCGGCGCTGGCGTGGCAGGCTTGTCCGAAGCGGGCGCCGCCGCTGCGGTCGGTGTCACTGCCGCCGGGCCGTTTGCGGGAATCGCTGCCGCCGGCACCTGTTGGGCTGCTGCTGCGGCGGCGGTGGCAGCGGTCCCCGCCGCGGGCTGCTTCGCGGCTTCCTTCGCCGCCTCACGCTTTGCCGCCTTTTCCTTCTTCGGATCTTCCGGCGCCGGGCGCGGCGGGAAATTCATTTCAGTCAGCAGGATCAGCAGCTGGCGGTTGCGATCGATGCCGGCCAGCGGCTGGCAGACGATGCGCGCAAACGCGTCGGAGGACTTGCGGTCCACCTGAGTCACCTTGGCGACCGACAGGCCGGCTGGGTAGACCCCGTCGATGCCGGAAGTGACAAGCATGTCGCCGTTCTCGATGTCGGCATTGGCAGGCATGAAGCGCAGGTCGAGCGCGCCCGAGTGGCCCTGTCCATAGGCGATGCTGCGCAGTCCGCTGCGCACGACCTGGACCGGAATCGCCTGGTCCTTGTCGGTCAGCAGCGTCACTTCGGCGGTGAACGGAAACACGCGCGTCACCTGTCCGACCACGCCGACGTCGTCGATCACGGGCTGGCCCTGGGCCACGCCATGGCTGGTGCCGCGGTCGACGATGATCTTGCGGGTAAAGGCGTCGCGCGCGTCGTACAGGATTTCGGTCATCACCGACTTCACGGCCAGCCGCTCGTTGGCCGAGAGCAGCTTGCGCAGGTGGGCGTTTTCCGCCGACAGCTGCTGCACCTGCTGCAAGGTATGGCCGTTGGCGATCTGCTGCTCCTTCAGGCCGCGGTTCTCCTTCTGCATCGCCGACAGCGACGAAAAATAGTCGCCGACCATGTAGGCGGCGTCGCGCGGCAACAGGGCCACGACCTGCAGCGGATAGAGCACGGTGCCGACCACCTGGCGGATGGCGCCGAGCGAACGCAGTCGCGAGTCGGCCACCAGCAGGATCAGCGCAATGAGGGAAAAGAACACCACTTTGGCGCGGGCGGATGCGCCTTGCTTGAAAAGTGGCGGCGGACTGTAATCCATCAGGGTCTAACGAAGAATGCGAAATGTGACCGAGAATTTCCGTCCATCGGCGCGCCTTGCGCGGTTCCGGCAAGGCGCGTCAAGAGAAACATCGTGTCGATTACTCGTAGGAGAAGATCGAGCCCAGCTTGTCCATGCGTTCGAGCGCCATGCCGGAGCCGCGCACCACGCAGGTCAGAGGATCTTCGGCGACGATCACCGGCAGGCCGGTCTCTTCCATCAGCAGACGGTCGAGGTCGCGCAGCAGCGCGCCGCCACCGGTCAGCATCATGCCCTTTTCGGCGATGTCGGCGCCCAGTTCGGGCGGCGTCTGCTCGAGCGCGTTCTTCACGGCGGACACGATGTTGTTGAGCGGGTCGGTCAGCGCCTCCAGGATCTCGTTGGACGAAATCGTGAACGAGCGCGGAATGCCTTCGGACAGGTTGCGGCCCTTGACTTCCATTTCCTTGACTTCGGAGCCGGGGAATGCGGAGCCGATTTCCTTCTTGATCGCTTCGGCGGTCTGCTCGCCGATCAGCATGCCGTAGTTGCGGCGGATGTAGTTGACGATCGCTTCGTCGAACTTGTCGCCGCCCACGCGCACCGATCCCTTGTACACCATGCCGCCCAGCGAAATGATGCCGACCTCGGTGGTGCCGCCGCCGATATCGACCACCATCGAACCGGTCGCGTCGGATACCGGCAGGCCGGCGCCGATCGCGGCGGCCATCGGCTCTTCGATCAGGTAGACCTGCGAGGCGCCTGCGCCGAGCGCGGATTCACGGATCGCGCGGCGCTCGACCTGGGTGGAGCCGCAGGGAACGCAGATGATGATGCGCGGAGACGGCTTGAACAGCTTGGAGTCGTGCACCATGCGGATGAACTGCTTGAGCATCTGCTCGGTGACGGTGAAGTCGGCGATCACGCCGTCCTTCATCGGGCGGATCGCCTCGATGTTGCCCGGCACCTTGCCCAGCATCTGCTTGGCTTCCTTGCCGACGGCCTGGATGGTCTTCTTGCCGTTGGGACCGCCCTGCTGGCGAATTGCCACCACTGAAGGCTCGTCCAGCACGATACCCATGTTGCGCACGTAGATCAGCGTGTTGGCCGTGCCAAGGTCGATCGCCAGGTCGTTAGAAAAATAGCTGCGTAAAAATCCAAACATGTATTGTCCCGATGCGCATCCGCATGCGCTTTGCATTGCTGGTGAAAACCTCTGGTCCGGCGACATGTCAAATCCGTCATCGCCGGCGAGGTATTAACCCATCATTCTACCTTATAATTTAGCCGAAATTAGCCAGTGGAAACTCTAAAAATGCGTGCCGGATACAAGCCAGTTCGCGCCTTTTGACAAGTTTTTGCAACAATTAGAAAACATTTTATTCCCTTGAAAACAGCGGTCCCTCACCGACCGCCCAACCCTTTCCATCATGTCACTCGACCTCTCCGATGTTAAGCGCCTGGCCCGCCTGGCGCAGCTCGACCTGAACGAAGAACAGGCCGGCAAAACCCTGGACAAGCTCAACGGCATCTTCTCGCTGGTAGAGCAGATGCGCGCAGTGGACACCGCCGGCATCGAACCGCTCAATCATCCGATCGCCGCCCACCAGGACGATGTCGCACTGCGCCTGCGCGAGGACGAGGTCACCGAACCGAACCAGCGCGACGACTACCAGAAGGTCGCACCCGCCACGCAGGACGGCCTGTACCTCGTCCCTAAGGTCATCGAATAACATCCGCCCGCGCCACGAGCCGCACGCTTACCCATCCTATGCATACCAAGACACTCAAAGAACTCTCAGCACTGCTGCAGGCTAAACAGGTATCGGCCACCGAGCTGGCAAAGATGTATCTCGACCGCATCCGGCAAAGCGACCTGAACGCCTTCCTCCACGTCGATGAAGCGCTGACGCTGGAGCAGGCATCGGAAGCCGACGCGCGCCTTGCCAGGAATGACACGACGCCGCTCACCGGCATCCCGATCGCGCACAAGGACATTTTTGTCACGCGCGGCTGGCGTTCCACCGCCGGCTCGAAGATGCTCTCGAACTACATCAGCCCCTTCGATGCAACTGTCGTCGAACAGTTCCGTACGGCAGGTATGGTCACCCTCGGAAAATTGAACTGTGATGAATTTGCCATGGGCTCGTCGAACGAGAACTCGTTCTTCGGGGCGGTGAAGAACCCGTGGGACAGGCAGGCGATCCCGGGCGGCTCGTCCGGCGGCTCGGCCGCGGCGATCGCCGCGCGGCTGGCGCCGGCGGTGACCGCCACCGACACCGGCGGCTCGATCCGCCAGCCGGCTGCGCTGTGCGGCGTCACCGGCATCAAGCCGACCTATGGCCGGGTGTCGCGCTTCGGCATGATCGCTTTTGCATCCTCGCTCGACCAGGGCGGCCCGATGGCGCAGACCGCGGAAGACTGCGCGCTGCTGCTCAATGCGATGACCGGCTTCGATCCGCGCGATTCGACCAGCCTGGAGCGTCCGGCGGAAGACTTCGGCCGCGAGCTTGACAAGCCGCTCTCGGGGCTGAAGATCGGCGTGCCGCGTGAGTACTTCGGCAAGGGCCTGGCCGCCGATGTCGAGCAAGCGGTGCGCACGGCGTTGCGCGAATACGAGAAACTGGGCGCGACGCTGGTCGACATCTCGCTGCCCAAGACCGAGCTGTCGATCCCGGTCTACTACGTGATCGCGCCGGCGGAAGCCTCGTCCAACCTGTCGCGTTTCGACGGCGTGCGTTACGGCCATCGCGCGCAGGAATACAAGGACCTGGCCGACATGTACCGCAAGTCGCGGGCGGAAGGCTTCGGCGACGAGGTGAAGCGCCGCATCCTGGTCGGCGCCTACGTGCTGTCGCATGGCTACTACGATGCCTACTACCTGCAGGCGCAGAAGATCCGCCGCCTGATCGCGCAAGACTTCCAGGAAGCGTTCAGGCAGTGCGACGTGATCATGGGCCCGGTGTGTCCGACGGTGGCCTGGGACATCGGCGACAAGGCCGACGATCCGGTCGCAAACTACCTGGCCGACATTTTCACGCTGTCGACCAGCCTGGCCGGCCTGCCCGGCATGTCCATCCCCTGCGGCTTCGGCCAGGGCGACAAGAATGCGAAGCGCCCGGTCGGCCTGCAGATCATCGGCAATTACTTCAACGAGGCGAAGCTGCTGAACGTCGCGCACCAGTACCAGCTCGCCACCGACTGGCACAAACGCACCCCGGAAGGCCTATGAACGCAAACGTCCGCATGACCGTCGCAGCAGCCCTGCTTTGCGCAGGCGCCGCTCCCGCCGCCGCCCAGCAGCTCGACACGCACTTCTCGTGCAGCGCCTCGCGCTCGGAAGACGGCGAGCGGGTGACCTATGCGGACAACGGCGAAATCCGCATCAGCGGCAACCGTGTCGAAGTCTTCCACTGGGAGTCGGCGCTTTACCGCAGCACCCACGGCTACGACTGCAACATCGACGAAAACGACGGATTGACCGCCGAGGTGCGCAACGAAGCGCCGAAGGTGCAATGGCGCGTGGCGCTGGAAGATGCGCTGAAGGCGCGCAGCAAGCGAGGCTACGATTTCAGCCGCGGCATGAGCTGCACCATCCGGCTGGAGCAGGAGGGCGACATGCTGACGCTCAAGCCGACCTGCCCCGCGCTGTGCGGATCCCGGTCCAATTTTTCCGAACTGACGGTGAACCTGAAGACCGGCCAGTGCCGCTATCACGAATAAAACAAGGACACACTACTATGCAATGGGAAGTCGTCATCGGCCTCGAGACCCACGCTCAACTCTCGACCCAATCGAAAATCTTCAGCGGCGCCTCGACCCGGTTCGGCGCCGAGCCGAACACCCAGGCCTGCCCGGTCGACCTGGCCCTGCCCGGGGTGCTGCCGGTGATGAACAAGGGCGCGGTGGAGCGCGCGATCCAGTTCGGGCTGGCAATCGGCGCCAAGGTGGCCCCGCAGTCGATCTTCGCGCGCAAGAACTACTTCTACCCCGACCTGCCCAAGGGCTACCAGATCAGCCAGTATGAAATCCCGGTGGTCCAGGGCGGCACGATTTCCTTCGTGCTGGAAAAGGACGGCAAGGCCGAGATGAAGACCGTGCAGCTGACCCGCGCGCACCTCGAGGAAGACGCCGGCAAGTCGCTGCACGAGGATTACCACGGCATGAGCGGCATCGACCTGAACCGCGCCGGCACCCCGCTGCTGGAAATCGTGACCGAACCCGACATGCGCAGCGCCGCCGAGGCGGTTGCGTATGCGAAGGCGCTGCACTCGCTCGTGGTCTGGCTGGGCATCTGCGACGGCAACATGCAGGAAGGCTCGTTCCGCTGCGACGCGAACGTGTCGGTGCGCCCGCTCGGCCAGAAGGAATTCGGCACCCGCTGCGAGATCAAGAACCTGAACTCTTTCCGCTTCCTGGAAGAGGCGATCAACTATGAAGTGCGGCGCCAGATCGAGCTGATCGAGGACGGCGGCAAGGTGGTGCAGGAAACCCGCCTGTACGATCCGGACCGCAAGGAAACCCGCTCGATGCGCAGCAAGGAAGACGCACAGGATTACCGTTACTTCCCCGACCCCGATTTGCCGCCGCTGGTGATCGCGCAGGAATGGATCGAGCGCGTGAAGGCGTCGATGCCGGAACTGCCCGGCGCGATGCGCGAGCGCTTCGTGAAGGATTACGGCTTGCCGGAATACGATGCGTCGGTGCTGACGCAGTCCAAGGCGATGGCTGCCTACTTCGAAGCGGTGGTCGAAAAGGCCGGCAAGGAACAGGCGAAGCCCGCAGCCAACTGGCTGATGGGCGACGTGTCCTCCACGCTGAACCGGGAAGGGGTCGATATCGCACAGGCACCGGTGAAGGCGGAACAGCTGGCGCTGCTGCTCAAGCGCATCGCCGACGGCACCATCTCGAACAAGATCGCCAAGGAAGTGTTCGGCGCGATGTGGGAGACGCCGTCCGACAAGGAGAGCGCGGCCGACGACATCATCGAAGCCAAGGGGCTGAAGCAGATTTCCGACAGCGGCGCGCTGGAAAAGATCGTCGACGAGGTACTGGCGGCGAATGCGAAGTCGGTCGAGGAATACCGATCCGGCAAGGAAAAGGCATTTAACGCGATCATCGGCCAGGCGATGAAGGCGACCAAGGGCAAGGCGAATCCGGCGCAGCTGACCGAGCTGCTGAAGAAGAAACTGGCTGCGTAAGCGCCCCGATGGGTGCCTCCCCGCCGGCAATGGACAAGGCGCTGCCGCGTTGCACCGAAAGGGCGGCGGCGTCGGGGCCGCTGCTCATGCGGGCGCTGCAGATCGAGGACCGGGACACCGCAGCCCTGTTCGACGGACTTCTTGCGGCGCGCATCTACGAGAAGGGCGAGACGCTGCTTCGCCAGGGAGAAATCTGGAAGCAGGCATTCCTGATCGAACAGGGCCTGGTCCGGATGCATGTCGTGCGCGGCGACGGCAAGGAGTTCAACAAGAACTTCCATGCGGAAGGCGCGCTCATCTTCCCGCTGACGCATGAGATGGAATCGCAGGCGTCGCTGTTTGCGATCTCGGCGCTGGAGCGCACGGTGGCGTGGCAGGCGCGCGTCGAGGATTTCCGGACGGCGCTGTCGGCGCAAGGCATGTGGGAGCCGCTGCGCGCACGGCTGCTCGCCGGCCTGGTCACGCAGAAACTGCAACGCGAACACGACCTGCTCGTGCTTGACGGCGGCGCCCGCTACCGGCAGCTCTGCGCAAGCCAGCCGTCGCTGGCCGCGCGCATTCCCCTGTTCCAACTGGCCAGTTTCCTGGGGCTCACCGACGTGTCCCTGTCGAGAATCCGCCGCCGGATCAAGGCCGGACGCTGATCATTTGTTAAGGCACGGGGCCTTCCCGGCGTCTAGCATGGGCTGTCACCACATCAGAAAGGGACAGGTCATGAAACTGCGTCAGACACCGCATCTTGCCACTGCATGCATGGCCGGCCTGCTTCTGCTGGCCATCGTCATGTTCGTTGCCATGCTGGTCGGGAAGGAGCCGCACCCGCCGAGCGCGCGCGGGCCGTACCTGGGCGCCATCGCGGCGCTCGCAATCGCCAGTTTGTGGCTGCTGCTGGCGCGCGAGCGCGCCGGCATCTGGACCGGATTGGCGACCTTTATCGCCTTCGTGCCGTCGGTCGGGGTGCACAAGATGTGGACCGAACCCGCCGCGCAGGCGCTGGCGCCGTTGATCCTGGTCGGCAGCCTGTTCGTTTGCACCGGCATCGTCACGCTTGTGCGCAGCGGGTTCGGCAAGCCGCGGGACGAGCCCGGCCCCGAAGCGGCGCGCGCGGTGAACCTGCGGTGATGCAAGCCCTGGGATGCGCTACGCCACGCCGTAGCGGCTCCGGTAAGCGGCGACCGCATCCTTGTAGCGCGCCAGGTCCGGGTTGGCGCCTGCCTTCGAAATATATTCCAGCAAATCGGCGAGGTTGCCGATCGATACCACCGGCATGCCGTAGGCGTTGGTGACTTCCTGCACCGCGGAGTGTTCGGACAACGCGCCGTCCTTGCCGGATTTTTCCATCCGGTCGAGCGCGATCAGCACGGCGCACGGGGTGGCGCCGGCGGCGCGGATCAGGTCGACCGACTCGCGCACCGAGGTGCCGGCGGAAATCACGTCGTCGATGATCACCACCTTGCCCTGCAGCTTCGCGCCCACCATCGTGCCGCCTTCGCCATGGTCCTTTGCCTCTTTCCGGTTGTACGCGAACGGCACGTTGCGCCCTTTCTGCGCAAGCGCGACCGAGGTCGCGGCGGCCAGCGTAATCCCCTTGTACGCGGGGCCGAACAGCATGTCGAATTCGACGCCGGAATCGAGCAGCGTCTGTGCGTAGAAGTCGGCCAGCCGGCCGAGCGTCGCGCCGTCGTTGAACAGGCCGGCATTGAAGAAGTAAGGCGAGGTGCGGCCCGCCTTGGTGATGAATTCGCCGAAACGCAGCACGCCGGCATTGACGGAAAACTCGATGAATTCCTGGCGCAGGTTACTCAAGATGTCCTCGACATGAATAATTTGACAACCGGCGCAGGCGCCGGGCAAGCTGGCATTGTAATGGCAACCACATCCGGCGCCACCATTCCGGCAGCCACAATTTTCCTTCCAATCGGGTATGCTAGCCGCTCGTTTTTCTTGCCCCTCCAAACCATGCTCAAGATTGTCTCCGCCAACCTCAACGGCATCCGCTCCGCCGCGAAAAAGGGCTTTTTCGACTGGATGGCAGCGCAGGACGCGCACTTCGTCTGCGTGCAGGAACTGAAGGCGCAGGCGGCCGACATGACACCGCAGTTCCTCGTGCCCGGCAGCTACCAGGGCCATTTCCACTATGCGGAGAAGAAGGGCTATTCGGGCGTCGGCATCTATTCGAAGTTTGCGCCGGACGCGGTCCGGACCGGTTTCGGCTGCCCGGAATTCGACGCGGAAGGACGCTATGTGCAGTGCGACTTCGGCAACTTGTCGGTGATCTCGGTGTATTGCCCGTCCGGCTCCTCCGGCGAGGAGCGGCAGCAGGCGAAATTCCGCTTCATGGAGGTGTTCCTGCCGCACCTGCAAGCGCTGCGCGCCTGCGGCCGGGAAGTGGTGCTGTGCGGCGACTGGAACATCGCGCACAAGGAAATCGACCTGAAGAACTGGAAGAGCAACCAGAAGAACTCCGGCTTCCTGCCGGAGGAACGGGCGTGGATGTCGCGCGTGCTGGGCGAGGCCGGCTGGGTCGATGTGTACCGGACGCTGCATCCGGAAACGACCGGCGACGCCTACACCTGGTGGAGCAACCGCGGCCAGGCCTGGGCGAACAACGTCGGATGGCGCATCGACTACCACATCTCCACGCCCGGGCTTGCCGCCAAGGCGAGCAAGGCCGCCGTCTACAAGGACCAGCGCTTCTCGGACCACGCGCCGCTGACCATCGAGTACGCCGGCGCGTCGGCCTTCCTCGGCAGCTGACCCGCGTCAAGGGACAGGCGCGATCGTCTTCACATTGCTGGTGTAGGGCGGCAGCTTCGACTGCGGCAGCCCCTTGACCTTCGCGTACAGCGGCATCACGGCCGGCATGTGCTTCTGCATCTCCGCAATGCGGGTCTTGCCCGCGGGGTGCGTGGACAGCCATTCGAGCGGCGCGCCCCGGCTGACCTTGCTCATTTTCTGCCAGAGCGCCACGCCGGCGCGCGGGTCGTAGCCGGCACGGGCGACAATGTCCAGGCCGACCAGGTCGGCTTCGGTTTCATCGCCGCGAGAGAATTTCAGGATCGCCAGGTTGGCGCCGACGCCGGCCGCGGTGTCGGTGAGGTTGGGATCGATGCCCAGCAGGGCGGACAGGCCGAAGCCAAGCAGCTTGGCGCCGGCATTGGTGACGCTGGACTTTGCCAGCCGCTCGCGGCCGTGTTCGCGCAGCGCATGCGCGATTTCATGCCCCATCACCACCGCCACTTCATCGTCGGTCAGCTTCAGGTCGCTGAGGATGCCGCTGAAAAAGCCGATTTTTCCGCCTGGCATGCAGAAGGCATTGACCTGATCGACGTCGAACAGATTGACTTCCCATTTCCAGTCAGTGGCCGCCGGGTTCCAGCGTTGCGCATGCGGGATGAGTTTTTTGGCGATGGTGCGCAGGCGCTGCACCTGCGGATGGTCTTCCGGCAGCAACGCGCCCTGCTGCCCGGCCTGCTGCTTCAGTGCAACATACTGCTGCAAGGCTGCCGCCTCCAGCTCCCCCTCGGGCACGAGCTTGCGCAGCGGCGACATCTTTTCGACCTTGACGCCATCCGGACTGACTTCGTCCTTCGCGTTTGCCACAGGCGCGGCCGCGGCGAGCGAAAATACCGCGAGCAGAATCGGAATCAATTGTTTCATGGCCAGCCCTTTCCGTAGGGTCACGCGGGCATGCCGATCGCCCGCAACGCGTCATTATCTCCCAGCCGCGTCCCCTTCCAGCCGGACGCGCGGCAGGAGCCAGAAATACAGTGCCACGGCGGGTACGATCGCCAGCGTGGTAATCCAGAAATACGGCGCGTAACCAACCGCCTCCACGATGCGGCCGGAATAAAATCCCAGCACCTTTCCGGGCAGCGTGATCAGCGAACTGAACAGCGCGTACTGGGTGGCGGTGTAACGCTGGTTTACCAATGCCGACAGGTAGGCCACCGCAGTGGTTCCCAACAGCCCTTGCGCCAGGTTTTCCCCGGAAATGACCAGGGTCAGCATGCGGATATCGCCGCCGGCGCCGATCAGTGCCAGGTAAAGCAAGTTGCTTGCCGCGCCGAGCACGATGCCCGCCAGCAGCGCCCGCTCCACACCCCAGCGCGCCACTGCAACGCCGCCGAGAAAGGCGCCGCCAATGCCCACCCAGATGCCGTAAACCTTGGAAACGGCAGCGATCTGTGTCTTGGTGAAACCCTGGTCCAGGTAGAAAGGCCCCATGATGCCGCCGACCAGCGCCTGGTCCGAGACCTTGAAAAGCAGAATGAAGAGCAGGATCAGCAGCCCGACGCGGCCGCCGAAACGGCGGAAGAAGTCGGCAAACGGCTCGACCACGCCCTCGCGCAGGCCCTCCCCCCAGCTCTGCGCCCTGACGCGCAGCACATCCGGCTCGCGCGCCATCAGGTTGACGACGATCGGGATCAGCATGCAAAGCGCCATCACCCGGTACACGTTCGGCCACACCGTGTAATCGGCCAGCACCAGCGCCAGCGCGCCGGTGACGATCAGGGCGAGCCGGTAGCCGAGCGAATAGGTGGCCACCAGCGCGCCCTGCGCCTCGACCGGCGCGATCTCGATACGATAGGCATCTACCGCGATGTCCATGGTGGCGCCGGCGAAGGCGACCATCAGCGTCAGTCCGACGAACAGCCCGAGCTGCGACGGCGTGATCGACGCCATCGCGCCGAGGCCGGCCATGACCAGCACCTGAGCCAGCAGCAGCCAGCTGCGGCGCTGGCCGAGCCGTCCCAGCAGCGGCAGGTGCAAACGGTCGATCAGCGGCGCCCACAGGAACTTGAAGGAATACGCCAGCCCGGCGCTGGCGATCATCGTGATGTCCTTGAGGGTGATGCCGTTTTCCTTCAGCCAGTAGGCGAGCGTGCCGGCCACCAGCAGGAACGGCAACCCGGACGCGAAGCCGAAGAAGAACATGGTCCATGCGGACGGGTGCAGGAAGGCGTCGCGGATGCGCGTTCCCGCCTTGTGATCTTCTTCTTTTTTGCTCATCCGGCTATTCCAGGTTGGCGGTTTCCAGCCGGGCAGCAGGATGCCGGCGCGGCTCAGGCAGACGGCCGCGCGCTGCATTATGCGGCGGCCGGGCTGTGGTCAGGTCATCGATGCGCCCGCCGGCGTGAAGCGGCGGGGCCATCATGCAGCGATCTTTTTACGGAGTCGGAACACGGCAAGGCTGCCGCGCCAGTTCGGCAGGAACGTAACAGGCTTTCCATCCTGCAACGCAACACATTCGAGCACTTCGAGTCCCACCCGGTTCGCAAGTTCCTCAAAATCCTTGATCGTGGCGCAACGCACGTTGGGCGTGTCGTACCATTCGTAGGGAAGCGATTTCGACACCGGCATGCGCCCGCGCAGCAGCGCCAGGCGGTGTGGCCAATGTGCAAAGTTGGGGAAGGATACGATCGCTTCGCGCCCCACCCGTGCGATATCGGCAAGGATGCCTTCGACGTTCTTCATCATCTGCAGCGCCGACAGGCAGAGCACGGTGTCGAAGGCATTATCGACAAACATTGCCAGCCCCGCCTCCAGGTCCTGCTGGATCACCGACACGCCACGGTTGACGCACAGCGGGATCTTGCCGTCATCGATTTCGACGCCGTAGCCGAGGCAGCGCTTGTCCGACTGCAAATACTCCAGCATCACGCCGTCGCCGCAGCCCAGGTCGAGCACATGCGATTCATTGCGCACCCAGTGCGCGATGAACGCGAGATCGGGACGGTGGGTAATCAGTTCGCGGAAGTTCATGCGCGTCCCCCGTTCATGTCATGCCAGATGCGGTCGTAATAGGATTTCACCACTGTCATGTAGCGCGGGTCTTCCAGCAGGAAGGCGTCGTGGCCGTGCGGCGCGTCGATTTCCGCGTAGCTCACGCGGCGCTTGTTCTTCACCAGCGCCTGCACGATTTCGCGGCTGCGCTCCGGGGAAAAGCGCCAGTCGGTGGTAAACGACACCAGCAGGAATTCCGAGCGGGTGCCGGCGAGCGCGGCGGCGAGATCGTCGCCATGCCCGCGCGCCGGGTCGAAATAATCGAGCGCCTTGGTGATCAGCAGATAAGTATTGGCATCGAAGTATTCCGAAAACTTGTCGCCCTGGTAGCGCAGGTAGGACTCGATCTCGAAGTCGATGCCGTAGCCGAACTGGAAATCGCCGTTGCGCAGGGAACGGCCGAATTTCTCAGCCATGCTGTCGTCCGACAGATAGGTGATGTGGCCGACCATGCGCGCCACCCGCAGCCCGCGCCGCGGCACCACGCCATGCGCATAGTAGTCGCCGCCGTGGAAGTCGGGATCGGTCAGGATCGCCTGACGCGCGACGTCGTTGAACGCGATGTTCTGCGCGGAGAGCTTGGGCGTGGATGCGATCACGATGCTGTGACGCACCCGTTCCGGGAAGATGATGCTCCATGCGAGCGCCTGCATGCCGCCGAGCGAGCCGCCCATCACCGCGGCGAACTGCCCGATGCCGAGGCGGTCGGCCAGCCTTGCCTGCGCCAGTACCCAGTCCTCCACCGTCACCACCGGGAAATCGGCGCCGTAGGGCTTGCCGGTGGCCGGATTGATGTGCATCGGCCCGGTCGAACCGAAACAGGAGCCGGGATTGTTGACGCCGATGACGAAGAAGCGGTTGGTATCCACCGGCTTGCCCGGCCCGACCATGTTGTCCCACCAGCCGACATTCCTGCTGCCGTCCACGCCCTCGTACACGCCGGCGACGTGATGCGACGCGTTCAGCGCATGGCAGATCAGCACCGCGTTGGAGCGGTCGGCGTTGAGTGTGCCGTAGGTTTCGTACATCAATGTGTAATCGGACAGCGAGGCGCCGCTGCGCAGCGGCAGCGGCTCCGGGAAATGCATCGACTGCGGCGAAACGATTCCGATGGTTGACATAGGTATCCGGAAAGCGGCGGCCGCCCTGCATGCAGAGCCGGCGCCGGAAAACAAAAAAGCCCGAAAGCGTTCAGCTTGTCGGGCTAGTTCGGGGCTTCAGTTGCAAGCACGCTTTAGCCGTATTTATTACGCGCCCGCAAGCTGATTATCAAATCGGCGCATTGCATAAGAATAACCAAAGCAGTTCCGGCAGTCAAACCGTACGGCAAGCCTGGCAAGCTGCCAACCCTGCCGCTTACAGCTCCCGCAGCTGCTCCACCGCCGCCTGGATCGCCGCCGGCTCCATCGTGCGCAGGATCTTGCGGGTCTGCGCGGTGATCGCGTTGAGGTCGGTGTTGAGGATTTCCTGCTTCACCGACAGGATCTGCGTCGGATGCATTGAAAACTCGCGCAGCCCCATGCCGAGCAACAGGCGGGTGAGCCGGGTGTCGCCGGCCATCTCGCCGCACACCGACACCGGCACGCCGGCCTTGGAACCGATCGAGATCGTGCTCGCCAGCAGGTACAGCACCGCCGGATGCAGCGGGTTGTACAGGTGCGCCACCTCATGGTCGGCGCGGTCGATCGCCAGCGTGTACTGGATCAGGTCGTTGGTGCCGACCGACAGGAAATCCATGCGTTTGACGAACATCGGCAGCGTCAGCGCCGCCGCCGGGATCTCGATCATCGCGCCGACCTCGATCAGCGGGTCGAACTTGCGGTTCTGATCGCGCAGCTGCGCCTTCGCCTGCTCGATCATCGCCAGCGTCTGGTCGATCTCGAACGCATGCGCAAGCATCGGGATCAGCAGCTTCACCGGCCCGTAGGCGGAGGCGCGCAGGATCGCGCGCAGCTGCTGCAGGAACATCTGCGGCTCGGCCAGGCAAAAGCGGATCGCACGCAGGCCGAGCGCCGGATTGAGCGAGGTCTGCCCGGACGGGTCGATCGGCTTGTCGGCGCCGATGTCGAGGGTGCGGATGGTGACCGGCCGACCCTTCATCGCCGCCACCGCCTGGCGATAGGATTCGAACTGTTCGTCCTCGGTCGGCAGCTTGTTGAGGGTGCCGACGCGCCCCATGAACAGGAATTCCGAACGGAACAGGCCGACGCCCATCGCGCCGGACTCGAGCGCGGCGGGGCAGTCTTCCGGCAGTTCGATGTTGGCCAGGAGCGTGATCGCGGTGCCGTCCTTGGTCACCGACGGCGTCTTCTTCAGCTTGCCGAGCTTCTTGCGCTCGCGCAGGATGCGCAGCTGCCGTTCCTTGTACTGCTCCAGCACGGCCGGCGACGGATCGACGATCACCACGCCGGCGTCGCCGTCGATGATGACCAGGTCGTCCTGCTGGATCAGGGTCGATGCATGGGACATGCCGACCGCCGCCGGGATGTCGAGGCTGCGTGCGACGATGGCGGTATGGGAATTCTGCCCGCCGAGATCGGTGACGAAGCCGCCGAATGCGCGATCCTTGAACTGCAGCATGTCGGCCGGCGAGATATCGTGCGCCACCACGATCATACGGCGCGCGTCCTCGTCATTGTCACTGTGCGGCAGCGCGACGGCGCTGCCGGTGAGTACCTTGAGCACGCGCTCGCCGACCTGCTGGATGTCGCTCTTGCGCTCGCGCAGGTAGGCATCCTCGATCTCGTCGAACTGCGCCGACAGCTCGTCGATCTGCGTGACCAGCGCCCATTCGGCGTTGTAGTTGCGGGTGCGGATGATTTCCAGCGGCACTTCCGCGATCATCGGGTCGGACAGGATGAGCGCATGCACGTCAATGAAGGCGCCGAGTTCGGCCGGAGAATCTTTCGGCAGCTCGTTCCAGATGATCTGCAGCTCCTTGTGGACGGTGGCGATCGCGCGCTGCAGGCGCAGCACTTCATCCTCCACCTGCTCGCGCGGAATCAGGTAATGCTTGACGTCCAGCGCGGCCGGCGCGAGCAAATGCGCGCGGCCGATCGCGATGCCGCGTGAAACCGGGATTCCATGAAGCGTAAACGATGCCATTCTGTATGCGCGCGAGTCGGTGGCGGAAGGCTTATTCGCCTTCGCCGAACTTATTCTGGATCAGCTCGACGAGGGCGTCAAAGCACGCCTTCTCGTCGGCGCCGTCAGTCTCGAGCAGCACCTTGGCACCCTTGCCCGCGGCCAGCATCATCACCCCCATGATGGACTTCGCGTTCACCCGCCGGGCGTTGCGCGTGAGCCAGACTTCGCTCTTGTATTTCGCTGCCAGCTGCGTGAGCTTTGCCGACGCGCGCGCATGCAGGCCCAGCTTGTTGATGATTTCGATTTCCTGTTGAATCATTTTTTTTCTTCCAGCCCTGATGTTCGGTTCGGTCGATTCAGTCGGCGCGCTCAGTTCGGCGACAGCCGCACCCGGTTGTCGACTCGCACGGCGCCGCTCTGCCCGCCGGCGAGCGCCATTTCCACGACGACGTCGATCGTATCGTTGCGGTAGGTCAGCGCCCGCAGCAGCATCGGCAGACTGATCCCGGCGATCACTTCGATATGCCCGGGGTTGCACAGCTTGAGCGTGCAGTTGGACGGCGTGCCCCCCATCACATCGGTGATCACGAGCACGCCGGAACCGTCGTCCAGACGCAGGATGGCATCCTGCGCGATGCGGTTGACTTCGGCGGTGTCCTGGTCGGCGCGCACGTCGATCGCCTCCATCCGCTCCGGGCGCGCGCGAAAGACATGCGTCGCCGCCTCCATGAAGGCATTGGCGAGCGGCGCATGCGTCAAAAGAAGAATTCCTACCATGTCTGTTCCGGCCGTGAACCGTCGGCTGCGCAGGCCTGTGCCATCCCTGGGCAAGCGACGCGTTCGTCGTTACCCCGCTGTTCGCCGGTGCGATGCGGGCGCTTATTTACATTGTTGTTCGAGGGCGTCAATGAACATGCCTGCCACATTGAAGCCTGCCTGCTGGCTGATTTCCTGAAAACACGTCGGACTGGTGACGTTGATTTCCGTCAGGTAATCGCCGATCACATCCAATCCTACCAGCAATAGGCCGCGCTTCAAAAGCACCGGCGCCAGTGCCTCGCCGATTTCGCGGTCGCGCGCGGTGACCGGCTGCGCGACGCCAAGCCCGCCGGCGGCCAGGTTGCCGCGTACTTCTCCGCCCTGCGGAATGCGCGCCAGGCTGTACGGCACCACCTCGCCGCCGATCAGCAGCACCCGCTTGTCGCCCTGCACGATCTCCGGGATGAAGCGCTGCACCATGATGGTATGCGCGCCGTTCGCGGTCAGCGTCTCGATGATGGAGCCGAGGTTCATGCCGTCTTCCTTCACGCGGAAGATGCCGGCGCCGCCCATGCCGTCGAGCGGCTTGAGGATGATGTCGCGGTGCTCGCGATGGAAGGCACGCACCCGTGCGGCGTCGCTGGTGACCAGCGTGGGCGCGGTGAATTGCGGGAACTGCGCGATCGCCAGCTTTTCGTTGTGGCTGCGGATCGCCTGCGGCCGGTTGAACACGCGCGCGCCCTGGCTCTCCGCCACTTCCAGCAGATAGGTCAGGTAGATGTACTCCATGTTGAACGGCGGGTCCTTGCGCACCAGCACCGCATCGAACGCATCCAGGCGGGTCGCCGCGGCCGGCTCGGCGCGATACCAGTCCTTCGGGTCGCCGGTGAGCGCGATGCGCTGCACATTGGCGACCACCTTCCCCGCCTCGAAGGCCATGTCCTTCTGCTGGAACGCGAAGATCTCGTGGCCGCGGCGCGCGGCCTCCGCCATCATCGCGTAGGTCGTGTCCTTGTAGGTTTTGAAATGGTCGAGCGGGTCGGCGAGGAAGGCGAATTTCATGGGCGCTTCCCGTCAGTACACTTCCGGATTCGGATCGGTCTTTTCCAGCTCGATCGACGCCGCCAGAAGCGCCATCCGCGCGACCACGCCGTACATGTAGAAGCGGTTCGGCGGCGCGGTGCCGGGCTTGGCCTGCAGGTCCGGCAGCGCATGCTGCTGCGCGAACGCCAGCGGCACGAAATGCGCGCCCGGCGAATTCAGATTCTCGTCGATGCCGCGCTCCGCATGCACGCGGTAGAAGCCGCCGACCACGTAGCGGTCGATCATGTACACCACCGGCTCGGCCACCGCGTCGTTGATGTGCTCGAAGGTGTGCACGCCTTCCTGGATGATGACGTCGGACACCTCCAGCCCTTCCTTCACCACCGACATCTTGTTGCGCTGCTTGCGGTTCAGGTCCTTCACCTCGCTCGCATCCTTGACCGACATGATGCCCATGCCATAGGTGCCGGCATCGGCCTTGACGATCACGAACGGCTTTTCCTTGATGCCGTATTCCTTGTACTTCTTGCGGATCTTGGCCAGCAGCGAATCGACGTTGGCGGCCAGGCACTCCTCGCCGGTGCGCTCCTGGAAATTGATCTGGCCGCACTTGCCGAAATACGGATTGAGCATCCACGGGTCGACGTCGACCAGCTTGGCAAACTTCTTGACCACCTCGTCATAGGCGGCGAAGTGGTTGGTCTTGCGGCGCACCGCCCAGCCGGCATGCAGCGGCGGCAGCAGGTTCTGCTCGTGCAGGTTTTCCAGGATCTTCGGGATGCCCGACGACAGGTCGTTGTTGAGCAGGATGGTGCAGGGGTCGAAATTCTTCAGGCCCAGGCGGCGGCCGTTGGCGGAGCGCTCCAGCGGCTCCAGCGTCAGCGTGGTGCCGTCGGGCAGGTCGATGTTGGTCGGTTCCTTGACGTCGTCCGACAGCGAGCCGAGCCGCACATTCAGGCCGGTCTGCCGGAAGATCTGGATCAGGCGCGCGACGTTCTGCAGGTAGAAGGTGTTGCGGGTGTGCTTTTCCGGGATCAGCAGCAGGTTCTTGGCATCCGGACAATATTTTTCAATCGCCGCCATCGCCGCCTGCACTGCCAGCGGCAGCATTTCCGGCGACAGGTTGTTGAAACCGCCCGGGAACAGGTTGGTATCGACCGGCGCGAGCTTGAAGCCCGCATTGCGCAAGTCCACCGAGCAATAGAAAGGCGGCGTGTGCTCCTGCCATTCCAGGCGGAACCAGCGTTCGATTGCCGGAGTGGCGGCCAGGAGCTTTTTCTCCAGGTCGAGTAGCGGGCCGTTCAGGGCCGTAACGAGATGCGGAACCATAAGAACCTTCGGGTATAAGCATTTTTGCAAGCCGGGTGATGCTGATTCTAACGGTAATCCCCGGCTTGCGCCTGCTGTATGTTGTTGGATGACGGGTTTGGCGCCGGCAGGAATTTCACAAATTGCAATGCCACGCGCAAACATGTCCCGGGGAGGGTAAATCGGGGCGGCGGCGCGGATTTAAAGATGCCTAAGAAAAAAAAAGCGCCTCGTAAGAGGCGCTTTGCAAACCCGCTGGCGCGAGTGGGGAAACGTCTGCCGCTGGCGGATATCAGGAGTGATAGGCGGATTCGCCGTGGCTGGAAATGTCCAGGCCTTCGCGCTCTTCCTCTTCCGGCACGCGCAGGCCGATCAGCAGGTCGACCAGCTTGTATGCGGCGAAGGCCACGATGCCGGACCAGACCAGCGTGGTCAGCACGCCCTGCGCCTGGATCCAGACCTGGCCGGCAATCGAATAGTCGTCGGCGACCTTGTTGGCGACGTAGTCGTAGATGCCGGTGCCGCCGAGCGACGGCGCCGCGAACACGCCGGTCAGCAGCGCGCCGAGTATGCCGCCCACGCCGTGCACGCCGAACACGTCGAGCGAGTCGTCCGCGCCGAGCAGGCGCTTCAAGCCGTTCACGCCCCACAGGCAGACAATGCCCGCCAGCAGGCCGATCACCAGCGCGCCCATCACGCCGACGAAACCGGCGGCCGGGGTGACCGCGACCAGGCCGGCAACTGCGCCGGAGGCAGCGCCGAGCATCGACGGCTTGCCCTTGCCCATCCATTCGCCGAAGCTCCAGGACAGGGTCGCGGCGGCGGTGGCCAGCAGCGTGTTGATGAAGGCCAGGGCCGCGGTGGGACCCGCTTCCAGCGAGGAGCCGGCATTGAAACCGAACCAGCCCACCCACAGCATCGACGCGCCCACCATGGTCAGCGTCAGCGAGTGCGGCGCCATCGATTCGCGGCCGTAACCGATGCGCTTGCCGATCACATAGGCGCCGACCAGGCCGGCGACCGCCGCATTGATGTGCACCACGGTGCCGCCGGCGAAGTCGAGCGCGCCCTTGGCGAACAGCCAGCCCGCCGCTGCGGTCGCTTTTTCGGCGGCTGCGGCGTCGGTGTACGCATCCGGGCCGGGCCAGAACCAGACCATGTGCGCGATCGGCAGGTAGGAGAAGGTGAACCACAGCACGACGAACAGCAGCACCGCCGAGAACTTGATGCGCTCGGCGAAGGCGCCGACGATCAGGCCGCAGGTGATCGCTGCGAAGGTCGCCTGGAAGGCCGCGAACACGAACTCCGGAATCACCACGCCCTTGCTGAAGGTGGCGGCGACGGATTCCGGCGTGATGCCTTTGAGGAACAGGCGGTCGAAGGAGCCGATGAAGCTGCCGCCCTCGGTGAAGGCGAGCGAGTAGCCGTAGATGCACCAGAGCACGACGATGAGCGAAAAGATCACGAACACCTGCATCAGGATCGACAGCATGTTTTTCGACCGCACCAGGCCGCCGTAAAACAGCGCGAGCCCGGGGATGGTCATCAGGATCACGAGCACGGTGGCAACCATCATCCAGGCGGTGTCGCCCTTGTTCGGCACCGGTGCCGCAGCGGCGGGTTCGGAAGCGGCTGGCGCAGCCGGCGCTGCGGAAGATGCCGCCGGCGCCGCTGCTGCCGGCGCTTCGGCCGCGGGAGCGGCCGCCTGGGCGACGACCACGGCTTCCACCTTGGCCGGCGCCGCTTCCTCAGCCATCGCTGCGGGCGCGAACCCGGCGGCGATCAGCAGGGTGCCGGCCGCCAGCAAGCTTGCAAATAGCTTTTTCATCTCGCTCCTCCTTCAGAGTGCTTCTTTACCGGTTTCGCCGGTACGGATACGCACGACCTGCTGCAGGTCGTAGACGAAGATCTTGCCGTCGCCGATCTTGCCGGTGCGGGCGGCACCTTCGATCGCCTCGATCGCGCGCTCCACGATCGCGTCGTCCACCGCCGCCTCGATCTTCGTCTTCGGCAGGAAGTCGACCACGTACTCGGCGCCGCGGTACAGCTCGGTATGGCCCTTCTGGCGGCCGAAGCCCTTGACCTCGGTAACAGTGATGCCCTGCACGCCGATGGCTGACAGCGCCTCGCGCACTTCATCCAGCTTGAAAGGTTTGATGATCGCCGTGATCAGTTTCATGATGGCCTCGCTCAAAAAGTCTTGCTGACGGAAAGTACCAGGCTGTTCTTGCCGAGGTTCTTGCCGTTCGGGCCGACGTAGTTGTCGGTATCGGTGCCGATCAGCGCCAGGGAGCCGGAGGCGATGCCGAAATCCTTGGTCAGGCCGACCTTCCAGTCGGTGTAGCTGAACGGCGAATTGTTGCGCACCTTCTGGTGCCCCGCGTGCAGGTTCAGCACCAGGCCTTCGCCGACTTCGATGTTGGCGCCGATGTCGAGATAGCCGCTGCGCTTGCTGTCGACGAAGCCGAACAGGTTGGTCAGCGAATGCGAATACTTCAAATAGGCGGGGCCGTAGCCGAGCTGGCCGTAGATTTCGGTGGTGTTGGCGCTCGGGGCGAGGTTGTTGGACGGGTACTGGTAGCGCAGCACGCCGATGTCGTAGGAAACGCCTTCGACGATCTCGCCGCGCTTGCCGCCATAGATATCCCACTCGATGCCGGCATCGCCGCCGGGCACGTCCTTGATCCACCTGATGGTCGAGAGCCACGTTCCCAAGTAGAATCCGGTTGGGTTGTTAACGTAGTCCGCCCCGCCTTGCAGCGCCGGCTTCAGGCGCGTCTGGGAGATGCCGCGATAACGGTAGTCCGTCACCACGGAAGCGTTGAAGCTGACTTCATGGTCCGGCTTCTTGTCTTGGGCACGTGCAAGACCGCCGGCAAAGGCGGCCGCGACGGCGGCGGCAAGAATGATTTTTTTCATGGCGCTTCCCTTTTGTGTGTTGGAGAAATGGGTGAATTGCATTTTCCCAACTACTTAGCAGGACTCATGCCACCGTTTTTCCAGCCGGATGCGTTATCATTTATGCAATTTCACTACGCGCGCACACCGTTTTAAGGCGGCGCACCAGGAAATCCGCACCAGCCTGAAGCGCACACCTTCCGTGCGCACCAGCAGGGTGCGCTCTTTTCACCTTAGGATTGATTATGGACAAGACACACTTCTTCAATGACCTGCAGGCAAAAATCAGCCAGGCATTCGAAAACTCGCCGGCGAAGGACATTGAAAAGAATGTCAAGGCGATGCTGACCCAGGGCTTTTCCAGGCTCGACCTGGTGACCCGTGAGGAATTCGACATCCAGAGCCAGGTGCTGGCCAAGACCCGCGCCAAGCTGGAGGCGCTGGAAGCGCGCGTGGCCGAACTGGAAGCGCTGCTGAAAAAACCGTAATTCAATGAGCCTGGCGGTCCTCAAGAGCCGGGCCCTGGCCGGCATGCATGCGCCGGAAGTCACCGTCGAAGTGCATCTGGCCAACGGCCTGCCTTCCTTCACCATCGTCGGCCTGCCCGAAACCGAGGTCAAGGAAGCCAAGGACAGGGTGCGCGCCGCGCTGCAGAACGCCTGCTTCGAATTTCCCGCCAGGCGCATTACCGTCAATCTCGCTCCCGCCG
>Ga0196971_1000195_pt1 | contig 58285 bp, 53 predicted proteins | sample S1v_1013CmetaG_FD_148660 | JGI IMG/M metagenome (GOLD analysis project Ga0196971, IMG submission 148660) | Soil microbial communities from Anza Borrego desert, Southern California, United States - S1+v_10-13C | ecosystem: Environmental > Terrestrial > Soil > Desert | place: USA: California... | reverse complement strand
TGCAGTCGGCAACGGAGCGTGTTCAGCTGCCGCAGCCCGTCCCTTCCTTGCCGCCGCTGCCCCGGCATGAGCCTGCTTCTTGCAATATGCTTATTGCTGAAGCAATATCCGGAATACCGGCCGCGCTGGCAGGAATGCCGGCGCGGCGGGATCGACGGGGCGGGCGCGGAGGAACGATGACGAACGGGCGACGAGGAGGAAGTGTCAAGTCTTTCGGCGCGGGCCGGATCGCGCTCTGGCATGGTGGCATCGTATGGATCGGCCACGCGGGCGAGGAAACCGGTTTTCACTCGCACCACGCAATCCAGGTCACGCTCTCGCTGTCGGGCGGCGCGCTGTATTTCAAAATCCCCGGCGAAGACTGGCAGGCCCATGCCGCGGCAGTGATTGCCGCTCACCAGCCGCATGCCTTCGACGGACGCGGCGGGCTGGTCGCACTGATCCTCATCGAACCCGAATCGCGCGAAGGGCGGGCGCTGCGGCAACGTTACCCCGCCGGCGTCGCCTCGCTTGCGCCGGATGCCCTCGCTGTCGCGGCGGCGGAGCTGAGCGCCGCCTGGGCCGCGGGCACCGGCAACGAAGAACTGGCCGCGCGTGCCCGTGCGGTCACCACCATGCTCACCTCGATGCAGGCGATGCCGCCCGGGCCGCTCGACCGGCGGATCGCGCGCGCGATCGAAGTGCTGCGGCAAAGGATAGGCGAGACCGTCACGCTGAGCGAGGTCGCGGACGCGGTCCACCTGTCTTCCGAGCGCTTCCGGCATCTGTTCCTGCAGGAAACCGGCATCCGCTTCCGGCCGTACGTCCTGTGGCTGCGGATCGAAGTCGCGCTTGCCGCGTACGCAGCCGGCAAGAGCCTGACGGAAGCGGCGTACGCCGGCGGTTTCGCCGATTCCGCCCATTTCTCCCGCACCTTCAAGCGCATGTTCGGCGTGCCGGCGGTCAGCGTCGGGCGCATCTGAAAAGCAGCCGTTTTGTTCAAGCCGCGCCCAGCACGCGCTCCTACACTGGCGTCTCGTTTCCACTGAAAGGAGAATCGCCATGCAGACCCCCATCCAATCCCAATCCCAATGCCAATGCCCTTCCTGCCCCGGTGCCGGCTGTCACTGCGGCTGCGGGACACCCGCCGCGCAGCACGCCTGCCGGTGCGCGCAGCCATGCCGCTGCACCGCCCCCTGCGCCTGCAACCAGCACTGAAGCCTGTCCGTGCTGCCCCGCGCCGGCCTGTGCAATACGCGCCGGTCGCGGGCATTTTCAGCAACGGATGTGCCGGATCCAGATATCAAGGAATAAACGCCATGCTTCGAATACCGCTTCGCATACTTTCCTGCGCCGGCCTCGCCTTGCTGGCGGCCTGCATGTCGCCGCCGTCGGGGCTGGACCTGTCGCTGGACCGGCCCAGCGCCGGCTCCAAATACCGGATCGCTGCGCATTCCCTGGCCGAGCCGGTCACCATCAACAAGATGCACGCCTGGGAAATCCGGCTGCACACGCCGTCCGGCGAAGCAGTCTCCGGCGCCCGCATCAGCGTCGACGGCGGCATGCCGCAGCATGGTCACGGCTTCCCGACCCAGCCGAGGGTGACGCGCGAACTTGGCGACGGCCGCTATCTGCTCGAGGGCATGAAGTTCAGCATGCCCGGCTGGTGGGAAATCAGGCTCAAGGTTGACGCTCCCGCCGGCCCCGACGAAGTCACGTTCAATACGATCATTGCTTCCCGCGCCGCAGGCATCTCCAGTGCTGCCAATACCGCGCGCTGACAGGGGCCGCCATGAAACCAGCAACACGATGGGTCGGCCTGCTCGGCGCCGCGCTGGCGGCCACCGCGGCTGCCGCCACTTTCGGCCTCGCATCGATCGACGGCTGGAGCGCCGATGAAATTACGCTCCTGGCCTCGATCCGGTTGCAAGAGTTGCCCCCGGCGCCGCCGGATACGTCGAACGCCTACGAGGCATCCCCTGCCGCTGCCAGCCTGGGACGGCAGATCTTCTTCGACCGCCGGTTCAGCGGCAACGGGTCCGTGTCCTGCGCCAGCTGTCATGAACCGGACCGGCAGTTCCAGGACGGAAAGCCGCTGGGGCAGGGCATGGGCACCGGCGCGCGCCGGACGATGCCGGTGGTCGGTGCCGGATACAGTCCATTCCTGTTCTGGGACGGCCGCAAGGACAGTCTGTGGGCGCAGGCGCTGGGGCCGCTCGAAGACCCGGCCGAGCATGGGGGCAGCCGCCTGGCGTACACGCATCTGCTGAAATCGCATTACCGCGCGGAGTACGAGGCCGTGTTCGGCGCGCTGCCGGAGCTCGACCGGCTGCCGGAAGACGCAAGCCCGCTTGGCACGCGGGAACAGAGGGCGGCCTGGCGCAGCATGAGCGAGGATGCGCGGCAGCAGGTATCGAGGGTGTTTGCCAACATCGGCAAGGCGCTGGCGGCCTACCAGAAGACCTTGCGGCACGGCGAATCGCGATTGGACCGGTACGTCGACGGCCTCGTCGACCGCGATCCGCGAGCCTTTGCGCAACTCAGCGCGCAGGAGAAAAACGGGCTGCGTATTTTCATCGGCAAGGGGCAGTGCATCACCTGCCATAACGGCCCGCTGCTGACGGACCAGCATTTCCACAATACCGGCGTCGCGCCGCGCCATCCGGGGCAGCCGGATCCCGGACGCCGCGCGGCACTGGCACGCGTGCGGGATGATGAATTCAACTGCCTCGGCCGCTTCAGCGACGCGCAGCCCGAACAGTGTGAAGAACTGCGCTTCCTCGCCACGGACGACCATGCGATGGCGTCGGCGTTCAAGACGCCGGGTTTGCGCAATGTCGCGTTAAGGGCGCCGTACATGCATGCCGGCCAGATCGCAACACTGACCGGCGTAGTCAGGCATTATGCCGCCGCGCCGCCGGCGCAGGCCGGGCACAGCGAACTCAAGCCTGTCAGGCTGTCGGAAAGCGAGGTGCGGGATCTTGTTGCATTCCTCGGCACCCTGTCGGCGGTCGCCGGCCCCGTGCACCCCTCGAACTGAGCGCGCTGCGGCGTTCTTTCGCGGCAATGGGGCGCAGGCGTCGCCCCAGGCATGAAAATCGGGTATAACAGGCACCGGGGCCGGACACCGGCCGGTAATCGCGCACTCGTGCGCGATTGGCAACACGGCGGCGGTAGTTTGCCCCACCGGACGCCCGACAATCACATTTACCCAGGACCATGGCAATGCAGTATCAGCTCGCGATTTTCGATTTCGATGGCACGCTGGCCGACTCATTTCCATTTTTCATCAGCGTGTTTCATGGGCTTGCCGAGCAGCACGGCTTCAGGAAGCTTGATCCGGACGACATCCCGGCATTGCGCCACCGGAGCGCCCGCGAATTGATGCAGATAGTCGGCTTGCCGAAATGGAAACTGCCGCTGGTCGCGGCAAGCTTCATCGCCCTGATGAGGGAGAAGGCGGAAGACATTGCGCTTTTCCCGGGCGTCGACGACATGCTGCATCATCTGTCGCAGGCGGGCGTACGGCTTGCGATCATCACATCCAACTCGCATGACAATGTGGTTCAAATCCTCGGGCCCGCGAATACCGGCCTGATCAGCCATTCCGCGTGCGGGATGTCGATCTTCGGCAAGGCCACCCGAATCCGCAACCTGCTGGAAAAAACCGGGGTGCCAGCCGCCAGGGCGATCTACATCGGCGACCAGGTCACCGACCTGGAAGCGGCGCGCAAGGAAGGCGTTGCGTTCGGCGCCGTTTCATGGGGATACGGAACCATCGAATCGCTCAGGAAGCATGCGCCGGAAGAAGAATTCGATACCGTCCCGGCGATCAAGAGGCTTGCCTGACAACCCATTCGCGCCAGCACGCACTTGCGCCCTCCAGCGCCCGCTCAGCCGCCCGTCTTCGACATGAACCTCAGCGGGCGATAGTCGTTTGTGGTGCTGAAGTCATGGCGGCGCGGTTTTCTTGCAACCGCGCCGAGGATCGCCTCCTTGAGCTGCACCGGTACATACGCGGGGGAGCGAATTATCTGGCTCAACGGCTCGGCCCCTTCGCTGCCGAGGCAGGTATAGAGCTCGCCGGCGGCCGAGACCCGGAGCCGGTTGCAGGTGTCGCAGAAGTTGTGCGAGTGGGGGCTGATGAAACCGACCCGGGTTTCCGTCCCCGGAATGCGATGGTAGCGCGCCGGCCCGCCGGACGATTCCAGCGTCGTCACGAGCGGAAACGCGGCCTCGACGATGGACTTGACTTCCCCGCTGGACATGAAGCTGCCGGCCCTGTCCCGCCGCGCATCCCCGAACGGCATTTCCTCGATAAAGGAAATATTGAAGCCGTTTTCGATCGCGAACTCGACCAGCGGCACCAGTTCCCGGTCGTTGACGTCGCGCATCGCAACCACGTTAAGCTTGATGCCCTCCAGGCCTGCCCATTTGGCCGCCATCAGGCCATCCAGTACCTGCTGCAGCCGGCCGCTGTGCGTGATTTGCGTGAATTTCTCGCTGTCGAGCGAGTCGAGCGACACATTGATGCGGGAGAGGCCGGCGGCGACGAGTGCGTCGACCTGTTTGGCTAGCTGCGAACCGTTCGTGGTCAGCACCACATCCGGCGACAGCGGCAGCGCCTTGATCTCGCGCACCAGCCAGGGCAGATTCTTGCGAACCAGGGGCTCGCCGCCGGTCAGCCGCACCTTGCGCACCCCCAGTTCGGTAAACACCCGCACCAGTTCAAGGTTTTCTTCCAGCGTCATGACCTGCTCCCGCGGCAGGAAACGGGCCGACACGGGCATGCAGTAACTGCACCGGAAATCGCAGCGGTCCGTGACGGAAAGCCGCAGGTAGGAGATAGGCCGGCCGGACCGGTCCTTCAATTCAGTACTGTCGGTTGGATACATGAAGCGAATCCGAAACAAGCGGTGAGCGCCCTCCCGTGAAGCGGGGAGGGCGCCATTTCCAGGCCTCAGACGATCGGCCGGGGCTTCAGGCTCATCTGCGTAAAGCTGTGCTTGTACGGCGATTCGCCCACCTTCACCAGCACGCCGCGCCCGAGCTTGTAGCGATAGTTGTTGGTGATCGGGTCCGGGACCGCGTGCACCACCGCATTTGCCGGCGAACTCGGGAAGTTGAAGTTCGCCATTGCCACCCCGGGGCGCATCTCGTCCGACACGATCGCCACCGCCTTGAAGCGGCCGACCGTCGTCTTGATGTGCCCGTCCTTCAACAGGTTGTTGAAGAACAGGTCGGGATCGAGCACGCCTTGGGGCAGCCCGGTCTGGACGTACAGCGTGTCGTTGACCACCTCGACGAAGTCGCCGGATTCGATGCCTTTACCCTTCGCGTCATCCGGATGGATGTAGATGAAGGAGTCGGGCCAGCGCTGCGCCATGTAATCCTTGCGCAGGTCGTCGAAGCCGGACTGCCAGGTTTCGTTCGCTCGGCCATTGGTCACCCAGATCTCGCCCTTCTCGGCACGCGGCTTCGCTGCCTCGTAGAACTGGATCCAGCCGGGGAACTTCCACGGGCTCTTCAGCAGGATCGCCTTGCCGGAATGCGTGTTGAACGCGTACATGGCCGGGCTCTGCACTTCCGGACCTTCCATCTCGCCCCAGTTGTTGTTCGGGTCGTGCAGGCGCTGCGTGCCGACCAGCTTGCCGTCCCTGACGCGGATCGGCGTCTGGATGCCAGTCGTGCCATAGGTGCGCAGCAGTTCCTGGCCCTTCACGCCTTTTTCCTTTGCCTGCATCACCAGCGGATGATAGTTCAGCACGCCGCCGCGGCCGAAACGCGCCGCTTCCTCGAACACGTCGTTCGAATCCTTCCACGCATAGCTGCCGTCCGCGGCAAACCCCATCTTGTGCGCGAACTTCTGCACCGCCCACCAGTCCGGCTTCGCCTCGCCGGGCGCATCGTAGAACTTTGCGTACAGGCGCAGGCGGCGCTCGGAATTGCAGCGGGTGTAGTTATCTTCGCCCCAGGTCGCGGCAGGCAGCACGATATCGGCAAAATCGGTGCCGATCGGGGCCACCGGATAGATATCGGAATCGACCATTACCGTGCCGCCGGAATCGACGCGCTTCTTCAGGGTTTCGAAGATCGTCGCGCGGTCGAGGCTGGCGATCTGGTGCGCATTGCCGCGCGTGAGTTCGCGCATGCGGTCCGCCAGCGCGTTCGACGCCATCATCGCCGCGACCCAGGTGGTGCCGAACACCCACGCGAACTTCACTTCGCCAGCCATGAACCAGCGGTCGAGGTTGAAGTCCTTCTTGCGGCGGCCGGGGTATTTTTCCGGCGACAGCCAGCCGGAGCCGCCGCCGGCGCTCATCATGCCGCGCTGGTGGCCGCCGCCGCGCGAGATCATGCGTCCCGGGCGGTTGCCGGAACCGCAGATCAGGCCGAGCGAGGCCAGCGAGGCGGTGTTCATGTAGTTGTTGGACCAGTAGTTGCCTTTCTCCAGCATGAACGAGGTTTTCGGATGGCTGCCGTCGGCCTTGGGCTTGGCGATCCATTCCGCGGTCTTGCGGATATCGTCCTCGTTCAGGCCGGTGATCCTGGCCGCCACATCCAGCTTCGATTCTTCCTGCGCGAGGATGAATTTCTTGTAGTCGGCCCAGTCGGACTGCCAGGTGCCCCAGGTGGTGCGCCACTGCCAGCCGGTGTTGCGGGTGCCGCGGCCGTAGCCGGCTTCGACTTCCCACTGGTTCGCGATCCACTTGTCGATGAAGGCCTGGTCCTGCCAGTTGTTCTCGATGATGATGCGCGCCAGCGCCATGTGCAGCACGGTATCGGTGCCCGGCGTGATCGGCAGCCAGATGCCGCGCCCGGATTGCACTGCCCAGGCAACGCCCATGGTCTTGTGCGGGGTGACAAAGATGAATTTCTTGTCACCCGGCATCATCCACTGCGTAAACAGCGTGGTCTTGGTTTCATACGGGTCCACGCCCGACAGGTAGGCGACTTCGCAGTCGGCCCAGTCCTGGTAGGAGGCGGCGAAGGAATCGATGCCGGCGTCGTCGAGGCCGGTCGCGTCGTTGGTGTTGGTGCACTTGTCATGCGGCGCGATGGACGGCGTGCCGATCGAGGTCATGCCGAGCTTGGTGATCGCGTAGGTGTTCTCGAAGTACTGGTAGGAGTACATCTTGATTGCCCACGCGTGCTCGCCGTATTTCGACAGGATGTACTTCGAGATGTCGGCCATCACGTCGGTGGCCAGGTCCCAGCTCACCGGGGTCAGCTTGCCGTTGACGCGGATCATCGGATGCTGCAGGCGGTCACGCGTCTTCTTGTCCGGGTTGAAGCACTTCTGCGCCAGCGTGCCGCCGCGGATCGAATGGTTGCCGCCGGGGTTGACCACGGTAGCGTCGCGGTCCGGCACGATCACCACGTGATGCGGCTTGCCCTTGTGGCTGATGACGTTGTGCTGGTTGGGGTTGACCCACGGCCCCATCATGGTGCGGTGCGGGAAGTCGGCCTTCAATGCGTTCTCGGATGCCCTTGCGCCGCCGTCCTTGCCCACCGGCCAGCGGTATACCTTGTAGCCGCAGGCGACGGTGCAATAATCGCAGGCGGTGGTGAACACCTCGGCGTTCTTCGGCGGCAGCGGCACCTGGTCGGGCACGATCATGCTGTCTGGTTTCTTGTCGCTCATGTCAATCTCCTGTCAGCCGCGCTTCGCGGTGTTGGCCGCGTAGCCGTAAATCAGTCCCATCACACCGACTGCGTAGATATCGTTGCCCTGGACTTCGAGCACGATCTGCGGCAGCGCTTCGGTGGCATGTCCGGAAATCACCATGCCGTGACGGGTCAGGTCGAACGTGGTCAGGTGCAGCGGGCAGGGGCCCAGCGCCTGGTACGCGTCCTTGTAGGTGCCCTGCATCGGGCCGCCCATGTGGGTGCATTGCTGGTTGAATGCGACGATGTCGTGCGCCGGTCCGACCCCGCCGCCGGCTTCCGTGCCCAGCTTGACGAGGATGTTCTGGACGTCCGGGTACGGATACGCGAATTCGATCGGCTTGCCCTTTTGCAGGCCGGAGACGGTGCCGATCTTCACTTTCGTGTATTCCTTCTTCAGCACATGCACCGGCGCCGCAAAGGCGGTGGCCGGAACCGCGCCGACCGCCGCGAGCGACACCAGCGAGGCGCCGGCGAGCAGGAAGCTGCGGCGGCTCATGCAGGCGCGCTCGCCCTCATGCTCGTGCGCATGGTCCTGTTTGATCTGAATGGTCTTGTTGCTCATGGTCGTTATCCTTAGTTGGCCGGTGCGGCGGGCTGCGGGAGGGGCTGGTAATCGCCGGGCAGCTTCGGTGCGTCGTGCAGCAGCGGCGTATCCATCGAAAGCGCTTCGAGGAAGGCCACCAGGTCTTTCTTCTCCTGCGCGCTCAGCTTCAGCGGCTTGATCAGCGGGCTCTTGTTGGCGGCAACGCCGCCGCCGCGGTCATAGAAGTCGACCACGTCGGCCAGCGTGGCCAGCACGCCGTTGTGCATGTACGGCGCCGTGTATTTCAGCTCGCGCAGCGACGGCACCCGGAACTTGCCGATATCCTTCGGGTTCTTGGTCACGTAGTAGAGGCCGGCATCGTCCGCGCCGTTGCGGTACGCCGATTCGGGCATGCCCTTCTGGTACCACTGCCAGCGGTGCGTCACCTGCGTGATCACGTCGTTCTTGAAGGCGGGATGATCCGGCACGCCGAGCGCGTAGAACTTCTGGTCGGAAGCGAGCGGGCCGCTGTGGCAGGACAGGCAGTTCGCCTTGCCGTTATAGAGCGCCATGCCGCGCTTCTGCGAGGCGTTGAGCGCGCCCTTGTCGCCCGCCATATAGCGGTCGAACGGCACCTTCTTCGCATCGGTCACGATGGTGCGCTGGTACGCGGCCATCGCCCGGTACGCGTCGTTCATGCGCGGCCACTCGGTGCCGAACACCATCTTGAACTCGGCCACGTATTCGGGCAGGAAGCGCATGCGCATTTCCATCACCGACGGATCGCCGTTGCCGGCGATCGCGCCTTCCGCGGCGCCCGCGGCCTGGCCTTCGAGGCTGGTGGTGGAGCCTTCCCAGAACAGTTTGTTGTAGTAGGCGGAATTCAGGATGGTCTGCGAGTTGCGCCAGTGGCGCGTACCGGGGTAGCCGCGCGAAATGTCGAGGTTGTCGCCCCAGCCCAGCTGCGGCAGGTGGCAGACCACGCACGGCGAGGAGCCGTCGCCGGACAGGCGCGCATCCCAGAACAGCTTTTTGCCGAGTTCGACTTTCTCCGGCGTGTTGGGATTGTCTTTCGGGATAGACGGCGGGGGCAGGGGGCCGAGCGGGGCAGGCTTCGCGCCTGCCGCGTAGGCGGACAGTCCGATGCTTAGGGAGCCGATCAGTGCCATGCCGAGTTTGATCATGGGTTTCATGGTGGAGTCCTCAGTTCTTGCCATAGTTCGCGCGGATCTGCATGTCCGGCTGGCCCGGGTCTTTCACGACCACCGGATCGCCCGACAGCGTCAGCAGGAAGGCTTTCAGCGCCTGCTTTTCCCCGGCGCTCAGGTTCAGCGGCTTGAGCAGCGATCCCTGGCCGCCGCCGCGGTTGTAGAAGTCGATCACCTCATCCAGCGTCGCGAACACGCCGTTGTGCATGTAGGGCGCGGTGTATTTCAGGTCGCGCAGCTGCGCGGTCTGGAATTTCCCGGCATCCCTAAGGTCCTTGCTGATCGCATAGAAGCCGACGTCGGTGCGCGCATTCATGTAGTTGGGCATGCCGGAAGTCGCGTAGTGGCGCAGCATGGTGATGGTGCGCAGCGGGTTCTTCAGCACGTCCGGATGCTCGGGCACGCCGGTCTTGTGCAACTGGCCGTCCGAGCCGATCGGGCCGTTATGGCAGGATGCGCAGTTGGCCTTGCCCTTGAAAAGCGCATAACCGGCACGCGCTTCCTCGCTGATCGCGCCGGCATCGCCCTTGATGAATTTGTCGAACGGCGCGTTGGTGGTTTCCAGGCTCTTGATGAACTCGCCGACGGCGTTGAACATGCGCGGGCTGTACGGATCGCTGCCCTTGCTGAAAGCCTTCTCCCACAGCGCGACGTATTCCGGCACCTGTTTGAGGCGCTCCTGCACCAGGCGGCCGTCGCCGTTCATGGTGTGGGCTTCGGTGACCATGTCGCGCACCAGCGTGCCGGCGTCGCTGCCGTCGAGGCGGCCGTCCCACAGGAAGCGCTTGCGGTGCTTGCTGTTCAACACGGTGGGCGCGTTGCGGAAGTATTCCATCGACGGATAGCCGGACGACAACGCCTTGCCGTCGCCCCAACCCTTGTCGGGTGCGTGGCAGCTGGCACAGGAGACGCCCATGTCGCCCGACAGCCGCTTGTCGAAGAATAAATGCTTGCCCAGTTCGATCATTTCGGCTTTGCCCGGCTTCACCTCGGGCATCGCGGCGAGGTCTGCGCCTTGCGCGCGGGCGGCGCCGGGAGCGAATGCGAACGCGGTCACGAGCATCAGGCCGTTCAGGCCAAGCATCGTGCGCTTCAGATTGGTGCTTTTCATATCCCTTCCTTCTTCGGTAGGAGACCTGTAGGAACAGCCCTACGGTGAACCTCCTATGGCAGGTTTCATACCAGTAACCAAAGATGAGAATGGAGGGGGAAAAGGATCCGGAAGGGGGTTTCGGGCGGTAAGAAACTTACCGGACGATCAGGAGGTGGCCGGTCAGTTTCTTACCGCTTGCGACGACGCGGGGGCAGGTCGGATGGAATGACAACACTGGCGGGGTACGGCTACGCGTCGCCGGCGTCGGCTTCCCCGTGCTCGCGCAGCTTGCTGCGCAGGGTCAGCCGGCTGATGCCCAGCAGCTCGGCCGCGCGGGTCTTGTTGCCGCCACAATGGAACAGCACCGTGCGGATGTAATCCGCCTCCATTTCCGCGAGCGTCTTGATCTTGTCGCGCGGCGCTTCCCAGCCGAGCGTCCCCGGCGCGGCATGCCGGCGTGACAACTCGCGCGGAAGGTGATCCAGCGTGATGATGCCGCCGCCGCAGAGAATGGCGGCCCGTTCCATCACGTTGCGCAGCTCGCGGATATTCCCTGGCCAAGGGTACGCGACGAGGCAGGGAGCGGCGCTGTCGGCCAGCTCGATCGGGGCGCCGAGAGCAGGAGCGGCTCGCGACAGGAAATGGCGCGCCAGCGGCAGGATGTCTTCCCTGCGCTCGCGCAGCGGCGGCACGTCGATCGCGCCGACGTTAAGCCGGTAGTACAGGTCTTCCCGGAAGGTCCCGGCCTTTACCATTTCCGGCAGGTTGCGGTGGGTGGCGGCGACGAAGCGCACATCGGCGCGGATCTCCTTTTGCCCGCCGAGGCGGCGGAAGGTCTGGGTTTCCAGTACCCGCAGCAGTTTGGGCTGGAGCGCCAGCGACAGGTCGCCGATCTCGTCGAGGAACAGCGTGCCGCCGTCGGCCAGTTCGAGCAGCCCGCGCTTTGCCTGCTTGGCGTCGGTGAACGCGCCGCGTTCGTGGCCGAACATTTCCGACTCGAGCAAGCCTTCCGGCAGCGCGGAGCAATTCAGCGTCACCCACGGACCTTCCGCGCGCGGCGACGCGCCGTGCACCGCCTGCGCGATATGTTCCTTGCCCGAGCCAGACTCGCCCCGGATCAGCACCGGGATCCGGCCAGCCGCCGCGATCTTGTGCGTCATCGCAATCATCGCCTGGAACGCGGCGCTCTCGCCGATCATCCCGTAGGTGACGTTGTTCGCGGTTTGCACGCGCCGCCATTCCACCTCGCGGCGCAGCCGGTAGGTCTCGCGCGCGCGGCGGATCAGCTCGAGCAGGTCTTCCAGATCAAAGGGCTTGTGAATATAGTCATACGCGCCGGCCTTCAGCGCGGCGACCGCGGTGCGCACCTCCGGAAAGGCCGTCATGATCACCACCAGGGGCTGGTCCGCGCCTTCACCTTCCCGCAGCCTCGACAGGATATCCATGCCGCTCATGTCGGGCAGGCGCAAGTCGAGCAGCACCAGGTGAAAGCTTTGCTGTTTCAGCAAGTTCAGCGCCGATGCCCCATCCTCGGCCACGCTGATGTCGAATCCCTGGCGCTTCAGGAAATTGGCGACGGTGACGCGGATGGTCGCGTCGTCCTCAACGATCAGGATCGGGTCAGGCATGGTGTTTCCCAAATAATGGCCAGTCCAGGGTAAAGCACGTTCCGTGCCCCGGCGTGCTTGCGACGGCGATGCGCGCGTGGTGCTGTTCCGTGATCTTGCGCACGATCGCCAGCCCGAGGCCGGAACCCTCGCTGCGGGTCGTGAAGAATGGCTCGAATATATGCTGGATAGCGTCGGACGGAATGCCGCTTCCGGTGTCGCGGACGGCGATCCGCGCGCGCGCGCCGTCCGCTTCGGCGCTGATGGAAAGGGTGCCGCCCTGCGGCATCGCATGCACGGCGTTGATCACGAGGTTCAGCAAGGTTTGCTTGAGCTGGTTCGCGTCAGCCCACAAGGCGGGGAGGGCGTCGGTCCCGTTCTGCTCGATCGCGATGCCCTTGTTTCTCGCGTCCTTGCGCACCCAGAACAGCACGTCGTCCAGCACATCGTACAGCTGGCATGCCTCCGGATGCAGTTGCTGCGGCGCCGCGAAGCCATGGAAGCTGCGCAGGAATCCGGACAACCGGTCGATCTCGTGCTCCATCCGCTTGAGCGCCTCCATCAAACCCTCGGGCACGTCTTCCTCGTACTGCATCGCCTGCGCGACCGCTTTCATGCCGGCCAGCGGGTTTCCGATTTCGTGCGCCAGCCCCATCGCCAGCTCCCCCAGGGTTGTCAGTTTCTCCATCTGGAACATCTGCCGGTCGAGCATGCGTTTCTCGTCCAGGAAACGCCGCTCCTGGCTGACGTCACGGGCCACGACGATGAAACCGGCGGTGGTCGGCGTCACCGCAAGGGACAGGATGCGATCCTGCAGCTGCAGGTCGCAGCGGGTCGCCTCGAAAGCGGCATCCGCCGCGACCTGCGGCCATTGCGGCCAGAATCCGTCCAGGCGCTGGCCGGAAGCCGCTCCCGAGCCGAGCAGCCGGCTTCCCGCGGCATTGATCAGATGCAGCCGGCCTTGCATGTCGACCGACAGGATGGCATCGGCGGTGTGCTCGATCACCGCTTCAAGCGAGGCGCGCTCCTGCTCGAGATCGCGCGTGCGCTCCAGCACCTGCGCTTCCAGCCGTTCCTGGTAGGCGCTCCCTTCACGCGCGGACGCCTGCAGCCGCTCCGCCATCGCGTTGAATTTTTCGCCCAGCGCGGCGATCTCGTCGTTTCCCTTGACCGCGACGCGCCGCGTGAAGTCGCCGCTCGCAATCGCCGACGTTTCTTCTGCCAGTTCTGCAATCGGTTGCAGCAGGCGGCGCGAGAGAACGAAACCGGCTATCGCGGTCACGAGCAGGGCGGCCAGCAGCGCCGTATAAAGCACACCGAGATTGACGCTTGCGAACAGCAGCTCCCGCTCGGGATATGCCACGGCAAGCCGCCATTTGCCCCTCGGATTTTCCGGCAGTTCGCGCCGAGCGAAGTCGATCGGCGCCTGCGCAACGATCCAGCCGTCGGCGTGCCCGGCGCCGGGCTCGGCTTCGGTCAGGCGGCGGCCGATCGACGCGGGCACCAGGCGCGCGAGCCGGTCCACCGGTTCCATCGAGAATCCGGAGGCGCTGCCGCCGGGCGAGCGGCTCATGTAGTGGCCGTAGACGTCCAGCAGGAAAGCGGTTCCCTTGCGTGCGTCCGCCATCTGCTGCACCTGCTCCAGCAAAAGGTCGGCGTGCAGGTTGATCACCAGGACGCCGGCCTTCTTTCCATCCGGGCCCGCGACCGGCGTGGCCACGCGGATCACCGGCCGCTCCGGGGTTTCCACCTTGCCGAACTCGATATTCAGATCCAGCGGCGAGACGTAAAGCTGGCCGGGCGCCAGCGCAAACGCGTCGCGGAAGTAATAGCGGTCGCCCTTGTACTGCAGCGCATCCGGGGGAACCACTGTTACCCCCTTCGGCCGGCGATCGACACGCACGACCTCCCGGCCGTCGTGGTCGAGAAGCCGGATCTGGTAGACATACCTCGAGTAGCCGGCCAGGGTCGCATATTCCCGCTGCAGGCGGTTGAGTGCGGCCGACTTGCGCGCCTGGTCGTCCGCGCCGATGGCAGAAAAAAGCGCATCCAGTGCTTCTTCGCTCGCCATCGTCAACAGTTGCGCCGACAACTGGTCGAAGAATCGGCCCAGGCCCTGGGTGCGGATGGTGACTTCCTGGTTCAGGTTGCGCAAGGTCTCGTCCTGCAGCGCGCGCAGGGAAAAGTAGCCGCCGATAATGCCGACGACCGCACTCGGGATGATGGTGGTGATCAGGAAAGCTGCGTAGATTTTCCGGGAAAGTCCGGAAAGAGATTGAAAGCCTGGCAATTGCATGTGTAAGGGTATCGGCCCCGGCCACCCGGAGTCATCCGCTATTTTAACTTCGCGCCGTTTCCCCGCGGTTTGGCAAGAACACGACCGCCTTCCCGTGCCTCGCCGCTCGGCGATCCTTTATTCATTGGAATGCCTTACGTGTTATGGTATGGAGACTTGTTAGTTTGCAAGTTTTCCTTCATTCAACGCACATCTCGGAGCGGCCGCAGGCCTCGCTGACGAGACGGATCAGCGTAGTCAACCGGCAAAAACGATCTTCATCAGCCATGCGCAATATCTCTATCCTGTACCCGGTGTTTGTGCTTGCCTTCTGGACCGTGCTGGTTCTATTGCTCGTGCCTGTCGCCCGCTTCCGTGCGGCGCTCAGGCGCGAAGTCGGCGTGGAAGACTTCCGTTTCGGGGAATCGTCGCGCGTTCCGCCGGCGGTCAGCATCCCGAACCGCAACTACATGAACCTGCTCGAGCTGCCGGTCTTGTTCTACGTGGTCTGCCTGATCATCCATACGAGCGGCACAACCGGGCCGGCCAGCCTGGCACTGGCATGGACCTATGTCGCGCTGCGCCTGGTCCATAGCGCAATTCACCTTACCTATAACAATGTCATCCATCGCCTCGCGGCATTCGCCACGAGTAACGTGGTGCTCGTCGTCCTGTGGATCCTTGCCGCGGTGCGCGTGACGGCAAGCGCATAGCGAGGATGCGGGTGGGAGGCGCTCCTCGAGCTCGCCGGGACGCGCTCGGTCGGTTCGCAGCAGCGATGCCGAACCGGGCGACGGGCATCTGACGTTACCCGAAGCACGCAGCCATCCTTGAAGGACGTGTTGTATTTTGCCGAGGCCTGAACAGTCCCTTTGATATTCATTGTTTGTTCTGCTAATCTTTTCACAAATAAACAATCCCACACGCCAATGGGATTAAATCATGAGCGAAACCATCCTTCCCCGGCGACTCCGCGGCAACCTCGATGCCGTTGGGCTCGAACTCCTCGCTCGCTCTTGGCCGCCCCGGTCAAACCAAGTCCGGGACGGGTACCGCACTCAATAACGATTGTCTGATCGGCCTGGGCACGCTCGACGAGCGTATGTTGATCCCGGTCGAGACCGACAGACTCACGTCAAGCCAGGAAATGGGCTTGATGAGACGAACGAGATCGTGGGCTGACATCCATTACCGCGACAACAACGCTGCATACCCGGGAGCGCCATACTCGACACGAATATGGCGTGCATGGCACATTCGTTTCACAAGGGAGCAATGTCATGGCTTTCGCCAAGCTGAAGATACGCACGCGTTTCATCCTGCTGCTGGGTTTGTTTGCCGCAGGCTTCACCATCTACGGCCTGTGGTCGTTCAAGACGCTCGACGACTTGAAAGTCAACGGCCCCATCTACCAGCGTATCGTGCAAAGCAAGGATCTGATCGCCGATGTCCTGCCGCCGCCCGAGTACATCATCGAGTCCTACCTGATTACCCTGCAGCTGGCTGATGCGACCGACAAGCCGCAGCAGGCAAAACTGATCGACCGGCTGAAAACGCTCAAGGGCGACTACGACACCCGGCACGAGTACTGGATCACGGCAAAGGAAACCCTCGAGCAGCCGTTGCGCGACATCTTTCTCAAGGATAGCTACGAGCCGGCGGTTGCCTTCTACAACATCGCCTTCAATGAACTCGTTCCGGCCGTACAAGGCGGCGATGCTAGCGCTGTCACGGCAGCTGTCACCAAGCTCAACGGCGCCTATGAAACCCATCGCAAGGCGATCGACAAGGTCGTGGAAATATCGGTCAAACGCGCCGCAGACGATGAGGCCGCGGCCAAGAGCCGCATCGCATCCTCGTCCGCGCTGCTCGTCACGATCCTCGCGCTGTCGGTCGGCGCCGGCGTCGGCCTGGCCTGGATGATCATGCGCAGCATTCTCGGGCCGCTGCAGGAAGCCGTGCGCGTGGCCAAGACAGTCGCTTCCGGAGATCTGACCAACAGAATCGAAGCTGGCCATACCGAAAATGAAACCGGGCAATTGCTGGTATCACTCAAGGAAATGAACGAAAGCCTGGTCAGGATCGTGGCCCAGGTGCGCGTCGGCACCAATTCCATTGCCGACGCATCGAGCCAGATCGCAGCCGGCAATCTCGACCTGTCCTCGCGTACCGAGCAGCAAGCCGGTTCGCTGGCCGAAACGGCGTCGGCGATGGAGGAACTCACCGGCACCGTCAAGCAGAATGCCGACAATGCCAACCAGGCCAACCAGCTGGCGCTCACCGCGTCGAGCGTCGCGGGCAAGGGCGGCGCCGTCGTCGGCGAAGTCGTACAGACCATGGGGTCGATCAACGACTCGGCCAAGAAGATCGTGGATATCATTTCCGTTATCGACGGCATCGCGTTCCAGACCAACATCCTCGCCTTGAATGCGGCCGTCGAAGCAGCGCGCGCCGGCGAACAGGGACGCGGCTTTGCCGTGGTCGCCTCCGAGGTGCGCAGCCTCGCGCAACGCAGCGCGGGAGCAGCAAAGGAGATCAAGGCGCTCATCAGCGACTCGGTCGAGAAAGTGCAGAACGGCTCGAAACTGGTTGACCAGGCTGGCGCGACGATGAATGAAGTGGTGGCGAGCGTCAAGCGCGTGGCCGACATCATCGGTGAGATTGCGGCCGCAAGCCGGGAGCAAACCGTCGGCATCGAGCGGGTCGGCGGGTTGCTGGCGCGGATGGATCAGGCCACGCAACAGAATGCCGCACTGGTCGAGGAAGCCGCCGCCGCCGCCGAAAGCATGCACCAGCAGACCGAAGGATTGACGAACATGGTCAGCGTGTTCAAGCTGTCGCCGGACGCAGTGACGCAGACTGCCACCGGACCTTACGCAATGAAGCAAGCAGCTGCAACAGGGAGCCCGCAACAATCGAATCGTTCTCCCGCACCGAAACGGGTTGGCGCAGGGACGATGAAACAGCTTGCGTCCAACAGTGCTCGCGGCGGCAACGACTGGGAAGCGTTCTAAGGACAAGGCTGCCGAACCAGTCGGCGCGCGGCGTATGGTCTGTCGGCATATCGCGTCTTGCAGGATTTGCTGCGAGACACTGCCTCGTTCATGGGGAAGCGTTTCTGAATGCCTCGGTCAACGCCCTGGCGCTTTGACCCAATTCGCCTTTGCCTTGGTCACGGAAACGCTTGACGTTCCTCCAAATCTTTTCCGTGTTCTTGCAGCTCGGCGTGAGCGCCTGTTTTCGTGGTCACTCATGGTCATCGCCTGCGGCATTGGAGAGGAGTTCGAGCGTGTCGTCGATCAGCGCATGCAGCGCCAGCACGCGCTTCGCGCCGAGCAGCTGGTTGATGCCTTGCTGCGCCACCTTCCAGTGGCGCTGCGCTTCCTGCCGCTTTTCGCGGCCGGCGTCGGTGATCGCCACGGTGCGGCTGCGCGCGTCGGCACCGGCGCCGACCGTGATCCATCCGGCGTCCACCAGCGGCTTGAGATTGCGCGTGAGCGTCGACGCATCCATCGCCATCACCCGCGCCAGTTCGCCGGGGCGCAGCGGCCCCAGCCTGAGCACGTGCGACAGCAGTGAATACTGCGTGGTCTTCAGCCCGGTCTTGGCCATCTCGGCATCGTAATGCTGCGCCACCCGGCGCATCAGCTTGCGCAGCTTGAAGTTGGTGCAGCCTTGCGGCATGACTGTGTCAGGTGACATGCGGTTGTCCATTGCTTCTTTTGCAGATACAATCATTGTATATGCAATAGTTAAAACAAACAAAAAAGGAGAAGCGAATGTCCCCCGAATCCACCCTTGCGCAGTGGAATGAGCAATACGAGGCGGTGCAGCGCCGCATGCGGTCGCGTCGCGACAAGCCGGGGCTGGCCACACCGGAAATGGTCGCCGGCAAGTCCGGGCTGGAGGTGATGCAGGGAATACTGGACGGGGATGTCCCGTTTCCGCACATTGCCGACACGCTGGATTTTTCCCTGATCGAAGTCGGGCCGGGCAAGGCCGTATTTCAGGGCACGCCGCAGCTCAGGCACTACAATCCGCTGGGCAGCGTGCATGGCGGCTGGTATGCGACCCTGCTCGATTCGGCGCTCGGCTGTGCGGTGCACACCACGCTTCCCGCCGGCCGGGCCTACACCACTGCGGAACTGAGCGTCAATATCGTGCGGCCAGCCACGGCCCAGACCGGCCCGCTGCGCGCGGTCGGCAGCGTGATCCACTCCGGCCGTCAGCTAGCGACGGCGGAAGCGCGCATTGTGGGCCCTGACGGCAAGCTGTACGCGCACGCAACGACCACCTGCCTGGTGTTCGAGGCGCGCTGAGGCTGGCGGCAACGCGGCGTACCCGTCGCAGGCGTTGCGGCGGGAGGACGCACTGCCGAAACATGGCGGGATGCGGCACTTCCCAAAGCGGACGTGAGCGCCCGGAATCCTGCCTAAGAAAGATTTACCGCGCAAGCCAACAGCGACGCGGTATTGATTTTTGTTTGTATCTCCCGGTCCGGACCAAGTAGATTCTTTTGCATCAACAACCGGATATCGAGCCAAACAACCGGGTTATACCCGGTATCGGGGGAGAACACGCAATGAAGCAAATGACATGGCTGGTCGGCCTGCTCGGGATTGCGCTGCATGTTTCGGCTGCGCTCGCGGCTGATGAGCCCGGTCTCGGCCCTGCAGAAGACTTGCGCAGCCGGCTCGCCGCGATGCAGCCGGCGGCGCAGTGCGACTGGCTCAGTCAAAGCATGAGCCGCCAGCAGTTGGCGAAAGCCTCGGATGCGCAGCTTCTGGCCATCCTGCAATCACTGGAATCGGGCGCCTTGTTCTGCCCGGTCAAACGCATGCTGGAGCAGACGCCGGAATATGAGTTCCTGATGTTGCGTCGGGAGCGGGTAAGGCTGACGGACAGCTTGCCGGACATGCCGGAACGCATGTTCGTACGCATGCGGCACGAACCGCTCGCCGTCTACGCTCGCTGGGAAAACAATGGCGCCAGGGCCGGACAGGAGGTGCTGTACGATTCCAGCAAGGACAGCCGCAAGATGCTGGCGCATGTCGGCGGTATGCTGGGCGTGGTCTCGATGAATGTGCCGATCGACGGCGCGGTGGCCCGTTCCCAGTCGCGCCATACGGTACGCGACCTTGGCGTCGGCTTCATCCTGTCACTGCTCGAAGCCGACCTGGAGAGGAGGCGGGCGCAGAACCTGCCGACCCGCCCGTCAAGCGTAAAGATCGCCCGCGAGGGCAACAAGCGCTATGCCGAGGTCGTCTATGACAATCCCGGCTCGCCGCCATACTATTCCCGGCAAACCCGGTTCTGGCTCGACCTGCGCGAACCGCTGATCCGCATGGTGGAGAGCCGCGACAACGATGGCGATGTGTTCGAGCACATCGTGTTCGAGTCGGTGGAACGCAAGAAACTCGCACCGAATGCGTTTGATGCGAAGAATCCAGAGTATCGCTTCTGATCAGCGGGCAAGGTGGTTTGTCGGCTGCGCTGGCACGAATGGTGCTCGGATGAGCATGTCGCGGGTGCCTGCCGTCCGGCGCAATGCCGCAGCGCAGGTGTGAAGGTGCGCATCACTCGCCAGCGTATGGTCGGAAGAAATCGCCCGACACGGTGGTGCGGACATAGCAGCCGGAGTAACGCCCGGCCACCCGCGGCCGGCCGGCCGGCGGTCCCTCATGCAACCGAGTACAGGTCCGGGTCGTCGGCGTGTTCAATCAGGATGCGCCTAACCCGGTCCTGCCACAAGCCCGCGAATTCCGCAGCGTCTTCCGGCGTCGCGCCGCCGTCCAGGATCTTGCGCAGCAGGGCGCCGGTGCGCGGATCCGCAGGGACGCGGTGCAGGTTCAGCGCCAGTTGGACGGATTCGCCGTTGTCGCGCCGTTCGAAACAGGCCTCGCCTGCCGCCGCGTCCGAATAATGCATCAGGTGCTGGCGCCGGAAGTGGCCGCTGATTCCCTTGAAACCGCCCGGCCCCGCAGCGCCGGTAACCATGCCGACCACGCTTCCGATCACGCCGGCGACGCCCTCGTCAGCCGCCGCTGAAAACCGGACCGAAACCTCGCCCCGTTCCGGCATGTCGTCCGGGTAGAGCAGGGCGAGCGCGCGTCGTGTCATCAGATAAGCGCCGGCCACGGTGGGACATGAGTGGCCGGCCAGCTTGACCGCATCCAGGTAGCGATACCGGATGATGCCGTCGCTGCAGGCCCCGAGGAAGCGGGCCAGCCCGTCGTGAACGGCAATCACCGGCGCATCATCGAAGAATGCCGGGTAGTCCATGATCTTGGCTGCCTCGGTCTTGCGACTGCGATCCGGCGTCGTTTCGCGGCCGTCGCTCATCCGCAGCTGCCGCAGCACATGCCTTCGTCGTGCGCGCCGCTGCGCTGGAAGCCGATACCCGCCCGGCGCAGGGCGGCACGCAGCTCCAGCAATGAAGTCGCCTCGTCGTCATAGCCGACCACCACCGACCTACTGTCTGCCCCCGCCGCAACGGATGCGATACCGGGGACGGATTCAAGCGCAGCGCGAACTTTGTCTTGCGCGCCTTCGATTGCAGCGGCCAGAACCAGATTTTCGAATTTCACCATGTGTTTTCTCCGACTAGAAATCTTCGACGGGAGAACTCTACCACAAACATCTATTTTTCGTACATGATTAAAATAGTGGCAAGAACAGTGGCGCGCAACACCGTCTTCCAGCCAGGGATTGAGCGGGTGTTATGAACTAGGGAAGGGGTCGCGTTCGGCCAAGAAGGGCTCGGCGCTCCCACTTACAACGCAATGCGTCCCTTCTCGACCGAACCCTCCGCGCAGCCCCGAGAACCGACCGCCTGCGGTGTTGCGGGGGGACGGCGAGTCATTCTTGCCGTGGAACCGCCACGGCGGGTCGCCGCGCCTAGCATTCGGCCGGTTCTCGGGGCTGCGCGCCCCCTTCTCTAGTTCATAACACCCTCTAGGGTCCCGGCTTTTCATGGAAGCGCGGAGGGCCGGCGCAACGGGACATTGATTTCCTTTGTGTGTTCCTAATTGAAAAAGTACAATGCTGATAGGGGATAGCAAAAAAATCAATAAATGATCAATACGCTTTTGGCCGGAAAGCGCCGCCTCCCAAAAGGAGGGCGACGGCACGCCGGACGCGTTGACACCAAACGTCTATGCATCGCTCGTTCGAAGGTCTTGTATGCGCCGGCGCGTTGCGCCGTCAGCCAGGTTCCTGTTTATCGCTTGCCCGGCGCTGGTCCACCGGTGGCGGCCGCCCGCCGTCCACCCGGTGCGCGCGACGAGCCAATACGCATTGCCGTTCGTCTCGGCCCCGGCGTCGCAAGCGCGCTTGCTAGGCGCCACCGGCCGCGCCTTCGCGAAGCCTTGTTTTCCATCGTTTTCCTCCATCAGCGCACTCTCGAGATTCCCTCATGCGGAAAAACCTCCCTGTTACCACCATTGAACACGTGCTGGGCAACGACGACATCATCGTTTCCAAGACCGATTTGAAGGGCAAGATCACCTACGTCAACCAGGCGTTCGTCCGCATCAGCGGATTTACGGAAGAAGAATTGCTCGGTGCGCCGCACAACATCGTGCGCCACCCGGACATGCCGCCCGAAGCCTACCGCGATCTCTGGGACACGCTACAGCGTGGCAAGGCATGGAGCGGCATCGTAAAGAACCGGTGCAAGAACGGCGATTTCTATTGGGTCTATGCGAACGCGGCACCAACGATCAAGGATGGAAAGATCGTCGGTTACACGTCGGTGCGCACCAAGCCGCCGGCGGAAAGCGTTCATGCGGCGAGCGCGCTCTACAAGCAGATGAATCAGCCTGAAACCGGCATTTCGCTGCGCGAAGGCAGGGTCGCCAGCCGGGGCCTGTTCCGCCTGGTGGACGCCTGGCGCGACGCGAGCTTGCAGAGCAAGCTGGTCGGGCTGTCGCTGGTGCTGACGCTGCTGTTCCTGGCGCCGTTGCTGCGGGCATGGCAGGCCGGAGCGGGACTCGACCCGGTCATGCTGGTGACGGCGCTCATCGGAGTAGCCGCCGCACTCAGCATTCCGCTCTGGCTGCACACCTCGCTATTGGCGCCGCTCGGGCTGATCCGCAGTGAAATGGACAAGATGAGTTCGGGGAACCTGACGGGACAGATTCCGGCGGGGCAGGGCGAGGTTGCGACCCTGCTGCATGCCCTGCGCATCCTGCAGACCAACGTCAAGCTGCTGGTCGGCCAGATCAAGGAAGCGTCGCATATCGTGCATCAGCGTGCGGAGGAAATCGCCGGCGGCAACAATGACTTGTCGGCGCGCACCGAAAATCAGTCGAGCGCGCTGCAGGAAACCGCGTCGTCGATGGAGGAGCTGTCGAGCACGGTGAGGAACAACGCGGATAACGCGACCGGCGCCACCGAGCGCATGAAAAACGCGACGCAGATCGCGATCGCCAGCGGCGACTCGATGCAAAGCGTGGTGCAAAGCATGGACATGATCAAGACCCGCTCCAGCAGGATCCTCGACATCATCGGCGCGATCGACGGCATCGCCTTCCAGACCAACATCCTGGCGCTGAACGCGTCGGTTGAAGCCGCCCGCACCGGCGAGAACGGCCGCGGATTCGCGGTGGTCGCGCACGAAGTCCGTAACCTGGCTGGCCGGTCGGCGCAGGCCGCCAAGGAGATCAAGACCATGATCAGCGACACGGTGGCGCAGATCGAAGAGGGCGGGGCGGCTGTCGACGCGGCCAGCGCCGCAATCCAGGAGCTGGTCAGCGCGGTGCATGATGCAGCGGAAATCATCGCCGACATCGGCCAGGCGACCCGTGAGCAGAGTGCCGGGATCGAGCAGGTTAGCCTTGCGGTCAACGAGATGGAGCAGGTGACCGAACAGAACGCCTCGCTGGTTGAAAGCGCGGCCGATTGCGCAAAGACGCTCCACGCCCAGGCAAACAACCTCGTCGGCCTTGTCGAGACGTTCCGCCTGGTGCCGACGCGGTAACCGCCGGCGTTCGCGCGGACTTTTATTTATCCGGTGCCGGCCGTGCCGGTTCGCATGGATGCACGTCGGCGCGCCGATCTTTCGCGCCGCGTGCAATCGGCCTGTTTCTTTCGTGCCCCGGGAATCCTGTCGTTTTCCGCAATCGACGGGGTGGTTGCAAAAAAAGCCCGCCGAAAAGCGGGCAAACACTCAAAGGAGACAACTGCCTTTGTTAGGTTGCCAGGGGCACGCGGAGTTCTGCGGGCGGGATGAAAAAGCCCGCCTGGGGTGGCCGAAGCCGGGAGTCGGCCGGCGGACTAGTCTTTCAGGATCGCGCCGACTGCGGCGGATACGGAGAGCAGCGCGCCCATGACGAAGGCCGCGGTGCCGATCCATGGCGTGACGGCGAAAGTCAGCACGTATCCGAGGGCTGCGAGCACAAGCCCGATGAAAACCAGCAGCTTATATTCAAAGTTTTCCATGCAAGGTTGTCAGTGTTGTTCCTGCGGCCAAACCGGCTTTCCCCGATAAAAAAAGCCCGCAGAGCGGGCTGAAAAACGGGGAATCTGGTGCTGGAATATTTGCATACCGCCAGCTCCGGTACAAACAACGCATTCTTCTGAGACAGTGCTCACTCGGAAAAGCGTGAATGCCCGCATGTTATCGAAAAGGCACAAGCGGGATTTGATATTTCGCAAACTAATGACTCGTGGAAACAGTGCCGGAGCATCCCTGTTCGCTGCAACCGGTCGCGCTCAGTGTCCGGTCGCCATTGCCCGCCGCATCGCGCCGAAACGCTTGCGGTACTGTGCCGGGGTGAGATTGACATGGCGCCGGAACAGGCGGCTGAAGAAACCGGCGTCCTCGTAGCCAACCTCGTTGGCGATCGCTTCCACGGGTTGGTTGCCCGACTCGAGCATCTGCTTGGCTTCTTCCAGCCGCAGGGTGTGCACATATTCGAGCGGCGACATGCCGGTCGCAAGCTGGAAGCGCCGCTTGAACGAACGCTCCGCGATGCCGCTCAGGGCGACCATCGCATTCACCGGCGCCGGTTCGGCGTAATGCTCTGCGATCCACTCCTGGCAGCGCGCGATCACCGCATCTTCCATCTGCCTTGCCTGCGCCAGCCGGGCGAACGGCTGCTGCCCGATCTCATGCCAGTCGACCAGGTTCAGACGCGCAGTCTGCATCGCAATGTCGATGCTGCTCAGGCGCGCGATCAGGTAGAGCGCAAGATCCAGCCAGGATGTGCCGCCGCCGGCCATGATCAGGCGCTGGCCGTCGCCAGCGCACACCAGCGCCCGTTGCCGGCGTACCTTCACCCTCGGATAGCGGCGCGCCATCAAGTCACAGTAGGCCCAGTGCGTGGTCGCTTCGTGCCCGTCCAGCAAGCCGGCTTCCGCAAGCAGCAGGGCGCCGGAGCAGGCGGTCGCGAGGATCTTGCCGGATGCATACGCCTGGCGCAGGCAGGCGATCTCCGGCTTGAAACGCCCGGCGAACGGCTCACCCGGCGGCACCAGCAATTCCGGCACGCACACCACGTCGGCGTCGTCGCAGGCGTCGAGGCAAGCCTCCGGGGAGATGCGGACGTTGTTCCCGGCCATGAAGGACGCGCCGTGACAGGACACGACTTTCGGCAGGATGACCGGCTCGCCCGGGCGGCTTTCGCAGATCATTCCCCAGTCGCGGCCGGCCGACATGAAGAAGTCGTACATGCCATAGACCACCGAGGCGGTGGTTTCCGGCAGGGCAAGGATGGCAACGCGGGCGGGGGAGCTGTCGTTCATGGCCGTTTTGTCACATTGGTTACCGAAATGGCTTTAGTCGCAATGGCGGACCGGGCTTAAGGTGGTGGCTCGCTGCATCGCATTGAACAGCAAGCCCGCTGGCCGGTGCCGTGATTGCATTCTAGTTCCCGCCCCGGGCGGCGCACAGGGGCACGGGACCGGCGGACCAACCATAGACCATTTCAAGGAGACCGATCATGAGCAAATACCGCAACCGATTGCCGCAGGTAAAGGATGAGCTTTTTATTACCGACGGCGGCCTGGAGACCACGCTGATCTTCCATGAAGGCATAGACCTGCCTTATTTCGCAGCCTTCGACCTGCTCAAGGATGCGCAGGGGACAGCCATCCTCGAGCGCTACTACCAGCGTTATGCGCAGATGGCCAGGGACTACCGGGCGGGCCTGGTGCTGGAAGCGCCGACCTGGCGCGCCAATCCTGACTGGGCCGGCAAGCTCGGTTACGACAGCACCACCCTCGCTGATGCGAACCGTAAGGCAATTTACTTGCTGCTGCGCATCCGTGACGAATTCGAGACGGCGGCAACGCCGGTCGTCATCAGCGGCAATCTCGGGCCGCGCGGCGACGGCTACCGGGCCGACGTCACCATGACTGCCGCGCAAGCCCAGGCCTATCACCAGGCGCAGATCGAGACCTTCGCGCAGACCGATGCCGACATGGTGGCGGCCTTCACGATGAACTACGTGGAAGAAGCGATCGGCATCGTCAATGCGGCAAAGTCCTGCGCCATGCCGGTCGCGATCTCCTTCACGCTAGAGACCGACGGCCGCCTGCCTTCCGGGGATGCGCTGCAGGACGCCATCGAGCGCACCGATGCGGAAACCGGCGGCGCAGCGGCGTATTACATGATCAACTGCGCGCATCCGACGCATTTCGACGCCATCCTGCAAGACGGCGGCACCTGGACCGGGCGTATCCGCGGCCTGCGCGCCAACGCATCGCGGCGCAGCCATGCGGAGCTGGACGAGGCGCCCGACCTGGACGACGGCAATCCGGTCGAGCTCGGCGCGCAATACGGCGCCTTGCGCAACCGGCTGCCGGCGATGACCGTGGTCGGCGGCTGCTGCGGCACCGACCATCGCCACGTGCATGCGATCTGCGATGCGATGGCAAGGATGCGCGCGCCGGATGCGCGCCCGGAACCGGCGTAGCGGCACCGGCCGCTCCTAGCGGCCCCGGCCGCTGCGCGACTTCTCGCGCGCGAGGTGGATGAATTCCGAGGTGACCGGGTTGATGTGCGATCCGCGCCGCCACACCAGGCCGATGTCGATACTGGGTACCGCGTCGCGCAGCGTGCGCACTTCGACATGTTCGGCGTCGAGCGTCCAGGGACGGTAGAGAAAGTCCGGGAGAATCGCGATGCCGGCGCCGACGCCGACCAGCGAGCGCACCGCCTCCAGCGATGAGGTGCGCAGGGTGATCTGCGGGCGCAGCCCGTAGCGCGCCCACACCGCGCGCAGCACCCCCTCCACGCGGTCGGTCTCGAGCACGACCTGCTCATGTTCGGCGCATTCGGCCAGCGTCAGTTCGGGACGGGCGGCCAGCGGATGGCTGGCCGCCAGCCAGACGCGGTTGGGCGACGAAGTCAGGGTCTCGACCACCAGCGCCTGCGGGTCGCCCAGCACGTTCGAGACCATAATGGCGAGATCGACCTCACCGTTGATCAGCAGGTGTTCGAGGAATTGCGCGCTGTCCTCGATGACCGAAATCTTGACGGAAGGGTGGGAGCGCTGGAAACGCGAGAACAGGTCGGCCAGGTAATAGCCGGCCACCAGGCTGGTCACGCCGATCGTCAGGTTTCCCGACAGTTCCTCTTCATGCCGGTAATCGATGCGCGACGCCTCCGCGACGGCCGACATCACCTTGCGCGCGCTGGCCTGGAAGCGATGGCCTTCCTGCGTCAGGACCATGCCCTTCGCGGTGCGCTCGAACAGCTGCACGCCGAGCGACTCTTCCAGTTCCTGGATGCTTTTCGTCACCGCCGACTGCGCGATGTTGATCATCCGCGCGGCCGATGCGACCGATGCGCTTTCGGCTACCGCGAGGAAATAGCGAAACTGCTTGAGCGTGATGTGACGGTTCATGGCCCTCCCGCGCCGGCATTCTTCTTTGAATTCTTTGGCGCCCCGCCACTATTGCACTGCAACAAGATCCCTAAAAGATAGCAGGAGGCGCACCCTTATCTCTTTTTTAGATAGCTAGGACAGCAAATATTGAACTTTTCACATCAGAGCGTCAAGCCTATAGTCGATGCGTGGCGGACGTCATGAACTAGAGAAGGGGACAGGTCCGGGCGAGACCGGATGCAGCGCCCCTGGCTCATGACACCCCATGCCGGCCCGCCCATGAGGCCAACACAATAAGAGGAGACATTCGATGAACGTACTGCGTTACACCGTGCTTGCGTCTGCGATCCTGTCCATGCTGGCGCCCACCGCCGCATCCGTCGCCCAGACCAAATCCCTGCAGAAGATCGGCAAGGGCGAAGGCCGCGTCGATATCGTCGCCTGGGCCGGCTACCTGGAACGCGGCGAGACCGACAAGAACTTCGACTGGGTCACCGCGTTCGAGCAAAAGACCGGCTGCAAGGTCCATGTGAAGACCGCCGGCACCTCCGACGAAATGGTGGCGCTGATGAACGAAGGCGGCTTCGACCTGGTCACCGCCTCGGGCGACGCCAGCATGCGCCTCATCCGCGGCAAGAAGGTCCAGCCGATCAACGTCAGCCTGATCCCGAGCTACAAGAACATCGATCCGCGCCTGCAGAAGGCGCCCTGGCATTACGTCGACAACACGCATTACGGCGTGCCCTACCAGTGGGGCTGGAACGTCCTGATGTACAACACGAATGTGTTCAAGAACAACCCGCCGACCTCCTGGAAAGTGGTGTTCGAAGAGATGGCGTTGCCCGACGGCAAGAGCAACCGCGGCCGCGTGCAGGCCTTCGACGGCCCGATCTACATCGCTGACGCCGCGCTCTACCTGATGAAGACCAAGCCCGAGCTCGGCATCAAGGATCCGTACGAACTCAACGAAAAGCAGTACAAGGCCGCGCTCGACCTGCTGCGCGCGCAGCGCAAGCTGGTCGGCAAGTACTGGCACGACGCCTTCGTGCAAATCGACGACTACACCAATGAAGGCGTGGTCGCTTCCGGCAGCTGGCAGTTCCAGGCCAACATCTTGAAGAGCAAGAACCGCCCGGTCGCTACCGTGGTGCCGGAAGAGGGCGCCACCGGATGGGCCGACAGCACCATGCTGCATGCCGAGGCCAAGCATCCGAACTGCGCGTACATGTGGATGGAACATTCGCTCAATCCGAAGCTGCAGGGCGACCTCGCTGCCTGGTTCGGCTCCGTTCCGGCGGTGCCCGCCGCCTGCAAGGGCAACAAGCTGCTCGGCGAGGATGGCTGCGAGCGCCAGGGCTACAACGCGTTCGACCGCATTTCCTTCTGGAGAACGCCGACCACGCAGTGCGCCAGCCAGGGCAACCAGTGCGTGCCGTACCACAAGTGGGCGGCAGACTATATCGGCATCCTCGGCGGCCGCTGACCCGTCATCGCGGTCTTCCTCCTGCGGGCAGCGTCCCGCAGGAGGCATCGTTCCCTCACTGAATCCAAGAGGCTATGCACATGGCATCGGCAGTCAGCCTGCATCATGTTTCCTGCGTGTTCGAGTCCGGCGCACAGGTCGTCCGCGCCGTCGACGACGTCAGCCTGGACATCCGTCCCGGCGAATTCTTCACGCTGCTCGGGCCGTCCGGCTCCGGCAAGACGACCTGTCTGCGCATGATAGGGGGGTTTGCGCTTCCCACCGAGGGCAGCATCGCGATCCACGGCGAGGACGTCAGCCACAAGCCGCCCTACCTGCGTCCGGTCAATACCGTGTTCCAGGATTACGCATTGTTCCCGCACATGACGGTACTGGAAAACGTCGCCTACAGCCTGATGATCCGCGGCGTGGACCGGGCGCAGCGCGAAAAGCGCGCGCGGGAGCTGCTGGAGGTGGTGCGGCTGCCCGACGCGGCGCAGCGCAAGCCGGGACAGCTCTCCGGCGGCCAGCGGCAGCGCGTGGCGCTGGCCCGCGCGCTCATCAGCGAACCGAAGGTGCTGCTGCTCGACGAGCCGCTCGGCGCGCTCGACCTCAAGCTGCGCGAGCAGATGCAGACCGAGCTCAAGGCGCTGCAGCGCAAGCTGGGCATCACCTTCATCTTCGTCACGCACGACCAGCATGAAGCCTTGTCGATGAGCGACCGCATCGGCGTGTTCAATCGCGGCCGTCTGGAACAGGTCGCATCCCCGGTCGATCTCTACAACCGCCCCGCGACGCGCTTCGTCGCCGACTTCGTCGGTGCCGCCAATGTGCTCGACGGCGAGGATGCGCGCCGCCTTGCCGGCCATCCCAGCATCATGATCCGGCCGGAACTGATCCGACTTGGCGGCCCGGAGGCCGCGCGCACCCATGGCCTGGTCGAGGATGTCCAGTACTTCGGCGCGTTCTGGCGTCTGCGCGTCAGGCGCAACGAGGGAAGCGCGCTGCTCGCCGACATTCCCACGACGGATGGCAACAGCGTGCCGGCCGCCGGCAGCGCGGTTCATCTTCATTGGGACCCGGCCGCGGTGCATTGCATCGCCGCCGCGTCCGCGGGAGCGCGTCCATGAGCGCAACGGCCGCTGCCACGCCGTCGGAGCGCACTTCGGCCGCGCTGACGACGCGCAAGGGCTTGCTGCTGACCGCATTGCTGGTGCCGCCGCTGCTATGGTTCGGCGTGGTCTATGTCGGCTCGCTGCTCAGCCTGCTGGCGAACAGCTTCTTCAGCCTGGACGATTTCACCGGCCAGGTGGTGCGGGAGCTAAGCCTCTACAATTTCCGCGAAATCCTCACGCCGACCTATCTCGATGTCATCCTGCGCACCACGCTGATGGCTGCCGCGGTAACGGTTGCCTGCGCGCTGATCGGCTTTCCGGTTGCCTATTACATGGCGCGCCATGCGCGCGGCGCGCAAAAGGCGCTGCTCTATATCGCGGTGATGCTGCCGCTGTGGTCCAGCTACCTGGTGCGGCTGTATGCCTGGAAACTCCTGCTCGCGAAGGAGGGCGCGATCGTCTGGGCGCTGCAGGCGCTGCATCTCGAATGGCTGCTCGAAGCGCTGCTCGCGACACCCGTCATCGGCGGCAATTCGCTCAGCTTCTCGCCTCTGGGCACCTTCGTCGTGTTCGTCTACATGTGGCTGCCGTTCATGATCCTGCCGATCCAGGCCGCGATCGAGCGCATTCCCGGCGCCTACCTGGAAGCCTCGGCCGACCTGGGCGCCTCGCCCGCGCAAACCTTCGGCAATGTCGTGCTGCCGCTGGCGATGCCCGGCATCGCGGCAGGCTCGATCTTCACCTTTTCGCTGACGCTGGGCGACTACATCATTCCCCAGGTCATCGGCAATTCCTCGCAATACATCGGCCAGGTCGTATACCGGCAGCAGGGGGTGGCAGGGAACCTGCCATTCGCCGCCGCCTTCTCGCTGGTGCCCATTCTCGTGATCGCCCTCTACCTGTGGATGGCCAAACGCAAGGGAGCTTTCGATGCCGTCTAAGATGACTGCAAGCGCGCCGGCGGCGTCGCCATGGCTGAAGCTGGCCACGCTGTGGGGCGTGCTGTTCCTGCACGTTCCGCTGGCGCTGATCATCCTCTATGCATTCAGCAGCGAGGACAAAAGCTACGTGTTCCCACCGCCCGGCCTGACCACCGCATGGTTTGCCGTCGCCTGGGAGCGGCACGATGTCTGGGAGGCGATCAAGCTGTCGGGACAGGTTGCGCTGGTCGCCACCGCGATCGCGATCGTGCTAGGGACGCTGGCCGCCGGCGGGCTGGCGCGCACGAAGTTCTTCGGGCGCGAAGCGATCTCGCTGATGCTGATCTTGCCGATCGCCTTGCCCGGCGTGGTGTCCGGCATTGCGCTGCGCTCGGCCTTCCATACGCTGGAGATCCCGTTCAGCTTCTGGACCATCGTCATCGGCCATGCGACCTTCTGCGTAGTCGTCGTCTACAACAACGCGGTCGCCCGGCTGCGGCGCATCAGTCCGTCGCTGCTCGAAGCGTCGATGGACCTCGGCGCAAATGCTTTCCAGACTTTCCGCTACGTGCTCCTGCCGCAGCTCGGCTCGGCCCTGCTCGCGGGCGGCCTGCTGGCCTTCGCGCTGAGCTTCGACGAAGTGATCGTGACCACCTTTACGGCGGGACAGCAGACGACGCTGCCGATCTGGATGCTGCAGGAACTGATCCGGCCCCGCCAGCGGCCCGTCACCAACGTGGTTGCCGTGTTCATTATCGCGCTCACCTTCATCCCGATCGTTGCCGCCTACTGGCTGACGCGCTCCGACGAAGACAGCCACCAACGCTAGAGGGTGTTATGAACCAGGAAAGGGGTCGCGTTCGGTCGAGAAGGGATGCAGTGCTAGGCGCGGCGCGCCGCTCAGACCGCGCCGCTCAGACCGGGCGTCTGAGCAAGCGGCGCAACAACGCAATGCGTCCCTTCTCGACCGTACCCTCCGGGCAGCCCCGATAACCGGCCGCCTGCGGTGTTGCAGCTCCTTGCCGTGGAGCCACCACGGTGCGTCGCTGCGCCTTGCATTCGGCCGGTTCTCGGGGCTGCGCGACCCCTTTCCTGGTTCATAACACCCTCTAACCCACTTCGACTGAAAAGGATTACCGACATGGGAAACGCCATCCTTGCGAACATGCAGTACCCGACAGACCTGCTGATCGACCACCAGCTCGTTCCCGGCGACGGCGAGAGCGAAACCATCATCAATCCGGCGACCGGCGAGATCCTGTGCGAAGTCGGCGAGGCAAGCAGCGAACAGGTCAATCGCGCGGTCTCGGCCGCGGTGCGCGCATGGGACGCCTGGGCGCAGACGACGCCGGCGGAGCGCGCCGGCATGCTCCTCAAGCTCGCCGACATCATCGAGTCCAACGCCGAGCAGTTCGCGCTGCTGGAATCGCTCAACTGCGGCAAGCCCTATGCACGTGTGCTGGCCGATGAAATCCCCGCGATTGCCGACTGCTTCCGCTACTTCGCCGGCGCGGCGCGCTGCATGACCGGCTCGGTCGCCGGCGAATACCTGGCCGGCCACACCAGCCTCATCCGCCGCGATCCGGTCGGCGTGGTCGCCTCGATCGCGCCGTGGAACTATCCGCTGATGATGGCCGCGTGGAAAACGGCGCCGGCGCTGGCCGCCGGCAATACGGTGGTGCTCAAGCCGAGTGAGCAAACCCCGCTTACCGCGCTGCTGTTCGCGCGCCTGGCCGCCGAGGTGCTGCCCAAGGGCGTGCTCAACATCATCTGCGGCCGCGGCCCGAGCGTGGGCCAGCCGCTGGTCGAGCATCCGCAGGTGCGCATGGTATCGGTCACGGGCGACGTGTCCACCGGGCGCAAGATCCTGCAGGCGGCCGCGGGAACGGTCAAGCGCACTCACCTCGAGCTGGGCGGCAAGGCCCCGGTCATCGTATTCGACGATGCAAATCTGGAGGAGGTGGTGAACGGCGTGCGCACCTTCGGCTATTACAACGCCGGGCAGGACTGTACCGCCGCCTGCCGCATTTATGCCGGGCCGAAGATCTACGAAAAGCTCGTCGCCGACCTCAGCAGCGCGGTATCGACGCTGAAGATGGGCACGCAGCAGGAGGAGGGCGTGGAGCTGGGTCCGCTGATTTCGGACCGGCAGCGCAGCCGCGTGGCCAGCTTCGTCGAACGCGCCCAGATGACGGGCCATGTGGAAGTCACGACCGGCGGCAAGCTGCGCCAGGGACCGGGGTTCTTCTATGAACCGACGGTCATCGCCGGCGCCCGCCAGGACGACGAGATCGTCCAGCGCGAGGTGTTCGGCCCGGTCGTGTCCGTCACCCGTTTCTCGGATGAAGAGCAGGTGGTGGGCTGGGCCAACGACTCGCAGTACGGGCTGGCTTCGAGCGTGTGGACCACCGACATCAGCCGCGCGATGCGGATCACGCGCCGCCTGCAGTACGGCTGCACCTGGATCAACACCCATTTCATGCTGGTGAATGAGATGCCGCACGGCGGCCTGAAGTCATCCGGCTACGGCAAGGACATGTCGATGTACGCGCTCGAGGATTACACCGTCGCGCGCCACGTGATGGTCAAGCTGTAAACCCGGGCAAACAGACGAGGACAAGCGATGACCAACGCAGAACTGCAGCAGCGGAAAAATGCGGCGACGCCGCGCGGCGTGGGCGTGATGTGCAATTTCTTTGCGCAGCGCGCGTTGAACGCGGAGCTTTGGGACGTGGAGAACCGGCGCTACATCGATTTTGCTTCCGGCATCGCCGTCCTGAACACCGGGCACCGCCATCCCCGGCTGGTGGCCGCGATCGAGGAACAGCTCGGCCGGTTCACGCATACCGCGTACCAGATCGTTCCGTATGAGGGTTATGTAACGCTGGCTGAGAGGATCAATGCGATCGCGCCGGGCGATTTCGACAAGAAGACCGCGTTCTTTTCCACCGGCGCCGAGGCGGTCGAAAACGCGATCAAGGTTGCACGCTCGGCAACCGGTCGCCCGGCCGTCATCGCATTCACCGGCGGCTTCCATGGCCGCACGATGATGGGCATGGCCCTGACCGGCAAGGTCGCGCCCTACAAGCTCGGGTTCGGTCCCTTCCCGGCGGAGGTCTACCACGCGCCGTTCCCGGTGGCGTTGCATGGCGTCACTGTCGAGCAGTCGCTCGCCGCGTTGCAGACCCTGTTCAAGGCCGACGTCGATCCCAGGCGGGTGGCTGCAATCATCCTCGAGCCGGTACAGGGCGAGGGCGGGTTCCATGTGGCGCCGCCGGCCTTCATGGAAAGCCTGCGCGCGTTGTGCGACGAGCACGGCATCCTGCTGGTCTGCGATGAAGTGCAGACCGGATTTGCGCGGACCGGCAAGATGTTCGCTATTGAACACTATGCCGTCGTGCCGGACCTCATTACGATGGCCAAGAGCCTGGCCGGTGGCATGCCCTTGTCGGCGCTGTGCGGCCGCGCAGAGCTGATGGATGCGCCGGCGCCCGGCGGGCTGGGCGGCACCTACGCCGGCAATCCGCTGGCGATCGCGTCGGCGCATGCGGTGCTGGATGTGATCCGGGACGAAAATCTCGTGGAACGCGCGAACGTTCTTGGAAACAGGCTGAAGGAGCGGCTGAACACGGTGCGCGAGAGGGTGCGGGAGATCGCCGAGGTGCGCGGCCTGGGCGCGATGGTCGCGGTCGAGTTTCACGATCCGGCCACGCGGCAGCCCGACGCCGGGTTCGCGCGCAAGGTGCAGGCGGCGGCGCTGGAGAAGGGGCTGCTGCTGCTCACCTGCGGCACCCACGCAAACGTGATCCGCTTCCTGTTCCCTTTGACCATCGAAGATGCGTTGATGGATGAGGCATTGGACATCCTGGAGGAGGTGCTCGGGACCTGAACCGGCGGGCGTGACCGGGCGGGCCGGCGCGCCTCGGCGCAGCGGTCGCCATACTGCGCCGCATTGCCTCACATGGGGCGGGGCGCGGCTTTTATCGCGATCTTTGTCGCAGTGCACATTGACAACCGCGATGCCAGCCCCCACAGTCCACAGACAATATCCGCAACACAAGACAGAACGGCAGGAGACGCCCGTGACAGACATAATCCACACCCCGCCCCCGGTTCCGCCCGCTGCGGCGGAAACATCCGACACCGCGCTGATGCCCGGGATCCGCACAGTCGGCACGTCTGCGCCGTTCCGCTGGCTGGCCGCGGGATTGGAGGACATGCGCGCGACGCGGCTGCGCGCTTCCTTCTATGGCTTGATGTTCATGCTGATGGGTTTTGCGATCGCGGCGATCTACGAAACCCGGTGGCAGCTGACGATGGGACTGACCGCCGGCTTCTTCCTGATCGGGCCGTTTGTCTTCTGCGGCATCTACTGGCTGTCGCGCCAGCGGGAGCGCGGCGAGCAGCCGGACCTGACAGGCTCCCTGTCTTGCTGGAAGGGCAACCCGGCGTCGATCGGCTTCTTCGCGGCGATCCTGACCTTTCTGATGGTCGTCTGGGCGCGGGTGTCGGTGGTGATCTTCGCGCTGTTCTCCACCAGGGACTTCCCGACGATGCAAGGCGTCATCGCCCAGATCTTCTCGATGTCGAACATGCCATTCGTCATCGCCTGGTTTGGCGTGGGCTTCGTGTTCGCATCGATCGCATTCGCGATCTCGGTGGTTTCCGTCCCGCTCATGCTGGACCGGAAGACCGACACCATGATCGCGCTGTTCACCAGCGTGCGCGTGCTCTGGCAGAACCCGGTGCCGCTTTACCTGTGGGCCGCGCTGATCGTGGCTCTCATCGGCATCAGCCTGCTCCTGTCCTTCGTCCCGCTGTTGCTGACCGCTCCCCTGGTGGGACATGCGACCTGGCATGCGTACCGGGACCTGGTCGCCGGCAGGGGCTAGAAAGATCGGGCGCACGAAAGGCGAGGGCTGGTCGGGCGGACCTGTGACATCGACAACAAGGGATTCCTCTTTTTTCAGGAAACCCTTGCAGCATCTTCCGGACCGGCACAGAACGCGCTGCGCGCCCCAGCGGTGTGGCGCACTGATGTCTTGTATTGCGCTTGTGCCTTCCGCGTCTCGCCCGTTCATGATTTCATCGATGCCAACGGCTGCGCCAACGGCCGCGTCAAATCGTCGCACCGGCGGGATTGCTCAGGTTTTTCCACTCTCGTGGCCCAGCACTGCCCAGCACTGCCTGCTTGCCGTTCCGGCTCCCCGAACGCTCGCCGCCCATGCTCCGCCTCTTATGGAAACTCCATGGCACGGGTTTCCGCGCGGACGTTGATCTGCCATAGCGGGGGAGGGACAGGCGGGCATGGGCAGGCGCGGCTCTTCGTCATAATAATGCGGCATGATGTAAGAATCGGCCGAAATGAGTTTGGGCAAAACATATTGTGCCAAATGTATTTCTGGGGCAATATGTATCAGGAGCAGGTAAATGACGAATCGAAAGAAATCGGGGGTGGCGCAAGAGCCCGAGCCCGCCGGCGAGGCATGCGCCTCACCCATGGAAGCGCTGAAAAAGCTGCGGATCGTGATCCGCGCAGCGCAGCGGCATTCGAACTGGATCGAAAAACAGTGCGGCGTCACGGGCGCGCAGCTATGGGTAATGCAGGAACTGCACGAGGCGCCCGGATTGCGGGTGGGTGAGGTTGCGGAAAGGCTGGCCATCCATCAGACGACCACCAGCAATCTGGTCGATGCCCTGGTGAAGAAAGGCTACGTAATCAAGGCGCGTGACCAGAACGACCAGCGGGTAGTAAAGCTCGTACTTACAGAAAAAGGTGAGGCCGTGATCACCCGCGCGCCGACACCGGCACGCGGCTTGTTGCCGGAATCGCTGCAGAAACTGAATGCGGAACAGTTGCGGGAGCTGAACAAGAGTCTGCAGGCGCTGCTGAATGTCATCGAGCGGGCCGACGAGTCCTTCGCGCTGCAGCCATTGCCGTTCACGATGTAGATTGAAACGATTAGAGGAGCAGCGAGGTCTTTCGAGCCTCTTCGCGCCCCCTTCGCCGGGGGCGTTTTTTTCCTGGAGCGAATTCCAGTACGTGTCTAACGAAGCCGAAGTTGTACAGGCATTTTCAGGAGTCGCCATGGCCGCACTCGAATGCAAGTCTGGACAGGCGATGCCGGCGGGCGCCGCGTTCCTCACCGCCGCCACGGCGCGGGAGTGGCGCGACGCGCCCATCGTCAATCACTGTCACGCCGGACAAGGTGCGTGTAGCCAGCCATATGCTGCCGTGTGCGGCGCAACTGCGTCAGAGGGAACGTGTCATGTTCAGAATCCATTCTCATAGCCGTCCGTCGCTCGGGCGCGTGGTGTAACTATGTCTTTGTCTTTTTTCGAGCATGCCGCGCAACGCGTGGTGGAGATCGTCAAACCGGGTATGCTGTGCGCGTTTGATTTCGATGGCACCTTGGCGCCTGTCGTGAAAGATGCGCACAGGGCGTCGATACCGGCCGACGTGTTGCGGCGGATGATTACGCTATCGGAGCACGCGCGGGTGGCGGTGATTTCGGGCCGCTCGGTGGTGGATGTCGGTGTACGCCTCGACTTTCTTCCGGATTTTGTCGTCGGTAATCACGGCATCGAAGGCCTCCCCGGCTGGGAGGACAAGGCGGACCGTTATCAAACGCTCTGCCTGGCGTGGGAGCGGCATCTGAAAGCCGCGCTGGCGGACCGCGTGCTGTTCGATTCCGGCGTCTGGCTGGAAAACAGGACTTACTCGCTGTCGGTGCATTACCGCATGGTGCGCAACCGCGAAGAAGCGGAAGCGCGCCTGCTGCAGCTGTTTTCCTCGTTATCGCCGCAGGCAAAGATCGTGGCCGGGAAGTATGTGTTCAACCTGTTGCCGGCCGATGCTCCCGACAAGGGAAGCGCGCTTGCCCGGCTATGCGAAGTCAGCGGCGCGCCGAGCGCGATCTATGTTGGCGACGGCATGACCGATGAGGACGTATTCAAGATGCGGCGCCGCGACTGGCTGACTGTCCGCGTAGAGCGCGCGGGCGACAGCGCGGCCGAGTTTTACCTGCACCATCGCCTCGACATGGTGCAGTTTCTGGACGCGCTGATCTCGCAGTTGTGCAAGGCTAAAGTACCGGCAGCGCCGGTGCGTCAATATGCTACAAAAGTCGGGTAGCGTTTTTCATGCGCCGTTCCCGGAACGGCCACACTGACGAGAATCATTCACATGCAGGATCTCTTGCCCATTTCTTATCAACTCGCCTGGCCGCTTGCGATCCTGGTCGCCTGGATCGCGGGCGAGTTCGGGTACCGGCTCACCCGGCTGCCCCGTATCAGCATTTACGGCCTGGTTGGCTTCCTGTTCGGGAACCTGGCATCGGGCGTTTTGCCGCAGTCCGAAACAGAAACGCTGATGCTGCTTGCGAGCGTCGGATTCGGCCTGATCCTGTTCGAGCTGGGCTACCGGATCAACCTGCGCTGGCTGCGCACCAATCCCTGGCTTGGGGTGACAGGTGCAGTGGAAGCGATCGCCACCTTTGGCCTGGTTTACTTCGTCGCCGACTGGTACGGATCGCCGCCCCTGGCGTCCTTGCTGCTTGCATCGCTCGCGATGTCGACATCCCCCGCCGGCATCATGCGCGTATTGAACGAGCAGCAGAGTTCAGGGCAGGTGACGGAGCGGGTACTGCACCTGTCGGCGCTGAACTGCGTTCTCGCGGTGTTTGCATTCAAGGTGATTGTGGGGATCGGCGTGTTCCAGACCTCAGGCAACCTGCTGCAAGCGGCATCGAACAGCCTGGCGGTGCTGGCTGCATCCGCAGGACTGGGGGCGCTGCTCGGCATCCTGGTTCCCGGACTGCTGCGCCGCCTCGGCAACATGGCGCAGGACGCGACCCTGGCATTCGCGATCGCGGTCATCCTGCTGGTTGCCGTGACGCACGCATTCAAGTTTTCGCCATTGCTGGCGACCCTGACCTTCGGCATTGTCGCGCGTCACCGGCGGGTGACCCTCAACCGGACGCAGCGCAATTTCGGCGTGATGGGCGACCTGCTGGCGATACTGCTGTTTTTCTTCGTCGCCACGACCCTCGACTGGCGCCAGGTCGCAGGCGGCGCCGGCCTTGCGCTTCTCCTTATCGCCACCCGCTTCGTCACAAAAACGCTTGGCGTGACCGCGTTTTCCCGCCTGAGCGGGATTTCCTGGCGCAAGGGTGCGCTGACCGGCATGGCGCTCACGCCGATCTCTGTCTTCGCCATCCTCTTGCTCGAACAAACGCGACGGCTGGGCGTGGATCTGGTGGACGGCCTGCCTCCGCTCGCGGCGATGGCGCTGCTGCTGGAGGTGGTCGGCCCGATCATTACCCAGAGAGCGCTGATATGGGCAAAGGAAACACCGGACACAACGGAGAATTATTGATGCCGCTCGAGCCATTCAAGTATTCCGAATCGCTGACGCTCGGCGTCGAGCTTGAACTTCAGCTCGTCAGCCTGAGCGATTTCGACCTGACTGCCGCCAGTCCCGACATGCTCGACCTGCTGGCCCGCAAGCCGTTTCCCGGCACGGTGACGCCCGAAATCACAGAAAGCATGATCGAGATCGCGACCGACGTGCATACCGGGCATACCCAGCTTCTCGGGCAGCTGCGCGCCATCCGCGACACGCTGGTCAAGGCGGGCGACATGCTGAACGTCGGGGTGTGCGGCGGCGGCACGCACCCATTCCAGAAATGGTCGGAACGAAAGATCTTTTCCAAGCCGCGTTTCAAGCAGGTCTCCACTTTGTACGGCTATCTGGCCAAGCAGTTCACCGTGTTCGGCCAACATGTCCATGTCGGCTGCTCGTCCGGGGATGAGGCCTTGTTCCTGCTGCATTCGCTGAGCCGCTTCGTGCCGCACTTCATCGCGCTTTCAGCGTCGTCTCCCTATGTTCAGGGGCGCGATACCCTGTTCAATTCGGCGCGTCTGAACTCCGTATTCGCATTCCCGTTGAGCGGCCGCGCGCCGTTCCTGCTGCGCTGGGAAGACTTCGAACGCGATTACTTCACGCGGATGGAGGACACCGGCATCGTCAGGAGCATGAAGGACTTCTATTGGGACATTCGTCCCAAGCCGGAATACGGCACCATTGAACTCCGTGTTTGCGACACGCCGTTGACGGTCGACCGGGCTGCCGCGCTTGCCTGCTACCTGCAGGCCCTGTGCTGCTACCTGCTGGAACGAAAGGAAGCGCCGCCGGCCGAAGACGATTACCTGGTCTACAACTACAACCGCTTCCAGGCCTGCCGGTTCGGCCTCGACGGCACCATCGTGCACCCGAAAACCCACGAAACCTTGTCGATACGCGAAGACTTGCTGACAACCCTGCGCAACATGGAACCCTATGCCGACAAGCTAGGCAGTGAAGCAGCGCTTGAGCACCTCTATCACGTCACCCATGTCGGCAGCGATGCCCACTACCTGCGCGAGGAATATGCGACAAGCGGAAGCGTGGAAGGCATGCTTAATGCGGCAATACACCGCTTCCGAGAGGACAGCCCGTTACCAGACGGGCGCGATGCGGCGCATCTGGCGCATTGAGCATCGATCGCCGGCAGCGGGCATGGCGACATTGCGGCGGTCGCCGGGGAGCGGCCGCCATGCCTTACTTCCCAGGCTCCGGGCGTATCCGGTCAAAGCGCTTGCCGAAATACACGTCGAGCCCGGTGACCGCGCCGCCGCGCAGGACGACAGACCAGTTGCGGGTGAGTTCGTAGGTCAGCTTCAGTACCGCCTCTGCGTTCGCCAGGCTTTGTTCGTAGCCGAGGTACAGGCGCTCGGATATTTCCTTGCCCAGGTTGACCACCTGCTGGCCATCCAGTCCGAATTCGCTTTCACCAAACGAAAATTCATCCAGCCCGAAGCCCCTGGCGATGCGCTCGCCGCCGAACTTGTTCAGCAACCCCAATGCCGCGCCCCTGGCTGCCGCCTGTGCCTGTCCGGCGGCGCCGTTCCCGCCGGTGCCCGCGCGGCCGAAGACCAGCCAGGACAGCTTTTCTTCGTCCGGGACGTTCGGCTCGGACACCAGCTGCACGCGCGGGCGCTGTGCCGTTCCCGTCACGTTGACGCCGGCGGCGACTTCCTGCTCCCGCCGCATCGCAACAATGTTCAGGTTCGGATTCTGGAACGCCCCCTGGAAGTTGATGACGCCGCGCTCGATCTCGAGTTCGGCCCCAAACGCTTCATACGTTCCTTCGGCAACGCGAACGGTACCGAACGCCTGCGGCGCCTCGCCCGGCGCGGCGCGGATGTTCAGTGCCCCGGCCAGACGCAGGTCGGCCCCGGAACCTTCAAAACGGAAGTCGTTTCCCAGGTCGACGCGGATGTTGATGCGGGGAGAGAACGGTCCCGCCGGCTGCTTCTTCACAACCATGACATTGGCGTCAGCGGCCGGCGCATTCCCGTTCTGGCCGCGGCGGACGACGACCACGTCGTCGCCTAGCCTGGGCGCCGACTTTTCCGGCAGGCTGAACAGCGCGTGGTCGACGACGAAATCGCCGGTGACCAGCAATTGCCCGTCGACGGCATTGGCCTCGGCGCGCCCCGAGAGGGTCATCTGGCCGGACGGGTTGGACAGCAGCTGCAGCTTTTCTGCCATGATCACGGCCCGCATGTTTTCCCTGGTCTGCGCCAGCGGCAAACGCCCCGTGGCGCGCAAGGTGCCGCCCCCTGCATGGAACTCCAGCTGCTGCAATTCCACGACGTTGTCGTTAAGGACAAGGCTGGCTACGCCGTCGTGAAGCCGGACGCCCTGGTCATAGAGGGTGACGGCGAGCTGGTTGCCGGCGGCTGTGCCGGAAATCCGGGGGTCGGCAACCGTCCCGGCAATTGTCAGGTTAACAGCGGCGCTGCCATCGAGCACAATGCTCGGACCCAGCAGGAAGCCGAGCGATTGCAGGCGCGGTATCCCACCGGCAATACGGCCTGACACCATGGAATCGGGAGAAATCGAGGCGCGTCCGTCCGATTGTTGCAGCGTAACCAGTGCGTCTGCATTCATCGTTCCGACGCGCGAGGTGACGAAGCCTGCGGTCAGCGCCACCTGTCTTCCCTGGAAGTCGGCGCGTGCGCTCAGATCGCTCAATCCCAGGCGGTTGCGGCCTTTGTCCTGCGGCAGGCTGATATCGCCGCTGCGGCGCTTGACCGTCGCAAAGCCGCTCGCGAGCTCCGCAAGCGTGATGTCCCAGTCGCCGTCAAGCACGAGATCGGTCCTGAACGGGGGCGCGGCGCCGGTCATCTGCTGGCGCAATTCCAGCAGGCGGGCAACATCCAGCGCCCGGAACGCCCCTGAGGAGCGGATCCCCGCGGCGTCATAGTTGAAGCCCTTCAGTTCGACCGAAGTCTGCTCCAGCGTGAGGCGGGCGGCGCCAAGAGCGATCTTGCCGGGTGCGACGGCGAGCTCCAGCGGCTGGGCGAGAGACAGGCGCGGAAAACCCCTGTTCTCCAAGCCATCGAGCGTGCCGTCCCAGCCCAGGCCGTCGGGCAGTTCGCGCAGGCGCCCGCGCGCATTCAGGCGCGCATCGAGTGCGCGTCCGTATACCCGTCCTTTCGCTTCCAGCGTGACGGCATGATTTGCATAGCTGCCGTTGACGCCGGCGCTCATGCTGGCCAGGCTGGCGCCGCCGCCCTCGAGCCCGCGGCCGGCCAGCTCCAGCCTGAGCTTCGCATCGGGCGTGCTTCCCGGCATGCCTTGCACTTGCGCCTGGCCCGACAGATGCGTCGCGCGCCAATCACCGAAACCCAGGTTCTCGCCGCTGTAGGTTGCGTCGACGGCCGGATGCTCGAAACTGCCCGCGACCCGGCCGTCCACCCGCAGCCGGCCGGACAATCCGAATCCCAGGCGATCCAGTGCCGGAGCGTCGATACGGACGTCCAGCCGGTCGGAAGGCGCGCCGAAGCTGCCCTTTATTGCGGCACGATTTCCGGCAATCGACAGTCGCGCGTCGCTGGGCAGCAGACGTTTGCCGTCGATCGACACGTTCCCGCCGCCCGTCATCGGCAATCCGGCGTAGCTGCTGCGATTGTCAATATCGAACGTCGCTTGCGCGCGCAGGCCGGGCTGCAGCTTTCCTTGCGCCTGAAAGTCCATGCCGATTCGCGCATCGGCCGGCCTCCATGCGGATTTCCCCTTGCCGGAACGCCCCTTGGGGGACGGGGCAAAGAACAGTGCCGGATTGAAGTCGGTCAATGTCCCTTTCACATCGAAGGCGGATTCGGCGTCGCGCGCCATTGTTCCGGAAAGCTCGAGACCCGCGACACCCGCTTTCACGCGGGCGGTCTGCATGCTGACCTGGCGCGGGTCGAGCGTGGCGTCAGCGACGACCGAGAACGTCCGGTCGGACAAGTCCAGATGGATTTGCTGCGTTTGGCCGCGCAGCGTGACGCTGAACGGCCCGGTCAGGTCTGTTTCCCTCAGCTTCGAATGCAAGGCCTGCAGGTCTATCCCGCTTGCCTGCAACGCGAGCTCGCCCTGATCCGCGCCGCGCAATTCCGCGCTCCCGGTGATCTTTGCGTCGTCCGCAAGCGTGACGGTCAATTGCGAGAGTTGCTGCCGCGCCGCGTCCATGACCACCTCCGCCCGCGCGGACGCAAGCGGCAGCCGGCCACGATCGATCGCACCCGGCTCTGCATTGTTAAGCGTCACCGGACCGGCGACAGTCAGCGGCGCGCCGGCCCGGGCGGTTCCCGCACCCGCGGCGGGGGCCAGGTCCGCGGTGATGTCCAGCCTGGCCTCGGGCCAGTTTGGATTGAGTGCTTTCGGATTCAGGCTCCGCACGCGCATTTCCGCCCGCCGCAGCGGGACTTCGGCAAATGGCGTCGCCGCCACGTCGGCCCGCGCCGTCGCGCCCGCCGCCGCCGCATCCAGGCGGATCCCGGGCTCGCGCAGCGTACCGGACAGCTCCACGCCAAGCCGGTAAGGGATCTCGCGCAAGCCGCCATCCAGATTTGCGTTGCCACTGAGCGCGAACGGATCCTGCCCGTTCAGGCGCATCGACGCGGCGGCTTTTCCAAAGGGCGTGACCGCGCGTTCGAGCTCGACGCGATGATGCACGCGGTCGGAGCCGGCGCGCAGCACAATGTCATTGATCCGGTTCGTCGATCCGTCGCTGTGAATCGCGAGCTCTTGCACGCCGGCCCGCTGCAGATCGAAGGCGAGCGGAAGCTTGATTTCCTTCGGCAAGCCCGCCGGCTCCTTTTCCGGACCGGGCCGCAGCGTCAGGTCGGCTTTGCCGATCTGGAGGTTTTGCACCGTCAGCATGAGCGGCGAGCGCGACAGCTGCCACTTGCCGTCGAGCCGGTCGATCTGCAGCCGCTTGGTCGCGTCTTCGTAGACCACGTTGCGCAGCTGCAGCCCGTCAGCAAGGGTCCCGCCTGCGACTTCGCCCGAAAGTTGTCCACCCAGGATCCGCTGCGCCGCATTCCAGGCAATACGCGCGCCGGATTCGGTAAATACCGCAAACAGGGCGAAAGCAACGAGCAGCAACAGGAGTGCCGCGAAGGCGACGGCGGCACGGCCCAGGAGCCGCTTCGCCCGGTGCTCGCGCGGCGCCTTGCCGTCCTGGGGCGGGGCAGGTGAGTGGAGGGCAGTCATCGGGCGTTCCGGCTCAGAACGCCACGCCCAGCGACACATGCGGCCGGATCGTGCCGTCGCGCAGCCCGTATGCCAGGTCCACGTTCACGCGCCCGACAGGACTGCGCATGCGGGCGCCGACCCCTACGGCATGAAAGAGCTCGCGCTCGTTCCAGCGGTCACTTGCCATGCCGACATCATAGAAAACGGCGCCGCCCCAGCGCTCGGTCGGCCAGCGCTGGTACTCGGCGCCGCCGGTAGCAAGAAAGCGGGTCGGATAGACGGTCCCGTCGCGTTCATTGCCGATGCTCTGGAAGGCGTAGCCCCGCACTGAATCGGTGCCGCCGGCGCGGAACAGGAGCGAAGCCGGTATCGCAGTATTGCCGCCCTTGGAAACGACGGCGCCCAGTTCGGCGCGCAGGATCACCAGGTCGCGGCTCCCGACCGGAATGAACTCGCGCAGCCGGCCATAGCCGCGCAGGAAGGTCTGGTCGGTCAGCAGTCCTTTGACGGCAATGCCGGCCTGGAGCGTGACAATGCGTCCTTTGCGGGGAAACGCCGGGTTGTCGACCTGCCGCCGGGTCTTGGTGAGACCGAGCACGAGAGCCTGGTGCGCCCCGGGGCTTACCACGACGTCGCGCGGGAGCGGGGCGCCGCCGATGCGTTCCAGCTCGTCGCGGTAGTATTCAAGGGAGTACGACAAGTCGCGGATGTCGGTATTGCGCGTGCGGCGCACCCCGGCCCGGCGGCTGCGCAACTCCACGCCTTCGAGCGTGGTGCGCTCGATCGAGCCATGCAAGCTGTTGACGAAGGCGTTGCGTCCCGGCGGCAGCGCCAGTTCGAGTGCGCCCAACTGGCGCCGCTGTTCCACCGTCGCCTGCGTATCGAGCACCCATGCGCGGTCGAACAGGTTGTTGTGCGAATAGCGCGCGTCGAGATGGGCACCGGTGTCGGTGGTATAGCCGGCGCCGGCGCGCACGCGCTGCGCCGGGAACTCGGTCACCCGCACGCTGACCGGCGCAAGGTCGGCCTGCGCCGGATCCCTTGCGATGTCGATCACCGCGTTGCTGAAATAGGGTGTGCGCAACACCTGGCGCTGGAATTCCAGCAGCTTGTCGGCGCTGTATTCCTCTCCCTCGCGCAGCGGGCTCACGTTGCGCACGATGCTTTCCGGATAGCGCGCGGTGCCGCTGATCTGCAAAGCGCCGAACGTGAATACCGGGCCGCTGTCGTAGGTCACCCCCAGTTCGGCGGCGTGCTCGTCCGCCAGGATGCGCGCCTCGGACGACGCGATTGCCGCCGCTGCGTAACGCCGGCGCTGCAGGATCTGGAGGCCGCGCTGCTTCGCCTCTTCCCATTCCTCCTGGCGGAACGCGTCGCCCCGGTTCAGCGACCACGATTCCTGGACCTGCTCCACCTGCTCCGGCGAGCGTTCGCTCGCCGACCCCTCGACCTTGATATCCACCTCCGACACGATGGTCCTCGGTCCTGCCGCGACCGCCACCCGCACTACGGTCTCTCCCGATTGCGCCTCGACATTGACCTCGGTGCTGGTCGAGAAAAAGCCCTCGGTCGCCGCGAGCTTTGCGACCTGTTCCGGCGCCCTCGCAACCATGAAATCAAGCTGGTCCGGCGTCAGGTCTTCGCGGTCCGCGTAGCGCGCGAGATCGAGAAACTGTTCGAGCACGCCTTTCAGCGGTTTCGGTGCGTCGATTTCGACACGATAGGCAGCGGCCGGCAGGCTGAACAGGAGCAGCAGCGCGGAAGCGATTGTCCGGAAGCGTCGTGGCGGAATGCCGAGGGTGGACGCCGGGCTTGCTGATCTGTTCACGTCTTGACCTCAGGAGACGGCAGGGCGCAAACCGTGAGGCGCGCGCGGGCGCATGCCCGCGCCGGAAGGGCGAAGCAGAGAGACTGCGGCATGCACGACGCCGCGCAGAGTGAACATCAAGCGGAGTGATGCATGCCGACGGTCCTGGCCCGCGTGGCCGGATATCCTTGTCCGCAGCCCGTTTTCCTGGAGGTGCTTCCGATTGCGTCGCGGTTGTCGAGCACCATCACTCATTGCACTATTGTTTGGTCTTCAATTGCAGGTTGTTGAACACTTTCTCCACGCCAGGAACCCGCTGGGCGGCCTGGCCGGCCGTGCGCCTCTGCTGATCGCTGTCGACGAAGCCCGCCAGAGATACGACGCCGCGGTAGGTATCGACATTGATGGCAGCCGCATTTCCGATTCCCTGGGTTTGCGCGATTTCGGTCTTGACGCGTGCCGTAATCGCGGCGTCATCCAGCGTCTGGCCGGTCGACCGCGACGTCGATGTCGGGGCACATGCAACCAGGAAGGTGGACACGATAACTGCAAGAACGAATTGCAAGCGTTTCATGGCGATTCCCTCACAAAAGGTCGGTTTGCGTGGAGATTCCCTTTCAAAGCCTAAGTTGTCCTGCATTTTTCATACCAATCCGCGCGGCCGCCGAAAAAAAGCGCTTTCCGATTACCTTTACCCAAAACTCCCGCGCCTTGTGGAAAATTCTACAAGGTTTTGAGTTCCCGAATGTAATCCCGGACAACGGACCCGCTGCGCGCGCTTGCTTCGTTCCAAGTTGCGTGCTGCTTGTCGAAGCCGGCTGTCCAATGCATGGAAGAAAGTGTTATTGCGGACGCCGGCGGGCATGCTAGTTGCAAGAGGCGTGATGAAGTGCACAAGCGGCAGCAGACCGGGCGTCATCGGCGGCACGGCGGATCGCGGGGGAACGGCAAGGCAGGGCGTTCCTCCGGAGCCGGGCCGTGACGATCCCGTATCTCCGCAGATCTCCCCGCCCGCCGGCGGCAAGGCTGACCCGGCCGCGGGTTCTCCCGTTTGTCATCCTTTGGACCACTCGTTGGAGTAAAAAATGAAAATATTGCTGTGGCTCCTCGCGATCATCTTCATCGTCGGAATGTTAACCATCTTCGGGGTCTTTAAACTGATTTTCTAGGCCATCCCGCGAAGAGGGACGCAAGAGCAGGCTAGGTGCACCGGTCTTGGCCGGATCACCTGCGGCGTGCCGGCTCAATCCGGCTTGGAAATGTCGGTCAGGTCCAGGGTCGATTCCCGCCCCAGCTTGCTGAAATTGTCTGCCAGCCAGGCATCGGCGACGCGGACACCGGCCTTGTACAGATATTCGAGAAATTTCCACTCCGCATTGAGTTTGCTCGATACGCTCAGGTTCAACAGTTCCGAATCGGCGTTGATCCGGTGCAGGCGCATGTCGGTATACCTGACGCGGCTGACATGCTCTTCGTCGATCAGTTTCTTGAGCAGAAGAATTGAACTGATTTCACGCAAAAGGCTGGCATTGAAGGTGATTTCGTTGAGCCGGTTCATGATTTCCGCTGCGCTGCGTGGCAAAGTGTCGCGCACGACCGGATTGATCTGGACGATGATCAGGTCATGCGCATCGGTTTCGTCCACTAGCGGAAAGAGCGCGGGATTGCCCATGTAGCCGCCATCCCAGTACGCCTCGCCATCGATCTCCACTGCCTGGAATATTTGCGGCAGGCATGCCGACGCCATGACCTTGTCCGCATCCAGCTCGTCCCGGCGGAAGATGCGCGCCTTGCCGGTCCGCACATTGGTCGCCGAAATGAATACGTTCAGCTCGCCGCAGGCGCGCACGCGGTCGAAATCCACCAGCCTGTGCAGGAGATCGCGCAAGGGGTTGATATTGAGCGGATTGATTTCGTACGGGGATACCAGGGTGCCGGCCAGCTGCATTGCCAGGTAGCCCGGACTGGTGTCGAGCGACCAGTTGCCGAACAGCCGGTCGAGCGGCGAGCGCTGCAGCGGGCTGAAGCGCGAAATCGCGCTCACGGCCCGCCAGAACGACCGCAATGCGCGCCGCGCGCCCGCCGGGCCGCCACCGCGGGCAAAGCCGTCGGCCAGCACCACCGCATTCATTGCGCCGGCACTGGTCCCGCTGATGCCATCAATGCGCAGGCGCTCGTCGGCGAGAAGCCGGTCCAGCACGCCCCAGGTGAATGCGCCGTGCGCGCCGCCGCCTTGCAGCGCGATGTCGATGGCGAGTCGGCTTGTCATAAACCTGCCCCCGGCAGGGGGCCAGGCGCGGCGACCACGGCGGCGGCAATCGCCGGCCCGATGGCGCCGGCCATGAACATGGTGTCCGACGGCCCCGTCTTCTCCGCAACCACATCCCCGCAATGAAACAGGCGCCGTCCCCCGACGGCGGTCAGGGCGCATACGTCAAACCGGACCCAGACTGACGGCATCCGGCGTCCGGGCTACTTGATGAGCGTGACGGGCACGTCAACCAGATGGATGACCCGCATTGCGACCGAGCCGATCATGAGGCTTGCCACCGGCCCCAGACCGCGCGTACCCATGACCACCGCGTCGCAATGCGATTCATGCACCTGCTGCGCAATTTCGGACGCCGGCGTGCCGGACCGGCGACGGACCTGGTACGGAATCCGCTCTGCTTCGAGAACCCGACGCGCAGGGTGCAGAACACGCCCGGCCTCGTCGGCCTGCATCCGCTCGATCTCCAGCGTCGACCGGGTGACATGATCCCGCAGCAGGACGGGATCCTGCACGTTCAGCAGCTCGATCTCCGTGCCTTGAATCAGCTTGGCCAGCGACGCGGCATGGCGCACCGCCCGCAGCGCATTGTCCGACCCGTCGCAGGGCACAAGAATTTTTGGCATGCTGGTTCTTCCTCCAGAATTCTGCTGCCGTCATCGAAGGCGATGACAGGCAGAGCGTACCGATGCGCAGTTCAGAAGAAACTGATCTGCCGCAAAACAGGCGGATGTGTCGGCCGTACGACGACTGTTGGAACAAAGCAGCAGCGCCCGGTTCAGCGAAAAAGAATGGACTTTTCCATATTGCGGAGCCGGGATCCCTTGCGGATTACTCCAATCGCAGATACTGTCGCTCGGCAATCAGCTTTGCCCAGGAAAGCGGGCTCCAGCCTTGTTCGGACAGCATGCCCGCGCAGAGGACCGCCAGCGTGCACGCCAGCGGCGGGAAAAGCAGCAATGCACGGGTTTCCAGCCAGCTCCGGGCAGCAATCGCCTCATGCGGCCATGCCTCATCCCGGCGCCGGAACCAGGCGCGGTAGAGAATCGGCAAGAAATACGCCGCATTCAGTATGCTCGATGCCAGCAACACCCATGCGGCCCATGGCGCGCCCGCCGCTTCCGCACCGCCAGACAGGTAATGCTTGCTGACGTAGCCGGCGGTCATCGGCGCGCCCATCATGCCCAGCGCGCCAATAGTGAAGGCTGCCATTGTCAGCGGCATCCGCCGCCCGACTCCGTTCATCTCGCTGACCTTGTGCACGCCCAGGGTTTCGGCAAAGTTGCCGGCACAAAAGAACAGCGTGATTTTCATGATGCCCTGATGCACGAGATGCGCCAGCCCACCAATCGTCCCGATCGGCCCGAAAAGCGCCACGCCCAGCACGATATATGACACTTGGCTGACTGTGGAGTAGGCCAGTCTTCTTTTCAGGTCGTCCTGGAACAGGGCGCGCAGCGAGCCCCACAGGATCGTGGCGCAGGCCAGCACGGCCAGCGGTGTCAGCAGGCCCAGGTCGTGCGCAGTCTCGACGCCAAAGACCTCGTAGACGACGCGCACCACGCCAAAGGCGCCTGCCTTCACCACGGCAACGGCATGCAGCAGCGCCGATACAGGTGCGGGCGCGACCATTGCCCTGGGTAGCCAGCCATGCAATGGGACCAGGGCCGCCTTCACTCCGACACCGGCAATCAGCAGCACGAATACAAGACGCAACTGGTCGGCGTACGCGGGGCCGAGCACCGATACCGATCCGCCGGGAACAAACTCCACCCGGCCCAGCAGGCCGTATATCCACACCACGCCTGTCAACAGGACCGCGCCTCCAGCCAGGGTGTACGCGAGATAAAAATTCCCGGCATGCAGCGTCGATTTCGTGCCGCGGTGAACGACAAGCGGGTACGTCGATAGCGTGAGCAACTCATAGAAAAAGAAAAAGGTGAACAGATTGCCCGCCATCGCCACACCGACCGTTGCCGTCACACAAAGGCTGAAAAAGCCGAAGAAGCGGCTTCGATGCGGCGAGCCTTCCAGGTAGCTGATTGCATAGAGTGTGGTAAAGAACCACAGCACCGCCGAAAGCGTGACGAAGAGCATTGCCAGGGCATCGGCATGCAGCACCAGCTCCAATCCCGGCAGGATGGCGTGGCGAAACTGGTACTGCTCCCCGCGGGCCACGCCCCAGAGCATGACGCCGATCAGCACCAGCTTCAGGACCGCCCCCGCCAGGTTTAGCGCCGTGCGCAGGAGGCGCCTCTCTTCCGGCAGATTGAAGATGATCAGCCCCGGCAGGAGCGAGCTGCACAGGACCAGCGCGGGTAGCGCGCCGTTCCAGGTCACGGCGCCCCCAGCAGATTCAGCACTTCGGTCGCGCGGCCACCCAGCGCCAGGCTGGCGAGCGCCAGCAAAAAGGCCGGCCATTCCGCCATCCGAGGCAAGGGCCTGAACGTCACGCTCTGCTCGGCTCGCAGGAAGGCGTGGCGCAGTACCTTGAAGACGTAGGCCGCCGTCAGCAAGCCGCCGGCGATCATGACCAGGATCCACCACCATTGTCCGCTCGCGATCGCACTGTCGATCAACAGCCACTTGGCCAGAAAGCCGGCCGACGGCGGCAACCCCATCAACGAGACGCCCGCAATCGCGAGGGTGAAAACCGTGAGCGGCATGTGCGCGCTGATGCCGCCCAGCTGCCCGATCCTGTCATGCCCGGTAGAGAGAATCACGGCGCCGGCGGCGGCGAACATCGCTGCCTTTGCAAACCCGTGGGAAAAGGCGTGCAGCGTCACGCCTTGCAGCGCGCTTTGAACGGCGTCAGGCGCAGTGTCGGTAGCCAATGGAAAAAACAGGAACAGATAGCCGATCTGGGCCACCGTGGAGTACGCAATCAGCATTTTCAGCCGCGTCTGGCGCAAGGCGATCACCGATCCCCAGCAAATGGCAGCGGCGCCGAGGACGCCGAACAACTGGGCGGACACGGGCGTGACCAGCGGCAGAAAGAGCGTAAGCCAGAGCCGCACCGCAAGGTAGAACGATGCCTTGATGACCAGCGCCGAGAGCAGGGCGGATACCGGGGCCGGCGCACCGCCGTGGGCGGGCGGCAGCCAGAAATGAAAGGGAAACAGTGCAGTCTTGATCGCCATTCCGGTAAGCATCAGAAGCGCTGCCAGAAGGGTCGCCGTCGGCGCCGCTTCGGAGACAAGCGAGGTCAGCTCCGCCAGCGAAACCGTTCCATAAGCCGCATACAGGAGGGCGACGCCCAGGAGGTATGCGCCGGACCCGAGCAGCGTCGCGAACAGGTAGCGCAATGCCGCCGCCACCGAGTGCGCACTTCCACCGGAGGCCACGAGGCCGACGGCTGCCAGGCCGACCAGCTCCAGCGTGACATAGAGGTTGAATACGTCCGCCGACAGGAACAGCGCATTCATGCCCGCCAGCAGGTACCCGGCAAGCGGCCAGAAGGTGTCCGATCCGTCGCGATGCCTGCTGAAGTAGGCCTCTGCGTAGAACGCGAGAGGCAGGGCGACGACTTGCGTAAGAAGCAACATCGTGGCGCCGAGACCGTCTGCGGAAAGCGTGATGCCGAGCGGCGCTTCCCAACCGCCCGCCGCATGCGTGCGCAGCGCGCCGCCCGAAACATTCTCTGCCAACATCACCGCCAGCACGACCTGGAGGGTGATTCCGGCGATTGCCTGGCGCGCGCCCCAGACAGGCCCGAACAGGAAGGCGAGGCTGGCCCACAGAAGAGGCGTGAGGATGAGCAGGGGAATGATGTCAATCATCCGGCGTCTCCGCCGGAAAGCGCATCTCGCCGCATTGATTCAAGAGCCGCCGTGCCAGCGCCAGCGCCAGCGCAGTTGCTGCAATGGATACGACGATTCCGGTCAGGACCATTGCCTGAGAAACCGCGTCGACGCCGCCGTCGCGCTGGGCGAGCCCCACCAGGACGAGAAAGGCGCCGCTGCCCATGACATTGAAGGAAATGATCTTGCGCAGCAGGTGCGGCGCCAGAATGACGCCGGCTGCGCCACACGCGAACAAGGCGATGCCGGTGAGGGCGAACAGCAGGCCGGGAGTCAATCGTCCTCCTCCTCGAATTCGTCCGGCAGGCAAAGGAAGAGTCCGGCGAGAGTCAGCGCGAGCGACAGCGTCAACCCGGACTCGATCAGCAGGATCAGTGCGCCTGCCATTTCAACGGGGTACTGCAGCAGAGCGCCGTTGCGCAACGGCGCCGCGGCAAGCGCGAGGAAGATCAGGAAGCCCGCCAGCAGGCCGGCCCGCAACGATGAGGTCGAAGCGGCATTCGCAGGAAGCAGGCCTGCAAGGTAGAGAAGAATGATGCCCGCTGCCAGGACCGCAGCTGCCTGGAAAGCGCCGCCCGGACGGTGCGATCCTGCCCACAAAAGGTAGCCGGCGGCCAGAACCATCAGGGGAGAGACCAGGCGTGCCAGCGACTGAAGGAAGGCGTGCGGCGTCGACGGCAGGCGGCGCATGCTTCCCGGTACCTGGCCGCTCGCGGTCAGCACGCCGATCAGGGCCAGAAGAAGTACCGCCGTTTCCAGGAGAGTGTCGTATCCGCGGAAATTCAGCAGCACTGCCGTCACCGGGTGGCTGACACCGCTCTGGCCCAGGGCCTTATCGACGGCCCCGCCCAGTCGCACTGCGGGTTCCGGCAGGTTGAGCACCGCGTGCACGAGCACTGCCGCAAGCACGGCGAACACGGCGGTCACCCCCAGTCTCGGCAGCAATTTCATTTCGGCCGCCTCCCGCTGCGCGCGCGGAGATGCCCGACTGAATCGAATAGCAGCGCGCCCGCCAGGCCGGCCCCGATGGCGGCCTCTGCCAGTGCCAGATCGGGCGCGCCAAGCCGCGCCCAGGCGAGAGCCATGAGCAGGCCGAAGACGATGAACATCACCACCGCGCGAAATGGATCCGGCGCGGTAAGGGCTCGTATCGCGCTCCACAGCAATGACGCGGCCAGCAGCAGGTCGAAGGCCAGCACCGTCATTTCGCATCACCCCCCCGTCCAGGGGACGATGCCGCGGCGGCGCGCGCGGCGCGCGATCAGGAAGCTCACCGACGCACTGGCGGTGAGTACCAGCGCCCAGACCATCAGCAGCTTGACCACCGCTGCCGCTCCCTGCGCATGGGGCAGCAGTCCGAGCAGCGTGAAGCCAAGCCCGAGGTTGTCCGCTTTCGACAATGCGTGCAGCCGCGTATAGACATCCGGAAAACGCAGCAAGGCCAACGTTCCGGCGAGGAAGAAGACTGCCCCGATCAGCAGGCAGGCGGCGCTGAGCCAGTCAAGGACGCTCACGTTCGTTCCCTCCAGATTCCCTTCGCCAGGCGCGCTGCGCAAAGGCGGCGCCGCTGATGGAAGCCAGCAATGCAAACACCAGGGCCACATCCACCAGCGGTCCGTTGCCCGGGTCGCCGCCGGCCCGCGCCAGCAGCAGCAAGACCGCCACTCCCGTGGTGCCGAACAGCAGCGCGGCCAGCAGGCGGTCGGCGGAAGTCGGGCCGCGCACAACCAGCACCAGCGCCGCCAGCAGGTTGGCGAGCAGGAACAGTGCCAGCATCATAAGCAGCGTATTCATGAAAGCGGCACTCCGAACAGGTGCGCGACCCGGACTTCGGCGGCGCGCACATCGTCTTCCACCGGATTGCGGCGGTCCAGCACATGCAATTGCAGGCGGCCATGGTCGAGCCCCGCGCTCAAGGTTCCGGGCATCAAGCTCAGAAACCCGGCCAGAAAAAGCTGATCGGCCTCTTCGCGCAAGCGAAGGGGGATGTCGAGCATCGCCGGCCGCAGGTCAAGCCGCGGCGACAGCGCGACCGCGGCGACCTGCACGCCGCCACGCAGCGAGTGCACGGCGAAGAAGACAAGGAAACCGGGTACGCCTCGCAGTGACAGGCGCCGCGCTCCCGGCGGGTGAAGACGGAGACTGAGTGCAGCAGCAAGGCTCGCCGAAATGATCCCCACCCCCCAGCTCCCGCCGGCGCTGCCGGTCATGCTCGCCCAGACCGCCGCATAAAACGCGGTACGCAACAGAAAAGATCGCAGCGTCATGAAACGGCTACCTTTTCCCGCGCTCAGGAACGTTTTTGCCCATCCATGAGCCCGGTCAGTATGTCGACCGGCAATGGAAAGACGATGGTGGTGGACTTGTCGCCGGTAATATTGGAGAGGGTCTGCATATAGCGCAATTGCATCGCCCCCGACTGCTGCGCCAGCACATGCGCGGCCTGCATCAGCTTTTCGGACGCCTGCAGTTCCCCCTCGGCGTGGATCACCTTGGCGCGGCGTTCGCGTTCCGCCTCCGCCTGCCGGGCAATCGCGCGCACCATCGATTCATCGAGGTCGACATGCTTGATCTCGACGTTGGCGACCTTGATGCCCCAGGCATCCGTCTGCTGGTCGAGCACCTGCTGGATGTCCATGTTCAGGCGCTCGCGCTCGGCCAGCATGTCGTCCAGTTCGTGCTTGCCCAGCACCGAACGCAGGGTCGTCTGCGCAAGCTGGCTGGTCGCCTCGAAAAAATTCGCGACCTGGATGATCGCCTTGTCCGGTTCCACCACGCGGAAGTAAATGACCGCGTTAACCTTCACCGACACGTTGTCGCGGGAAATCACGTCCTGCGTGGGCACATCGAGCACGATGGTGCGCAGGTCCACCCGAACCATCTGCTGCAGGACGGGAATCAGGATGATCAGGCCCGGCCCCTTGACGCCCCAGAAGCGCCCGAGCTGAAACACGACGGCGCGCTCGTACTCCCGCAATACCCGGATCGCCGAAGCGAGCAGCATGAGGACCGCAATCACGAGCAGACCGGCAAAACCGAAACCAATGTCGAAAACCATCGCCATTCTCCTTGTTGGTTATTTCTCGGGGACGACTTCCAGCAGCAGCCCGTTACGTGCAACCACCCGGACCTTTTGCGCAGGCGCAAGCGGGGTGCTGCTGACCGCGCGCCAGGTTTCGCCATGCAGCCTGACCCAGCTGCCTCCCTGGGCGGCGTCGACCACTTCGGCAACTGCGCCGACAGGATCGCCGGCCGCCTTCACCGCGCGCCGCCTTGTCTTGAGCGCGACCGCGGTTATGGCAATCAGCAACAGCGCACTTGTCAGTGCGATCGAAACGACCAGGGCGACCGGAATGCCGAAGCCTGGAAGTTCCGTGTCGATCAGGATCAGCGCGCCGGTCACGAACGCGACGATGCCGCCCAGGCCGAGCACGCCGAAACTCGGCAGGAAAGCCTCGGCCACCATGAAGGCCATGCCCAGCACGATCAGCGCAAGGCCGGCGTAGTTCACCGGCAGCAGCTGCAGGGCATACAGCGCCAGCAGCAGGCTGATTGCGCCGACTACGCCTGGCACGGCGCTCCCCGGGTTCATGAATTCGAAGAACAGGCCGTAGATACCGACCGTCATCAGCAGCAGGGCGACGCTCGGATTGGTGATCGTCGCCAGCAGGCGCGCGCGCCAGTCGGGACGTGCGTCGTTCACCGCCGCCCCCCTGGTCTTCAACAGCTTGTCCTGCCCGAGGACGGTGACCTTCCTGCCGTCCACGGCCGCGAGCAGAGCCGGCACGTCGGCGGCGACGAGGTCCGCCACGCGCTGCTTGAGCGCTTCCTCCGCCGGCAGGCTGACAGCCTCGCGCACCGCGCGCTCCGCCCATTCCGCGTTGCGCCCGCGCATCTGAGCCAGCCCGCGAAGATAGGCCGCGGCATCGTTGACCTGCTTGCGCGTCATCGGTTCGCCGGTCGCGTCCTCCGTCGAGCCCGGCTTCTTGTTCTTGGCGTCATCCTTTCCCTCGGGACGCCGGGCGCGGTCCGGCTCCATGCCCGGCGCGCCGACCTGCACCGGCGTGGCAGCGCCGAGGTTGGTTCCCGGCGCCATCGCCGCCACATGGCTGGCGTAGAGGATGTATGTCCCCGCGCTTGCCGCGCGCGCGCCGCTGGGTGCGACGAATCCGGCGACCGGCACGGGCGAGGTCAGGATGGCCTTGATGATGGTGCGCATCGACGTATCGAGCCCGCCCGGCGTATCCATCTGCAGGACCACGAGCTGGCTGCCATCCTGGGCGGCACGAGCGATGCCGCGTGCAACGTAGTCCGCCGTCGCGGGGCCGATTGGGCCGTCTATCGTCAGCAACATGACAGGTGCGGGCGCCGCCCGGCACAGGCAGCAGAACAGCCAGAGTATTGCTGCCGTCAATGCCGAACTCAGCCCGCCTCGGCCGCCGCGTCGCATGCTTCGCTTGCTGCCGCCTGTGTGTGTTGGCAGCAGGAAGTCGCCTGTGTTCGCCACCATGCCCACCTCCCCAGGAATATGCGTTCAGGGTACGCAGGAGAAAAGCGCTGCCTCAAACCATCGAGCGTCTCGCGTCCACGGCCAGCCATGCCAAAGAGAATCCGAGGAAGCAGTGAACAGATGACAATTCGATGGAGACCGGGGTAAAAAATTCCTCTTGGCGGCCCGCCGTCGTAGTTATGGACTAACACGGACGCACTCACCCCGGCCCTCCGGGTCCTTACCGTGGAAGTTTGGGTGTTCGCATGGCAACGTTTTCATCGAAGTCCATGGTATCCATGTCGGTGTCCGACGCCACGGGTTGTCCAAAGAACTTAAGCCAGCCGAAACCGATGAGGCCGGCCGTCAGGGATGCCAGCAGGATTGCCGTCTTTGACGCATTGATGACTTCCGCCTGTCCGGCGAAGGCGAGATTGGTGATGAAGATCGACATCGTGAAGCCGATGCCGCCGAGCAGCCCCGCACCGAACACATGCCGCCAGCGCAAGTCGACCGGCAGCTTGCAAAGGCCGATTGCAACAGCGACAAAACTGAGCAGCGTGATTCCCAGCGGCTTGCCGATCACCAGGCCGGCAAGAATACCGAGGCTGTTCGCCGACGCGAGCTCCCGACTCCAGTCGGAGCCGATGATGATGCCGGTATTGGCGAGTGCGAAGACTGGCAGGATGATGAAGGCGACCGGGGTGTGCAGGAGATGCTCGAGCCGATGCGACGGCGATTCCTCGTCATCTTGCTTTGCTGAGAAGGGAATGGCGAACGCCAGAAGGACACCGGCAATGGTCGCGTGCACGCCCGACTTCAGCATCAGTACCCACATCACCGCGCCGCCCAGCAAGTAAGGCGCCAGGGCCATGACGCGCAGGAAGCGATTCATGCACACGAGCAGACCGAATACTGCTAACGCTGCCAGCAAATAAGCGAGCGACAGCTCTGCGGTATAAAAGAGCGCGATGACGATGATGGCGCCGAGATCATCCATGACCGCGAGAGCCGTGAGAAAAATCTTGAGCGAGGCCGGCACGCGGCTGCCGAGAAGCGCAAGGGCGCCCAACGCGAACGCGATATCCGTGGCCATCGGAATGCCGATTCCCGCCTGCGCGGGTGTTCCTCCGTTCAGGCCGAAATGGATGAGTGCCGGTATGCAAATGCCGCCGACTGCCGCAAAAATCGGGAGAAGGGCATTTCTGAAGTTGGATAGCTCGCCGTTGTACAACTCGCGCTCAAGTTCAAGACCGATCAACAGGAAAAAGATTGCCATGAGCGCGTCATTGACCCAGTGCTCGATGCTCAGTCCGCCCGCGCGCAGGTGCCAGACATCGAGGTAGGCGGGCCCGAGCGGGGAATTTGCGAGTAAAAGCGAGAAAACCGTGCAGATGATCAGCAGAATTCCTCCTGCCTTCTTCGATTCGAAGAACTGCTTGAAGGTGTTTGAAAGTTTCCTTTGGATAGCGGCCATTTTTTTGTCTTTCGTCCAGGACATGTTTTGATGATGGATGGTCGTTTCAGGTTTGTTGCTGGCTGTCTGCGGATTTCCGGCACGGTGCCGGACAGGAAGCGGGCGCCAGGCCCGGCGGAAGAATTACGGCCACCGCGCGTTTCCGCCCGGACCACAGATGTGGCGGGCGTGGCAGGCGTGGCGCTGG
>Ga0196971_1000194_pt1 | contig 58972 bp, 56 predicted proteins | sample S1v_1013CmetaG_FD_148660 | JGI IMG/M metagenome (GOLD analysis project Ga0196971, IMG submission 148660) | Soil microbial communities from Anza Borrego desert, Southern California, United States - S1+v_10-13C | ecosystem: Environmental > Terrestrial > Soil > Desert | place: USA: California... | reverse complement strand
CGGGAAGCCGCTGATGCCGTGCTGCTCGCGCAGGGCAATCACGTCGCGGATGCGCATCGTCGGGGGGATGGTGATCGGGTCGCGCAGCACGCCGGACTCGAAGCGCTTCACTTTCGCCACTTCCCGTGCCTGGTCCTTCGGCTTGAGGTTCTTGTGGACGATGCCAATGCCGCCCTCCTGCGCCATCGCGATTGCCAGGCGCGCCTCGGTCACGGTATCCATCGCCGCCGACAGCAGCGGAATGTTCAACGTGATATTGCGCGACAGGCGCGTTTTCAGGGAGGTGTCTTTGGGGAGGATGTCCGAATGTGCCGGAACGAGCAGCACATCATCGAACGTGAGTGCTTTCTGGAGTAGACGCATAGTGATTCCTATAGGCGCAAAAGCGGATTATACAGTAATCGATCCAGTACGTCGTTTTTCGATGCAATCCGGGAACGGCGCAGAGGCCGTTTCGTTGACAGTCCGGACAAAGCATGGCGAAATCCTCCTGTCCCCCGAACGCGAAGGATTCCAATGAAGCGCGCCCCGTTGCAGAACCTGCTGGCCCAAGCCGCACTTGCCATATTGATCATGCCCGCGACGGCGGCCGCCCAGTACGTCTGGCTGGACGAGAGAGGAACGAAGCAATTCTCGGACATGCCGCCACCGGCTTCGGTGCCGTCCGGCCGCATCCTGAAGCAGCCCGGCGCGAGGGTGCAGCAGGAACAGCAGCAGGACGTGACGGAACAGCAGGCATCCGCGCCCGCAAGGGCCGAGCCCACGCTCGCCGAGAAGAATGCCGAATTCCGCAAGCGGAGGCAGGAACAGGCCGACAAGGAAAAGAAGGCCGCTGAGGAAGCGACCCGCGTGGCGGAAAATGCAAGGAACTGTGAACGTGCCCGCGAGTACCAGAGGACGCTCGATTCGGGTCAACGCATCGTGCGCACGGACAGCAACGGGGAGAGGTCATTCTTGTCAGACGAACAACGCGCGCAGGAATCGGCCGCGACCAGGCGCGCGCTCGCGGGATGCAAGTAGGCCGGCCCGGCTTTTACCGGGCTTTGCTCTCTTTCTTTTCGGCGCGCTTGCGCCGCGACTCCTTCGGATCAGCGATCAGGCTGCGATAAATCTCGATCCGCTCGCGTTCGCGGAGAACGGAGTCCAGCTCCCTGAGCTTTCCGAACACACCGACGCGGCACTGTGCGAGATCGATTTCGCGCACCTCGTTCAGCAGCCCGCTCTGCTCGATCGCCGTCCGGATGGTCGTACCCTCTTCCACCTTCAGGTCGCGCAGGATCTGCAGGTCCGGGCGCGCATAACATACCTGCACGGCGATCTCAGCCATAGACCGTCTCCGCACGCTTGCAGAAGGAATCTACGAAGCTGTTGGCGATCATGCTGAACACCGGTCCGATAACCTGCTCCAGGACGCGGCTCGAAAACTCGTAATGCAGCTCGAAATCGATCTTGCACGCGTCCGCGCGCAGCGCCTTGAATGTCCAGGTGCCGTGCAGGTGCTTGAACGGTCCTTCCAGCAAGGTCATGGTGATCGAGGTCGGGCGGATATGTACGTTCTCGGTCGAGAATGTCTGCTTGACGCCGTGATAGTTGATCTTCAGCGTGGCGACGACCTTGTCGCCCTGGCGCTCGCGCACTTCCGTCCCGCCGCACCAGGGAAGAAATTTCGGATAGTCCTCGATATTGTCGACCAGCGCGAACATCTGTTCCGCGCTGTACCCAAGCAATACCGACTTGTGAACGACAGCCATTGCAAATTATCCGTTTGTTAGAATAGAGGGCTGAATTTTAACTGACCGGATCTGTTTCCCACATTCATGACCATTGTTGATAATAAAAAAGCCTTCCATGATTACTTCATCGAGGAGCGCTACGAAGCCGGCATGGTGCTGCAGGGATGGGAAGTCAAGGCGATCCGCGCGGGACGCGTACAACTCAAGGAAGCCTACGTCATCGTCCGCCAGGGAGAAGTCTTTCTCTTCGGCGCGCACATCAGCGCGCTGCCTACCGCATCCACGCACGTCAATCCCGACCCTGTCCGCACGCGCAAGCTGCTGCTCAACGCCGAGGAAATCAAGAAACTCATCGGCAAGGTCGAACGCGCCGGCTACACGCTCGTCCCGCTGAACCTGCACTACACGAAGGGCCGCATCAAATGCGAAGTCGGCCTCGCGAAAGGCAAGAAACAGCACGACAAGCGGGAAAGCGAAAAGCAGCGCGACTGGCAGCGCGAACAGCAATCAATCATGAAACAGCACCGCCGCTAAGCGACAGGTAACTTCCCCGCGTATCCCTCAAGCATCCTTCTGCGTTTTCACCACCTGCATCGCGCTGGCGATCAACCCGCTGATATCGCTCAGGTTGGCAGGCACGATCAGCGAATTGTTCGTCTTGGCGAGCTGTGAAAACGCGCCCACGTATTGCTCGGCAACTTTCAGGTTGACCGCGTCCGCGCCGCCCGGTTCACGGATCGCGGCGGCGGTCTTGCGCAGCGCTTCCGCACTTGCTTCTGCGATAGCCAGGATGGCAGCAGCCTGGCCCTGGGCGCGATTGATGGCGGCCTGCTTGTCGCCCTCGGATTTCGCGATCGCGGCCTCGCGCTCGCCGTTGGCGATGTTGATCTGTTCCTGTTTGCGCCCTTCCGACGCGGCGATCAATGCGCGCTTCTCGCGTTCCGCCGTGATCTGCGCCTGCATGGCATGCAGGATCTCCTTCGGCGGGGTCAGGTCCTTGATTTCGTAGCGCAGCACCTTCACACCCCAATTCGCGGCCGATTCGTCGATCGCGGAGACGATGGCGCGGTTGATGTGGTCGCGCTCCTCGAAGGTCTTGTCCAGCTCCATGCGGCCGATGACCGAGCGCAGGGTTGTCTGCGCCAGTTGCGTGATGGCCGCAATGTAGTTCGAGGAACCGTAGGAGGCGCGCATCGCGTCCGTCACCTGGAAGTACAGGATGCCGTCCACCTGCAACTGGGTATTGTCCTTGGTGATGCAGACCTGGCTGGGCACATCCAGCGGGATTTCCTTCAGTGAATGCTTGTAGGCGACGCGGTCGATGAAAGGCAGGACGATATTGAGCCCGGGCCCGAGGGTTGCGTGGTACTTGCCCAGTCGCTCCACGACCCAGGCATTCTGCTGCGGCACGACGTTGATCGTCTTGACGACAAAAACGACGGCGATGATGAATAGCACCAGACTGACGCTGCCGAATCCAAACTCCATGCTGCCCTCCGTTCTTATTGATTGACCGACCCTGCTTCCGCAACCACCAGGCGGTTGCCGCGCACCTCGCGGATGACGTACCTGCCCGGCCTTCCGGCGCTCCCTGCTTCGAGCTCTACATCCCACATGGCGCCGCGGTACATCGCGCGCGCAGTCTGCGCACCGCCATTCGCCTCCGACCACTCCTCGACCAGCAGCATCTGGCCGATATCCAGGTTCACGTTCGGGTCGCGCTGCGCATCCCGCTTCGCCGTTTTACCCCACCTGCTGCGGCGAAGTCCATAGGTTGCAATGACGCCGGCAAGTGCCGCGACGACCAGTTGCAGCGCCACGCCTGCGCCGGCAAGCGCCGCCACCCCGCCCGCAGCAAAACCGATGGCCACCATCAGCAGATAGAAGGTGCCGGTGAACATCTCCAGCACAACGAGTATGCCCGCTAGCGCGAACCAGGCGATCCAATCCGTCATCATGCGCTCCGGTTTCCCCTCATCCGTGTCCGGAAAATAAAAAGCCCCCGCAGCCGGCAGGCGACGGGGGCGCAATACAGAGGTACTGCTGTTTTTGTTGGTTATTGTTCGGCGACAAGTTGGCTCAAGTCTAATCGAAAACCCCGGTGCTTCAAATGTTTCAGCTCAGTTTTTTGCCGACTTACAACAGCTTTTTCAATCTGAAACAGGTTTCCGATGCAAGCGAGGCCTTTACGTTGCCGAAGCGAGCTTCTGCCAGGTATCGATTACCGTGTCCGGGTTCAGCGAAATCGAGGCAATACCCTCCTTCATGAGCCACTCTGCAAAGTCCGGATGGTCGGACGGCCCCTGGCCGCAGATGCCGATGTACTTGCCCTGGGCACGGCAGGCTGCGATAGCCTTGGACAGTAATGCGCGAACCGCCTCGTCACGCTCGTCGAAATCCGCCGCCAGCAATTCCATGCCGGAGTCGCGGTCCAGGCCGAGCGTGAGCTGCGTCAGGTCGTTGGAACCGATCGAGAAGCCATCGAAGTACTGCAGGAACTGCTCGGCAAGGATCGCGTTGGACGGCACTTCGCACATCATGATCAGGCGCAGGCCGTTCTCGCCGCGCTTCAGGCCGTTCTTCGCGAGCAGGTTGACTACCTTCTCGGCCTGGCCCAGCGTACGGACGAAAGGCACCATGATCTCGACGTTGGTCAGGCCCATGTCGTTGCGCACGCGCTTCATGGCCTGGCATTCCATCTCGAACGCTTCGGCGAAGTCGGCAGCAAGATAACGCGCCGCGCCGCGGAAGCCGAGCATCGGGTTTTCCTCGTCCGGCTCGTAGCGCGAGCCGCCGATCAGCTTCTTGTACTCGTTCGACTTGAAGTCGGACAGGCGGACGATGACCGGCTTCGGCCAGAACGCGGCGGCGATGGTTGCGATGCCCTCCGCCAGCTTGTCGACGTAGAAGGCGCGCGGCGATGCATGGCCGCGCGCGACCGACTCGACCGCCTTCTTCAGGTCGGATTCGACGCCCGGATATTCCAGTATCGCCTTCGGATGCACGCCGATGTTGTTGTTGATGATGAACTCCAGACGCGCCAGTCCGACACCGCCGTTCGGAATCGACTGAAAATCGAAGGCCAATTGCGGATTGCCGACGTTCATCATGATCTTCAAGGGCAGTTCCGGCAGTTCGCCGCGCGACACTTCGGTCACTTCGGTCTCCAGCAGGCCGTCGTAGATCTTGCCTTCATCGCCTTCGGCGCAGGAAACCGTCACCAGCGTGCCATCCTTGAGCATGTCGGTCGCATTGCCGCAGCCCACGACTGCCGGCACACCGAGTTCGCGCGCGATGATCGCCGCGTGGCAGGTGCGTCCGCCGCGGTTGGTCACGATCGCGGAGGCGCGCTTCATCACCGGTTCCCAGTTGGGATCGGTCATGTCGGCCACCAGCACGTCGCCCGGCTGCACGCGCTCCATTTCGGACGGATCATGGATTACGCGGACCGGGCCGGCGCCGATCTTCTGCCCGATCGCGCGGCCGGATGCGAGGACGGTGCCGCTGCCCTTGAGCTTGAAGCGCTGCTGGGCATCGGTGGATTTCTGCTGGGACTTCACGGTCTCCGGACGGGCCTGCAGGATGTACAGCTTGCCGTCGCGGCCATCCTTGCCCCATTCGATGTCCATCGGGCGGCCATAGTGCTTCTCGATGATGACCGCGTACTTCGCCAGTTCGACGATTTCCTGGTCATTCAGGGAATAGCGGTTGCGCAGTTCGATCGGCACATCGACCGTCTTCACGGAACGGCCGGCCTTGGCTTCGCCGGTGAACTCCATCTTGATCAGCTTGGAGCCGATGTTGCGGCGGATGATCGGCATCTTGCCCTGCTCGAGCATCGGCTTGTGGACATAGAACTCGTCCGGGTTGACCGCGCCCTGCACCACGGTTTCGCCGAGGCCATAGCTGGACGTGACGAAAACCACATCCTTGAAGCCGGATTCCGTATCGATGGTAAACATCACGCCGGCAGCGCCGACATCCGAGCGCACCATGCGCTGCACTCCCGCCGACAGCGCCACTTCCGCGTGCGTGAACCCTTTGTGGACGCGGTAGGAAATCGCGCGGTCGTTATAGAGCGACGCGAACACGTGCTTGATCGCTTCGAGCACGTTGTCGATGCCGACCACGTTCAGGAAGGTTTCCTGCTGACCGGCAAAGGACGCATCGGGCAAGTCTTCGGCAGTGGCCGACGAGCGGACGGCGAACGACACCTCGGCCGCGGAATCGGCCACGAGGCGCTGGTAAAACTCGCGGATTTCCTGTTCCAGCCGCGGCTGGAACGGTGTGTCGATGATCCACTGACGGATCTCGGCGCCGGCCTGCGCCAGTGCGCGGACGTCATCGACGTTCAGCGTCGCCAGGCGGTCGGCGATGCGCTGAGCGAGCGAAGCACCACCCGCAGCGGTATGGGAAAGGAAATCGCGGAATGCCTGAGCGGTGGTGGCAAAGCCCCCGGGAACACGCACGCCGGCGCCAGCCAGCTGGCTGATCATCTCGCCGAGCGACGCATTCTTGCCGCCGACGGACTCGACGTCCGTCATTCTCAGGTTTTCAAAAGATGCTACGTACGTAGCCCCCTGGGTCGCCCCGGTCGGTACTGCGTTGGACATAACTACACCTATTTTGATGATGGGAAATCTGCATATGTGCCTTCGCTGCCACGTTCTTTTTGTTATTCTTCAGGGGCGCGTTGTGTCATAAATTGCTCGCCATTCTACAGTGTGCGACCGCAACTTGCCGATACAACTTTTCACGATTTATAGTTAGTCAACATTATGCCAGACTTGCCTGCCCACCTCTTGCCGCCGGCCGACCGCACGGTATTTTTCGTTTCCGATGGTACCGGGATCACCGCGGAAACTTTCGGGCATTCTGTGCTCACCCAGTTCGAACTCCGTTTCAAGCAGGTCCGCCTGCCTTTCATCGACACGCTGGACAAGGCGTATGAAGCGGTTCGAGAAATCAACGACGCCTGCGAGCACGACGGCAAACGCCCGATCGTGTTTTCCACTCTGGTCAAGGCCGAACTTTCCTCCGTGGTGCGCCAGTCCAAGGGCATGCACATGGACCTCATCCAGACCTTCGTCGAGCCGCTGGAGCAGGAACTCGGTGTGAAGTCGACCCATACCATCGGCCGCAGCCACAACATTGCCGACTCCGAGGATTACCGGAACCGGATTGAAGCGATCAACTTTTCGCTGGCCCACGATGACGGCCAGTCCGACCAGAACCTGGCCGCGGCGGATGTGATTCTCGTGGGTGTGTCGCGATCCGGCAAAACGCCGACCAGCCTGTATCTGGCCATGCAATACGGTATCAAGGCGGCGAATTACCCGCTGATCCCCGAAGATTTCGAGCGCGGAAGACTGCCAAGCGGGCTGACCGCATTCCGGAAAAAGCTGTTCGGACTGTCGATCGCCCCCGACCGGCTCTCCGAAGTGCGCAACGAACGCCGCCCCGGCAGCAAATACGCGAGCCTGGAAAATTGCCGCTATGAGATCAACGAGGCGGAGAAGATGATGCGGCGCGAGGGTATCCGCTGGATGTCGTCGACGGCGAAATCCATCGAAGAAATCGCAACCATGATCCTGCAAGAGATCAAGTCGGACAAACGGGCTTACTGAAAACCCCTTCCCGGCACGCCCCGGCGCGGCAGCGGTGACCCCGGTGCCGCGCTTTTTGTTTGATTGCCAACAAAACAGGACAAACGGGAAAAATTCAAATCCTTACACGAAACTTACATTCGTCTTGCGAATCGATTATAAAGAGAGTAGACGATGGAGGAGTCGTTATGGATCTCGTGCTGCTAGAGCTCGTTTGCTGGGCCGGCTTGCTGTTTTTCTTCTGGGCGCTGAAGGAAGGCCTGGGCCATGTCGAATCGGATATCGAATCCATGGGCTTGGTTCCCAACGGCAGGAACATGTTGGCGCCGAACGGGCCGTTACCGTTCGATCGCCCGGAACGCGTCGAGGAATTGATCGGCACTTACCGCGATACAGAGATTTTCCGCTACGCGGTCATCCACGGCCGGACGTATCAGTTCGACCGCGTTTGCCCTCCCGATTCCGGCATGCGCCTGGAAGCCGACGAACGCTGCCTTGAACCCGGCCTGGTCTACCAGGAGTGCAATCCCGCCTGTTTGCAGGACAAGGGGGCCTGAAACACCCCTGAAGTGTTGCTAACTCGTGCGCTGCCTGACCTGTTCGAACAGGCATACGGCGGCACTCGCCGCCACATTGAGGGACTCCATCGGCCCCAGGTGGGGGATGGATACGCGCTCCGATGCCAGCGAGAGCAGTTCCTCCGAGACGCCCTGCCCTTCATGACCGAACAACCAGGCAACCGGCTTCGCGAGATCGATATCGTAGATCCGCCGGCTGGCATGTGAACTGGTCGCAAGGACAGGAATCCGGGACGTCCGGATCAGGCTTGCAAGATCGGCATTTTCCGCGATCTGCAGCGCGAAATGCGCCCCCATCCCAGCCCTCAACACCTTCGGCGACCAGGAGAACACGGTTCCCTTGCTGCACACCACTTGCCGGATCCCGGCTGCGGCTGCCGAGCGCAGGATGGAGCCGAGGTTGCCTGGGTCCTGCAGGCCGTCGAGGAGAACGGCCGACTCCGTCAGGACCGCCGGCGGAGCTGCATCCGGCGTATCCACGACAAACAGCAGGCCGACGCCGTGCTCCACCTGGCTGATCGCCTGGTACAGCGACTCGGGCAGGGAAATGCACGGCACCCGCGCCGCGTCGCACGAATGCGCGATCTGCCGGACTTCGGCATGTGCATCCGAGCCTTCGCTCACGACACAGAACGCCGGCCTTCCGACCTGCTCCAGATAGGCCTGGCAGAGGTGCACGCCGTCCAGCAAAGACCGCCCGGCCTTGCGCCGCGCCTGTGAACTGGTCGCCAGCTGCTTCAGCTCCTTGTAGAAAGGATTGTCGCGCGAGGTAATTGCCTTCACTTGATCACCTGCATGCCGGCGCCCTCCAGGAGCGCGCGTACCGGCGCATACGATTTGCGATGCACCGGCGAGACGCCGTGCAGTTGCAGCCGTTCGAGGTGCAATGGGGTCGGATAGCCCTTGTGCTGGTCGAAGGCGTAATGCGGGAACTGCTCATGCAGCTTCATCAGCGCCGCGTCGCGCGCGGTCTTCGCCAGGATGGAAGCGGCCGAGATGGATGCGACCGTGTCATCCCCTTTCACGATGGCTTCCGACCGCACCCGCATGACCGGGCACCGGTTGCCGTCGATCAGCGCCAGTGTCGGCGCAGGGTTCAATCCCTCGACCGCCCGGCGCATCGCCAGCATGGACGCTTGCAGGATGTTAAGCGTATCGATTTCCGTCTCCGAACAGAAAGCGATCGACCACGCCAGCGACCGCTCCTTGATCTGTTCCGCGAGTTCGTTGCGCCGTGCCTCGGTCAGCTTTTTCGAGTCGCGCAGCCCATCGATTGGCCGGGCTGGATCGAGGATGACCGCCGCCGCAAACACCGCTCCGGCGAGCGGGCCGCGGCCCGCTTCGTCGACACCGCAGATCAGCTCGTCGTCATGCGAGAACAGCGCAAGGCTTTCATGGCTCATGCCGCGCTCCTGCCGATCAGCTGCATGACTGCCTGGGCGCTTTCGCGCGCGGTGTCGCGCAGCAGGCTGTGGTGCATCTCGGTGAAACGCTGGTGCAGGCGTGCGCGCAGGGGTTCGTCGGTCAATTGCGTCCAGAGCGCACCGGCCAGCGCCTCGGGCGTCGCGGCATCCTGGAGCAACTCGGGCACCACGAAATCCCGCGCGAGGATATTCGGCAGGCCGACCCAGGGCTGGTACCCCATGTGCCGCAGGATCTCCCACGACGCGCGCATCATCTTGTACGCAATCACCATCGGCTTCTTGAACAAGGCCACCTCCAGCGTCGCCGTGCCGGAGGCGACAAGCACAGCATCGGCGGCGGCGATCGCCTCGTGCGAGCGGCCGGAGAGCAATTCCAGCGGAACCTCCTGCAGCCCTGCGTTGCTCACGAGTTCGGTGAAGTAGGCGCGCTGCCTTTCGCCCGCCATCGGCACTACGATGCGGATGGACGGATCACGGCTGACCAGCCGCTTCGCTGCCTCGATGAAGGCCACGGTGTTGTACTTCAGCTCCGACATGCGGCTGCCGGGGAGGATGGCCACGATCTTGCCGTCCGCCGGCAAGCCGAGTGCCGCGCGGGCAGCCGCAGTGTCCGGTACCATCGGGATGACCTCGGCAAGCGGATAGCCGACATAGGAGACAGGGATGCCCGCCTTGCGATAGATCTCTTCCTCGAACGGGAACACGACCAGCATGTGCGAGACGGCGCGGGCAATCTTCTTGATACGCCCGCCGCGCCACGCCCAGATCGATGGGCTGATGAAATGCATGGTCGGGATGCCGGCCTGCTTCAGCGGCGCCTCGAGGCCGAAATTGAAGTCGGGCGCATCCACCCCGATGAAGGCGGCCGGCCTGTCGGCCAGCAGCATGTCGCGCAGGGTGTTTTGTATGCCCTTGATTTCGCGGTAGTGCGCGAGGACCTCGAACAGGCCGCGCACCGACAGCTTCTCCATCGGCCAATGGCTCTGGAAGCCGTAGGCTGCCATCTTCTGCCCGCCGATCCCGTGGATGCGTGCCTCGGGGAGCTGCGGACGCAGGCCCGACAGCAGGCGGCTTGCCAGCAGGTCGCCCGAGCTCTCGCCGGCGACCATGGCAATGGAAAGCTCAGCGGACGATGCCACGGGTGGTCGCGTCGAGAAAATCGCGCATCATGCGGATGTAGATGGCCGAATCCGGAGCGTCGGCCTCGGCCTTGGCCAGCGCCGCCTTGGCTTCTTCGAGCGTGAGGCCGGACTTGTAGATCAGCTTGTAGGCATTGCGGATGTCGCCGATCTGCTCGCGCGAAAAACCGCGACGCTTCAGACCCTCGACATTGATGCCGTGCGCGGCAGCGGGATTTCCGTTGAGCATGACGAACGGCGGCACGTCCTGGGTGAGGCTGGTGCTCATCCCGAGCATCGCGTGCGCGCCGATCTTGCAGAACTGGTGGACATTCGAGAATCCGCCCAGGATCACCCAGTCGCCGACGTGGACATGCCCCGCCAGCGCGGCGTTATTCGCAAAGATGGTGTTGTTGCCGACCTGGACGTCATGTGCAAGGTGCACGTAGGCCATGACCCAGTTGTCATTGCCAAGGCGGGTGACGCCTTCATCCTGGGCAGTGCCCAGGTTGAACGTGCAGAACTCGCGCACCATGTTCCGGTCGCCGATTTCCAGCCGCGTCGGCTCGCCCGCATATTTCTTGTCCTGAGGCGGGCCGCCGATCGAGGAAAACTGCAGGAAGCGATTGTCGCAGCCGATGGTGGTATGTCCATCGATGACGACGTGCGGCCCGATCTTCGTGCGCGCGCCGATCCTGACGTTCGGCCCGATGATCGAATACGCGCCTACTTCGACCGAATCATCGAGTTCCGCGTTGGAATCGACAATCGCGGTGGGATGGATAACTGTCATTACTGCCCCGCTGGCTGGCTGGCGTCTGCCGCGCTGCGCATGGTGCACATCAGTTCCGCTTCGACCGCCACCTGGCCGTCGACGGTCGCCTGCGCCTTGTATTTCCAAATGCCGCGCGACTGGCGCAGGATTTCGACCTGCATCCTGAGCTGGTCTCCCGGCTCGACCGGGCGCTTGAAACGCGCGCCGTCGATACCGACGAAGTAGACCACGCTGTTTTCATCGGGTTTCTGTCCCATGGTCAAGAACGACAGCAACGCCGCCGTCTGTGCGAGCGCCTCGATCATCAACACGCCAGGCATCACCGGCTTGTGCGGGAAATGCCCGTTGAAGAATTCTTCGTTAACCGTGACATTCTTGATGGCGGTGATCGTCTTGCCGGATTCCCACTCCAGCACACGGTCGACCAGCAGCAGCGGATAGCGATGCGGGAGATATTCTTTGATTTGATTGATATCGAGGGTTTTCATTACTTTTTTTCAGTAAGCGACTTGATGGTTTTTTCGAGCTCGCGGATTTTCTCACGCATTGTTCCCAAATTGCGCACGATGGCAGCGGATTTTTCCCATTCGGCATTCTTGGCCAGGGGATAAAAACCGGTGTACTGTCCCGGTTCGAGGATGGAACGCGACACCATGCTGCCCGACGAAATATGGACGTTGTCGACAATGGTGAGGTGGCCCAGCACCATTGCCGCGCCGCCGAAGGTGCAATACTTGCCGATCTTCGCGCTGCCGGCAACGCCGACGCAGCCGGCCATTGCCGTGTGTGCACCGATGTGGCAGTTGTGGCCGATCTGGATCTGGTTGTCGAGCTTGACGCCGTCCTCGATGATCGTATCGGCGAGTGCACCGCGGTCGATCGTCGTGTTCGCGCCGATTTCGACGTCATCTCCGATGACGACCCGGCCGGTCTGCGGAATCTTGATGTAGGCCCCCTTCTCGCGGGCAAAGCCGAACCCGTCCGCGCCGATCACCGCACCGGAATGAATGATGCCGCGGCTGCCGATTTCGCATCCTGCGTGGAAGGACACATTCGCAAAGAAATGCGTGCCCTCCCCGATCTTCGCATTGCGGCCGACAAAGCAGCCGGCATCGACGATCGCGCCGTCGGCGATCACCGCTCCGGCTTCGATCGTGACGTGAGGGCCGATGCTTGCGCCCGCCGCGACCTTCGCGTCCGGGTGCACGCTCGCGCTCGGATCGATGCCCGGCGCCGGCGCAATCTCCTGCAAGGCGGCGAAATACTGCGCCGCCCGGGCGAAGTAAGCATACGGGTTGTCGGTGACGACGGTGGCACCCTTGTAGCTTGCGCTGACGGCCGGCAGGTCCGCAGGCGAAAGGATCAGCGCCGCTGCCTTGGTCTGGGCAGCTTGCGACCGCAGTTTCGGATTGGAGAGGAAGGTGATGTGCGACGCATCCGCTGCGTCGAGGGGAGCGATGCCGGAGATCTCGATCTCCGCATCGCCAGTCAGCTGGCCTCCCAAGCGTTCGACCAATTTACCCAGCCGAGTGCTCATAACGGCCCTTTGAAAATTTACTTGTTGAGCGCCTTGAGCACTTTATCCGTGATGTCGATGCGCGGACTGGCGTAGACGGCTTCCTGGAAGACGATGTCGTACTTTTCGGCTTCGGCGATTTGCTTGATCACCTTGTTCGTACGCTCCAGGACGATCGCCAGTTCTTCGTTGCGGCGCTGATTGAGATCTTCACGGAATTCGCGCTGCTTGCGCTGGAAGTCCTTGTCGAGGTCGGCCAGTTCGCGCTGGCGCCTGATACGGTCCGTCTCGGACAACACCGCCGCGTCCTTGTCGAGCTTGTCCGACATCGACTTCAGGCGGCTTGCCATTTCCTGCAATTCCTTGTCGCGCTTCGAAAACTCCTGTTCGATCTTTGCCTGCGCGGCCTTTGCGGGTGCTGCTTCGCGAAAGATTCGTTCGGTGCTCACAAAGCCGACTTTCGATGTTTCCTGTGCCTGTGCGCTTGCCAGCGGCAACAGGAAGCTCGCGATCAGGACGAAGCATTTGAGCGGCGTCATTGTAGTGAGAGACTTCAAGATTATTCTCCGCGGATCAAATTACCATTATGCCATTGTGCCATTGACCGGTCAGAAGCCGGTGCCGAGCTGGAACTGGAAGTTCTGCTTGCGGTCGCCCGGTTTCGAGTTCACCGGCACGCCGTAGCTGAGCTTCAAGGGGCCGATAGGCGATACCCAGCTGATACCTGCGCCAACGGCATAACGCAGCTCGGACACTCTCATCCGCTCGCCTTCGGCGAATACGTTGCCGGCATCGAAGAACGTGAACCAGCGCAAGGTCCTGTCATTGCCCGAACCCGGGAACGGGAACTGCAGTTCGGCATTGGCGATGATACGCGATGCGCCGCCCAGCGGGTCGTCGTTCAGGGCGCGCGGGCCGAGCGAGGAACCCTCGTAACCACGCACCGAGCCGATACCGCCTGCATAGAAGTTCTTGAAGATCGGGTACGGGCGTCCCCCGAGGCCGCGGCCGTAATCGATCTCGCCGTTCAGGGCGAGAGTTACCGCACGGAACAACGGGCGGAACCACTGGTGCTGGTACATCGCACGGTAGTACTTCAGACTGCCTGCCGGAGCCATTTCAAGATTGACGCGCTGGTAGCGGCCGACGGTAGGCACGAGGGCGCTGTCGCGGCTGTCGCGTTGCCATGCGGCAGTCAGCGGGAAGCTGGTCGTCGTCGCATCCGTGCCATTGCCGAAGTCGGCGACATAGCGCTTGTACAGCTCGGGGCTGTCATTGAAGCCCGGCACGCCGGTATAGGTCTGGACCTCCGTCCGTTCGATACCGAGGCCGAAGAAGACGGTGTCGACTTCCGAGAAGGGAACGCCGAACTTGATGTTGGCGCCGGTCGTCTTGACCACGTAATCGCCGGTGTTCACTTCCGGCGGACGGGTCGTACGCAGGAAGACTTCGTAGCTGCGGCTGACACCGTCATCCGTGAAGTAAGGCGTCGTCTGCGACAGCGCGATCGTCCGGTTGCGGCGGCTGGTATTGACGTCGATGCCGAGGGTGTTGCCGCTGCCGAATGCGTTGGCCTGCTGGATCGAGCCCGTCAGCATCAGCTTTTCGCTGCTCGAGAAGCCGGCCCCCAGCAGAATATTGCCGGTCGGTTTCTCGGCGACGGTCATGCTCACGTCGACCTGGTCGGTGGTGCCCGGGACCTCCGGGGTTTCGATATTCACTTCCTTGAAGTAACCGAGGCGATCGACGCGGTCGCGCGACAGGCGGATTTTCTCGCCGTCGTACCACGAGTTTTCGAACTGCCGGAACTCGCGGCGGATGACTTCATCGCGCGTCTTGGTATTGCCGGCGATGCTGATGCGGCGGACGTAGACGCGCTTGCCGGGGTCGATCAGCACGGTGAAGCTGACCTCTTTCTTGTCCCGGTTGATTTCGGGGTTGGCGTTGACGTTGGCGAACGCATAGCCGAAGTTGCCCATGCGCTCGGAAATCTTCTTGACGCTTTCGGCCAGCTTCTCGCCCGAATACACATCCCCGGTCTTCAGTTCGAGCAGGCTGCGCAGTTCTTCGTCGCGGCCGAACATTTCGCCTTCAAGCTTGACGTCGCCGACGGTGAACTTGTCGCCTTCATTGATGTTGATGGTGATGTAGATGTCGCGCTTGTCGGGCGTAATGGAGACCTGGGTGGACTCGACCTGCATTTCGAGATAGCCGCGGTTCAGGTAGAAAGAACGCAGCGCCTCGATGTCGCCGGTCAGCTTCTGCTTCGAGTACTGGTCGGCCTTGGTATACCAGGTGAACCAGCCGGGCGTGCGCAGGTTGAGCAGGCCGAGCAGCTCTTTCTCGCTGAAGGCCTTGTTGCCGATGATATTGATTTGCTTGATGCGCGAAACCTCGCCCTCGTCCACCGCAAAGCTGATGTTGACGCGATTGCGCTCCACCGGCGTGACGGTAGTCGTGATCTGGACACCGTACAGGCCCCGGGAGAGATACTGGCGCTTGAGCTCCTGTTCCGCGCGGTCGACCAGTGCCTTGTCGAAGATGCGCGATTCGCCCAGGCCGATGTCCTTGAGCGCCTTGGTGAGCTGGTCCTTGTCGAATTCCTTCGTACCGGAGAAATCGACGCCCGCAATCGCCGGCCGCTCTTCGACCGATACGACCAGGACATCGCCCTCGACTTCCAGGCGCACGTCCTTGAAGAAGCCCGTCGCGTACAAGGCCTTGATTGCCGCCGCGCCCTTTTCGTCGTTATAGACTTCGCCCACGCGAACCGGCAGGTAGCTGAATACGGTCCCCGCCTCGGTGCGCTGGATGCCCTCGACCCGGATATCCTTGATCGTAAACGGCTCAACCGCCAGCGCATGACCGGTACACAGGGCAAAGGCGGCGAGAGCGATGAGACGGCGGGGGAAGAAGGGCTGGAGGAAACGCTCGGAATGTAATTTCATCGTGTTTTATTATCAATATCCCTGCCCGGCGCGTGATGACGCGCAAGCTTGGCAGGGACTCAGGACATGAGCCTGATGATGTCGTTGAATACGGCGACCGCCATCAACATCATCAAGATGCCCACTCCTGCTCGCTGGGCCAATTCTCCGATCCGTTCGGGGATGGCCCGCCCGGTCAAAAGTTCCAGCGAATAATACAGTAAAAGCCCCCCATCTAAAACCGGTATGGGGAGCAGGTTCATGACACCCAGGCTGATGCTGATGAACGCAATGAAGGTCAGGTAGCTGATGACCCCGATGCGCGCAGTCTGCCCTGCGTAATCGGCAATGGTAATCGGCCCGGTGATATTCTTCCAGGAAACTTCGCCGATGAGCATTTTACCAAGCATCTTGAGCGTCAGTACGCTCGTATCCCAGGTCTTGCGGACGGCCTTGCCAATGGCGGGCAGGAGAGAGTCGCGCGCAGTCACCATTTCAGGCGCAAGGGGCACTTCGGCCTGAATGCGTCCGATGGTTTGCTCATTGCGAACGTGGGTCTCCGGCGTGACCGCGATATCGAAAGGAACGCCGGCACGCTCGCCGGTGACGCGCAGGGTCTTGCCTGCCGACGCGCGGATGAGTTCGACGAATGCAAGACCGTCGAGCATGGGCCGGCCGTCGACTTCGTGGATGACGTCGCCTTCGCGCAAGCCCGCCTGACTCGCAGGACCGTCGGGAACGACCTTGCCGATTGCCGCCTTGGGCCGGGCGAGGTCGATGCCCAGCTTCGCCAGGAAATCCCCTTCGAGGTCGGACGGAGACAATTCATCCAGGCGAACAGTTACCGTCGCACTGCCCCCATCGGCGCGTTGCACGCCGAGCGCCGCCGGCGTTTTTTCGAGGGCAAGGTGCATGACCTTCCAGCGCAGGTCCGACCAGATCTCGACCGGCTCTGCATTCACCGACGTAACGAGCTCCCCTCCCCTCAGCCCGGCCTGGTGGGCGGCGGACATTTCCGGGACCGCCCGCAAGCGCGTTGCCGGCTCCGGAATCCCATAGCTGTAAAGCCCGACGAACACGACGATCGCGAGCAGGAAGTTAGCCAGCGGTCCGGCAGCGACGATCGCGATGCGCTTCCAGACCGACTGACGGGTGAATTCCCGCGCCAGGTCTTCCGGCGGCAGCTTGCTCACGTCCTGCTCGCGGGCATCGAGCATCTTGACGTAGCCGCCGAGCGGGAGCGCCGACAGCGCCCACTCCGTCTGGTCCGGCCCGATGCGGCGGGAATAGACGATTTTCCCCATGCCAACCGAAAAGCGCAGGACCTTTACGCCGCACCAGCGCGCGACGAGGTAGTGCCCGAGTTCATGCACGACCACCAGCAGGGCAAGCGCCACAAGGAATGCGAGGACGGTATGCAGCAGAGTCATGATTTACCCGGTAAAGGTCATTGAATGAAGGAGAGTGCCTTCTCCCTTGCCAGCCTGTCCTGGTCCAGCAATTCCGCCAGCGAGGCGATTCCGGTGCCGGGAAGCGCGTCCATTACGCGCGCGATCAGCTGGTCGATCGTGCGGAATCCGATTCTTCCGTCCAGGAATGCTTGGACAGCAACCTCGTTAGCCGCATTCAGTATAGCCGGGGCGGTACCGCCCGCCAACAAGGCATCGTAGGCAAGACGGAGGCAGGGGAAGCGCTGGAAATCCGGTTGAAAGAAGGAAAGCTGCGCGATCTTGACGAGGTCGACCGCGCCCACGCCGGAAGCGATCCGCTCGGGATAGGCCAGCCCGTATGCGATCGGCGTGCGCATGTCGGGGTTGCCGAGCTGTGCCAGGACCGAGCCGTCCACGTACGACACCATCGAATGGATCACGCTTTGCGGATGGATCACGACCTCGATCTGCTCGGCGGAGGCGCCGAACAGCCAATGCGCCTCGATCACCTCCAGCCCCTTGTTCATCATGGTCGCGGAGTCCACCGATATCTTCCGTCCCATGACCCAGTTCGGATGGGCAACTGCCTCTTCGGGGGTCACGTCATGGAGGGTGTCGAGCTCGCGCTTGAGGAACGGTCCGCCGGAGGCTGTCAGCAGCACCTTGGAAACACCGTGGTGCGCAGGCGCCCGTCCGTATCCGTGCGGCAGGCATTGGAAGATCGCGTTATGTTCGCTGTCGATGGGCAAGAGCGGCGCCCCGCTGGCGCTCACGGCATCCATGAAGAGTTGACCGGACATGACGAGCGCTTCCTTGTTGGCAAGCAGGATTTTCTTGCCGGCCCGTGCCGCGGCCAAGGTAGGCGGAAGGCCGGCCGCGCCGACGATGGCAGCCATCACCGCGTCGCATTCCGCCGCGCTTGCCGTATCGCACAGCGCTGTCTCGCCATGGGCGACTTCCGTCTTGCAGCCCTTTTCCTTCAGGATGGCCGACAGCGCCTGGGCAGCGTCCGCGGAACCGACGACGGCGACCTCGGGATGAAAACGCAAGCATTGCTCCGCCAACTCCTTGACGCGGCTGTGGGCAGTAAGCGCGTAGACCTGGTAGCGATCTGGGTGGCGGGCCACCACGTCAAGCGTTGAGACCCCGATGGATCCGGTTGCGCCAAGAATCGTAATACGCTGCATCGCTACATCCGTGTCAAATCCATGAGCCGATCAGCACAGCGAGCGGGAGTGTCGGGATCAAGGCATCGATCCGGTCCAGCACGCCGCCGTGTCCCGGCAACAAGTTGCTGCTGTCCTTCATTTCCACGCGCCGCTTGAGCTGCGACTCGAACAAGTCGCCGACAATGCTCGCGGCGACCATCACTGTCATGACGATACCAAATCCTACCCATCCCAGGCCGGCAAGCACGCGCGGCGCGAAGGTGTCGGCCAGCGGGGGATAAGCCGTCGAGATGCCGGCCAGCAGCATCACCGCCACCCAACCGCCGACCGCTCCCTCCCAGGATTTGCCTGGGGAGATCGACGGCGCCAGTTTGCGTTTTCCAAATGCCTTGCCGGCAAAATAGGCGCCGATGTCGGCCACCCAGACGACCGCCATGACCGACAGCAGGTACAGCGGCGAAAAATGGAACAGCGCGACGATGGCGATAAAGGCGCCCAGCACGGAAATGCCGTAGACGACACCCAGCAGCCGGTTGCCGAGCTTGCCGACCGGCGGCAGCCCCAGGGCCAGCGAAGGCGCCAGGCGAATCGCCCAGATCGCGACACAGAGAGCAAAGAGAAGCTGGATCGTGCCGGCGTCGGCAAGTTGAATCACCAGGGCGAACAGGATGGTCCAGACGATGGCGCTGACGACGGGCAGCGAGGCGCGAAAAAGGCGCGACGCCTCCCAGGCCGCAGCGGCAAAGAAGGCCGCTGTGACGGCAAGGAAGAAAACCGGGGAATTTGAGTACAGGACCGAAACCAGGACTGCCAGCAATACCAACGCCGTGATGACGCGCGTCTTGAGCATCAGGAAGCCTTCTTCTGTTCGATCAATTGTTCGCTGGTGCGTCCGAAGCGGCGTTCACGGTGCTGGTAGGAGGCGATGGCGAGATCAAGCGCGGCGCCGTCGAAGTCCGGCCAGAAGGTTTCGGTGAAATGGAATTCCGTGTACGCGAGCTGCCAGAGGAGGAAGTTCGATACCCGCTCCTCGCCGCCGGTGCGGATGAAGAGATCGGGTTCCGGGGCGTAGGCCATCGAAAGATGCGCCGCCAGCTGGTCCTCGGAAAAATCGGTCACGCCCGGATTGGCCGTCACCATTTTCTTGACGGCCTGCATGATGTCCCAGCGGCCGCCGTAGTTTGCGCAGATCGTCAGCGTCAGGCGAGTATTGTTGGCGGTACGCCGCTCGGCGCTCGCAATCAGTTCCTGCAGTTTTGAGTCGAAGCGGCTCAGGTCCCCCACCACTTTCAGGCGGATGCCGTTGACATGCAGCTTGGACACCTCGCGTTCCAGTGCCATCACGAACAGGCGCATCAGGAGGGACACTTCGTCGGCAGGCCGGCGCCAGTTCTCCGAACTGAATGCAAACAGCGTGAGGTACTCGATGCCGCGCTCGACGCATGCCTCGACGACGGCCCGTACCGCCTCCACACCCTTCTTGTGTCCGGCGACACGCGGCATGTAGCGCTTGGTTGCCCAGCGTCCGTTGCCGTCCATGATGATGGCGACATGGCGCGGCATGGCGGCGACGTTCGGGATGACTTGCGTTGAACTGGTATGCGTCATGGGTAGCCCGGTACGAAAAAGATTTGTCGGAGGAACCCGGCCCTGGATCGGGCCGAGACGTGTGTCATCGATTTGCACACCGATCCCCGTGAAGTTTCCATGTCGGGCTCAAGGTGTGGGCGGCGGGTTCCGGCAAACGCGCTCCACCGCCGGGGAGCGCGTTCCGATGGCCGTTAAACGGTCAACAGCTCTTTTTCTTTTTCAGTGATCAGCTTGTCGACTTCAGCGACGAACTTGTCCGTCAGCTTCTGCACTTCATCCTGGGCGCGACGCTCGTCGTCCTCGGAGCACGCCTTGTCCTTGAGGAGCTTCTTCAGCGCCTCGTTCGCATCGCGGCGGATATTGCGGACGGCCACCTTGGCGTCTTCGCCCTCGCCCTTGACGACCTTGACGATTTCCTTGCGGCGCTCTTCGGTCAGCGGCGGGGTCGGGACGCGGATCAGGTCGCCCTGGGTCGACGGATTCAGGCCGAGATCCGATTCGCGGATCGCTTTTTCGATCACGCCCACCATCTTCTTTTCCCACGGCTGCACACCGATCGTGCGCGCGTCGAGCAGGGTCAGATTGGCCACCTGGCTGATGGCGGTAGGGGTGCCATAATAATCGACCTGCACATGATCGAGGATGCCCACGTGCGCACGGCCGGTGCGCACTTTTGCCAGGTCCGCCTTCAGGGTCTCGATCGACTTCTGCATCTTTTGTTCGGCGGTTTTCTTGACGTCAACGACAGTCATTCTGCTCTCCTGTTTTTGCTACGGTACCACTTAGTTATACATGAACCAGGGTGCCTTCGTCGTCACCCATGATGACATTCTTCAGGGCACCCGGCTTGACGATGGAAAAAACCTTGATCGGCAGTTTCTGGTCCCGGCACAGAGCGAAAGCGGTCGCGTCCATCACCTGGAGATGCTTGGAGATCGCCTCGTCGAAACTGATCGTGGCATACCTCACGGCATTGCGGTCCTTGTTCGGGTCGGCGCTGTAGACGCCGTCGACCTTGGTCGCCTTCAATACGATCTCGGCGCCGATTTCCGAGCCGCGCAGCGCGGCGGCGGTATCGGTCGTAAAGAACGGATTGCCGGTCCCGGCGGCGAAAATGACGACCTTCCCTTCCTCCAGGTACTGCAAGGCCTTCGGGCGCACATACGGTTCGACGACCTGCTCGATGCTGATCGCCGACATGACGCGCGCCGTGATGCCCACCTGGCGCATGGCATCGGCAAGCGCCAGCGAGTTCATCACTGTGGCCAGCATGCCCATGTAGTCGGCGGTGGCGCGGTCCATCCCCTGCGCTCCCGGTGCGACGCCGCGGAAAATATTGCCGCCGCCAATGACAATCGCCAGCTCCACGCCCAGCCTTGCCACCTCGGCCACATCCGCGACCATGCGCTCGATGGTGGCGCGATTGATGCCGTATGCATCGTCGCCCATCAGCGCTTCACCGGAGAGTTTGAGGAGGACGCGCTTGTAAGCTGGTTTTGTCATGGGCAAAGACTCCTAATAATGTCCGGTTCTGCTATTCGTCGGAGCCCGATTTCGTCTGTCACCGGCATTGCCTTCGCAAGCTACAGATTAGATGAAATTCGGGTCTTCCGGTGCATCTGGATATTGACGAAACGTAAAACAGTGTCACTTGGCAATAGTTGCCGTGTTTCTCCGTTCCGGATACCAAAAACTGCTTGATTCGATCTGCTTAAAAAAACGGGCCTTTCGGCCCGCTTTCCTTGCTTACGCCTGCTTGGCTGCTGCAACCTGTGCGGCAACCTCGGCCGCGAAGTCATCCTGTTTCTTCTCGATGCCTTCGCCGACCACGAACATGGTGAACGACTTCACCGTGGTGTTGGCCGCCTTCAGCATCTGCTCGACCGTCTGCTTGTCGTTCTTCACGAAAGCCTGGTTGAGCAGGGAGACTTCCTTGAGGTACTTCTGCACGCTGCCTTCAACCATCTTGGCGATGATGTCGGCCGGCTTGCCGGACTCGGCAGCCTTCTGCGCAGCGATCGAACGCTCCTTCTCGATCAGGTCTGCCGGAACGTCGCTGGACGACAGGGCTACCGGCTTCATCGCGGCGATGTGCATTGCCACGTCCTTGCCAACCTGCTCATCGGCGCCGTCGTACTCGACGAGCACGCCGATGCGGGTGCCGTGCAGGTAGGAAACCAGCTTGGAACCGGTTTCATAGCGCTTGAAGCGGCGGATCGACATGTTCTCGCCGATCTTGCCGACCAGTGCGGCGCGCACTTCTTCCAGGGTCTTGCCTTCGACCGGCAGCGCGGACAGCGCAGCCACGTCGGCCGGATTCTTCTCGGCGACCAGCTTGGCGGTGGTGTTGGCCAGGGCGATGAAGTCGTCGTTCTTGGTCACGAAGTCGGTTTCGCAGTTGACTTCGACGATCGAGCCGACGCCGCCGGAAATCGAGACAGCGATCACGCCTTCCGCGGTCACGCGGGATGCGGCCTTCGATGCCTTGCTGCCCAGCTTCACGCGCAGGATTTCTTCCGCACGGGCCAGGTCGCCGTCGGCTTCGGTCAGTGCCTTCTTGCATTCCATCATCGGCGCGTCGGTCTTTGCGCGCAGTTCGCCTACCATCGCTGCGGTAATTGCCGCCATGTCTTTCTCCTCAATTCAGTGAGCGTCTATTCGGACGCATTCAATCAAAATACGTTCAGGCCGGCTAAAAAAAAGGGGCGAACCTCTGTTGCCCCTTTTTGAAGCCCGACACATCAGGCGCAGGGCATCAAGCCTGCTCGTTGACCTCGACGAATTCGTCTGCGCCGCCCTTGACTGCCTCGAGCACTTCGGTGGTCGCATTGGCACGGCCTTCCAGGATCGCGTCTGCCACGCCGCGGGCGTACAGGGTGATCGCCTTGGAGGAGTCGTCGTTGCCCGGGATGACATAGGTCACGCCTTCCGGGGAGTGGTTGGTATCGACCACGCCGATGACGGGAATGCCCAGCTTGGCGGCTTCGGTCACTGCGCCCTTGTGGTAGCCGACGTCGATGACGAAGATGGCATCAGGAATGCCGCCCATGTCCTTGATGCCGCCGATGGACTTCTGCAGCTTTTCCATCTCGCGCTGGAACATCAGCGCTTCCTTCTTGCTCATCTTTTCGACGGAGCCGTCTTCGATGGCAGCTTCCATGTCCTTCAGGCGCTTGATCGAAGTCTTGATGGTCTTGAAGTTGGTGAGCATGCCGCCCAGCCAGCGCTGGTCGACGTAAGGCATGCCGGCGCGCTGGGCTTCAGCGGCGAGGATCTCACGCGCCTGACGCTTGGTGCCGACGAACAGGATGGTGCCGCGGTTGGCTGCGAGCTGGCGGATATACTTCATCGCCTCCTGGTACATGCCCAGGGTCTTTTCCAGGTTGACGATGTGGATCTTGTTGCGATGGCCGAAGATATAGGGGGCCATCTTGGGGTTCCAGAAGCGGGTCTGGTGACCGAAATGGACACCGGCTTCCAGCATTTCGCGCATGGTAACGGACATGAAATTCTCCAGGGTTAGGTCTGGAATCCGGTTAGTCACCCTTGGTCTAAGCTTGGGCACCCTTTGGAACCGGATTCGCGATTTACGATTTACAAACGGTTGTCGCTTGAAGTCATTTCAAGCTAACCCAAGATTCTACCTCAACTTCGATGAAGTGTTCAAGACTGCAAATTGCTTTCCCCGAGCGGACAGGCACTGCCTCGTCTATAATTTCGAATTGACCATTCTTTACGCCTCCGGGCGTATCCTTGCTTGCCATGGGTTCCATCAACATCAAAACCGAAGACGACATCAAGGGCATGCGCGTGGCCGGCCGCCTCGCCGCGGAAGTGCTTGATTTCATTGCCCCGTACGTGAAACCGGGCGTCACCACCGGCGAACTTGACCGTCTCTGCCACGAATACATGACCAACGTCCAGGGCACCATCCCTGCGCCGCTGAACTATTGCCCGCCGGGCTACACGCCTTATCCGAAGGCCATTTGCACGTCTGTCAACGACGTGGTCTGCCACGGCATCCCCGGCGACAAGGCCCTCAAGAACGGCGATGTCGTCAATCTCGACATTACCGTCATCAAGGACGGCTACCACGGCGACACGAGCCGCATGTTCTTCGTCGGTGAGCCGTCCATCCTGGCCAAGCGCCTGGTCGAAATCACCTACGAGTGCATGTGGTTGGGCATCTCCAAGATCAAGCCCGGCGCCCACTTGGGCGACATCGGCTTTGTCATCCAGCAGCACGCGGAAAAGGCCGGCTACAGCGTGGTGAGGGAATTCTGCGGCCACGGCATCGGCAAGGTTTTCCATGAGGAGCCGCAGGTTCTCCATTACGGCAGGCCGGGCACCCTGGAAAAATTGCTTCCCGGGATGATTTTCACGGTGGAGCCGATGATCAACGCCGGCCGCCGCGACATCCGCGAAATGGGCGACGGCTGGACCATCAAGACGAAGGACCGCAGCCTGTCGGCGCAGTGGGAACACACCGTGCTCGTCACCGAAACCGGGTACGAAGTCCTCACGGTATCCCCGGGCATGCCCGCTCCTCCCGCGTTCATCCAGCAAAACAACAGCGCTCAACCGGTCACTGCCTAGCGTCCATGACCTCACTTGCTTTGACGCTCAAGGAGCAGCTGAAAACCGAGCGCCAGGCAGCGATAGCCGCATTCCAGGCAGACGGGAAACCGGAAAAGCTCCTGACGCAACTGCGCCAGAATGTCGATGCCGCCCTCATCCAGGCCTGGCAGAGCTTTTCGCTGCCGCCGAGTGCGGCGCTGGTGGCCGTCGGCGGCTACGGCCGCGGCGAGCTGTTCCCGCATTCCGACGTGGATGTCCTCATCCTCCTCGACGCCGCGCCGGATGCCCTCCTGCAACGCAAGCTCGAGGAGCTCGTCCAGCTCTTCTGGGACATCGGGCTCGAAATCGGCCACAGTATCCGTACCGTGGACGAGTGCCTCACCGAATCGGCAGCCGACATCACGGTCCAGACCAGCCTGCTGGAAAGCCGCCTCGTCACGGGCAACCGCAAACTGTTCCAGTTCCTGCAGGAACGGCACATCGCCGCCATCAACCCGCAGGGATTTTTCCAGGCGAAGACACTGGAAATGCGGCAGCGCCACGTCAAGTACGAAGACACGCCGTACAGCCTCGAACCCAATTGCAAGGAAAGCCCGGGCGGATTGCGCGACCTGCAGGTGATCCTGTGGGTATCGAAGGCGGCCGGTCTGGGCGACTCCTGGAGAAAGCTGGCCGAACGCGGCCTGATCACGCCGACCGAAGCCCGGCAGCTGATGCAGAAGGAGCGTGCGTTCAAGGACATCCGCATCCGCCTGCATATCCACGCCGGCCGGCGGGAAGACCGGCTGCTGTTCGACGTGCAGACGCCGATCGCGCAGACCTTCGGGTTCCAAACGACGGAAACGCGCCGCGCGAGCGAATACCTGATGCAGCACTATTACTGGGCGGCCAAGGCGGTCACCCAGCTCAATGCCATCCTGCTGCAGAACATCGAGGCGCAACTGTTCCCGCAGCCTGGATCGCCGCAGCCGATCAACGAGCGCTTCAACGAGATCAACGGCCTCATCGATATCGCGCGCGACGATACCTTCGAGGCGACGCCGTCGGCGATGCTGGAAGTGTTCCTGCTGATTGCCCAGCACTCCGAACTGAAAGGCATGACCGCGCGTACCCTGCGCGCGCTATGGCATGCACGCTTCAAGATCGACAGCGCGTTCCGGCGCGATCCGGCCAACCGCGCCCTGTTCCTGCAGATCCTGCAGGCGCCCCAAGGCATCACCCATGCGCTGCGCGGGATGAACCAGACCAGCATCCTGGGCCGATACCTGCCGAATTTCCGCCGCATCATCGGCCAGATGCAGCACGACCTCTTCCATGTCTACACGGTCGACCAGCACATCCTGATGGTCGTGCGCAACGTGCGCCGCTTCACGATGACGGAACATGCGCACGAGTACCCGTTCTGCAGCCAGCTCATGGCGAACTTCGCGCAGCCCTGGCTGCTGTACATCGCCGCCCTCTTCCACGATATCGCGAAGGGCCGCGGCGGCGACCACTCGAAGCTCGGCATGGCGGATGCGCGCAAGTTCTGCAGGGAGCACGGATTGTCGAAGGAAGATACCGAGCTGGTGGTATTCCTCGTCGAGCACCATCTCTCGATGTCGCTGGTGGCGCAGAAGCAGGACCTTTCCGACCCCGACGTCATCCGCAATTTTGCCGCCCTCGTGAAGGACGAGCGGCACCTGACCGCGCTCTACCTGCTGACGGTCGCCGACATCCGCGGTACCAGCCCGAAGGTATGGAATGCCTGGAAAGGCAAGCTGCTCGAAGACCTGTACAAGATCACGCTGCGCGTGCTCGGCGGCGAAGACCCGTCGACCGACCATGAACTGCGCAACCGCCAGGAAGCCGCGCTCAAGACGCTGCGCCTCTATGGCCTGCCGCAGGATGCGCACCAGAGGCTGTGGCAACAGCTCGATGTGGCCTATTTCCTCCGGCACGATTCGTCCGACATCGCGTGGCAGACGCGCGCGCTCTACAACAAGTCGGACAGCCCGACACCCGTCGTGAAATGCCGCCTGGCCCCTATCGGCGAGGGCGTGCAGGTCACCGTCTATGTGAAGGACCAGCCAGACCTGTTTGCGCGCATCTGCAGCTATTTCGACAAGAAGAATTTCAGCATTCTCGATGCCAAGATTCACACGACGCGGCACGGCTATGCGCTCGACACCTTCCTTGTCACCGAACCGGCGTTTGCGAACAACTACCGGGACATCATCAACCTGATCGAACACGAGCTGTCGGAACTGCTCCATTCGAGCGCACCGCTGCCGCCGCCGACCAAGGGCCGGCTGTCGCGCCTGTCGCGGACTTTTCCGATCACGCCGACCGTCGACCTGCGCCCGGACGAAAAGGGCCAGTACTACCTGCTGTCCGTCTCGGCGAACGACCGCAACGGCTTGCTGTATTCCATCGCAAACGTGCTGGCGAAGTACCGCGTCAACCTCCATACCGCAAAGATCATGACGCTCGGCGAGCGCGTGGAAGACGTCTTCCTCGTCGACGGGCCGATGCTCCACAACGCGCGCAGCCAGATCCAGCTGGAAACGGATCTGCTCGAAGCGCTGCGCGTCTAACCCCGATTCCGCACCACCACCATGAACGAACCCGTACGCCTGTCGAAACGCATGTCTGAACTCGGCCTGTGCTCGCGCCGCGAGGCCGATGAATGGATTGAAAAAGGCTGGGTCCGCGTCGACGGCAAGATCGTCTCCGAACTGGGCAGCAAGGTCTTGCCGAACCAGCGCATCACCATCGAGCGTCAGGCGTCCGCCCAACAGGCGCGGCGCGTCACGGTGCTGCTGAACAAACCGGTCGGCTTCGTCAGCGGCCAGGCCGAGGACGGTTACAAGCCGGCGGTGACGCTGGTTTCTGCCGGGACGCGCTGGAAGGAAGACAAGACGCCGATCCAGTTTCATGCGAGCCAGCTGCGCAGCCTCGTGCCGGCAGGAAGGCTCGACATCGATTCCGTCGGCCTGCTCGTGCTGACGCAGGACGGCCGGATCGCCAAGCAGCTGATCGGCGAGGACACCTCGATCGAGAAAGAGTACCTGGTGCGCGTGCAGTACACCAAGCCGGGCAAGCTGCCGGACTCCGACCTCAAGCTGCTCAACCACGGCCTGTCGCTGGACGGGAAAAAACTGCTGCCGGCAAAGGTCAGGTGGCAGAACGAGGATCAGTTGAACTTCATCCTGCGCGAAGGAAAGAAGCGCCAGATCCGGCGCATGTGCGAAGCGGTGGGACTGAAGGTGCTCGGTCTCAAGCGGGTGCGGATCGGGCGGGTCAAGCTGGGAGAGCTGCCGGTTGGGCAGTGGCGTTACCTGGGGGCGGATGAGCAGTTCTAGTGGCCCTCGTACTTTAAGCGCGCGGTGGGTTTCGCTTCGCTCTACCCACCCTTATAGGGGCCGTCCGTTGAGTTTCTTTATCAAGAACCGTAGGGTGGGTAGAGCGAAGCGAAACCCACCAGCTCATCTAGTCATCCTCACCGGCATCCAGCCCCGGAAACAGGACATCGACGTATCCAAACCGCGAAAAATCCTTGATCCGCATCGGATAGAGGATGCCCGCAAGGTGATCGCATTCATGCTGCACCACACGGGCGTGAAACCCTTCCGCGTCGCGCGAAACGGGCTTGCCGTACTGATCGAACCCCTCATAGTGCAAACGGCTCCAGCGGGGCACCATTCCGCGCAGCCCGGGCACCGACAAGCATCCTTCCCAGCCCTCTTCCATCTCATCCGACAGCGGCGTCAGCACCGGATTGATCAATACCGTCTCCGGCACCGGCGGCGCGTCGGGATAGCGGACATTATGCTTGAAGCCGAAGATCACCAGTTGCAGGTTCACGCCGATCTGCGGCGCGGCGAGTCCGGCGCCATTGGCGGCACGCATCGTGTCGAACATGTCGGCGATCAGTGCATGCAGCTCCGGCGTATCGAACCCGAGCACAGCTTCCGCCTGGCGCAGCAGCCTCGGATCGCCCATCTTGAGTATCTCGCGGACAGTCATCTCGTTTCATCCAGGTAGCGCGCGAACGCGTCCCCCATCTCGGGGTGTTTCAATCCCATCGCCACCGTCGCCTGCAGGTAGCCAAGCTTCGAGCCGCAATCGAACCGCCTGCCGGCGAAACGATAAGCCATTACCTTTTCGTGCTGCATCAGTGCCGCGATGCCGTCCGTGAGCTGAATCTCGCCGCCCGCGCCTTTGCCGACGCTGTCGAGGAAATCGAAAATGCGGTTGCTCAATACGTAGCGTCCCACCACGCCGAGCGTGGAAGGCGCCTTGTCAGGCTGCGGCTTTTCCACGATACCGTCGACCAGCTCGAGGCGCTCCTTGTAAGGGCGCGCACTGACGATGCCGTATTGCCGTGTCTCCTCACGCGGCACGTCTTGTACCGCGAGGACGCTCGCACCTTCCTCCTTGTACACGTCAAGCATCTGGGCCAGCACCGGCTTCTGCGACTGCTCGACGTCCATCAGGTCGTCCGCCAGAAGGACCGCGAAGGGCTCGTTGCCGATCACCGGGCGGGCGCAGAGGACGGCATGCCCGAGTCCCAGCGGCGCCGGCTGGCGGATATAGATGCAGTGGATGCCCTTGGGCACCGCGTTGTGCAGCACTTCGAGCAAGGCGGTCTTGCCCCCGGCTTCCAGCTCCATTTCAAGCTCATGGGCGGTATCGAAATGGTCCTCGATGGCGCGCTTGTTGCGGCCGGTGATGAACACCAGCTCGGTGATGCCGGCCGCGACCGCCTCTTCCACCGCATACTGGATCAGCGGCTTGTCGACGATGGGCAGCATTTCCTTCGGCTGCGCCTTGGTGGCCGGCAGGAACCGCGTGCCGAGGCCCGCGACCGGGAAGACCGCTTTTCTGACCCTGTTCATTTTCCTTCCAGCAGCCGGAGCAATCCGGCCTCGTCAACGATCGGAATACCCAGTTCCCGCGCTTTCTCGAGCTTGCTTCCCGCCTCTTCGCCGGCGACGACATAGCTGGTCTTTTTCGATACCGAACCCGCCACCTTGCCGCCTGCCGCCTCGATCTTTTCCGCTGCCTCGTCGCGCTTCAGGTTTGGCAGCGTGCCGGTCAGCACGAAGGTCTTGCCTGCGAACGGTTTGGGAGCTTCAGCGACAGGCTCGCTCTCCGGCCAGTGGATGCCCGCCGCGCGCAGTTGTTCGATCAGCTCGCGATTGAGGCCGTCGGCAAGGAAGGCCGTGATCGAGCGTGCCACGACCGGACCGATATCGGCCACTTCCAGCAGCTGTTCCTCGCTGGCCGCGAGAAAGGCATCGAGATTCCCGAAATGCCGGGCCAGCTCCTTGGCGGTCGCTTCGCCGACATGACGGATGCCGAGCGCGTAAATGAAACGCGCAAGCGTCGTCGATTTCGATTTTTCGAGCGCGTTCAACACGTTCTGGGCAGACTTCTCCGCCATCCGGTCGAGCTCGGCAAGCGAGGTCAGGCCGAGACGGTAGAGGTCGGCGGCCGTCGTGATGACTTGCCGGTCCACCAGCTGGTCGATCAACTGCTCTCCCAGGCCTTCGATGTCCATCGCGCGGCGCGACACGAAATGCAGCAAGCCGCCCTTGCGCTGCGCGGCGCACTTCACCCACCCGCCGGAGCAGCGCGCGATAGCCTCCTCCTCGGGGCGGACAATCGGGGAGCCGCACACCGGGCAGGTGGCCGGCATGACGAACTTGCGCACGCTCTCGGTCCGCAGTTCCGGCACATAGGACACCACCTCGGGAATCACATCACCCGCGCGGCGCACGATGACGGTGTCGCCGATCCGGATGTCCTTGCGGTTGACCTCATCTTCGTTATGCAGCGTGGCATTGGTCACCGTGACGCCGCCGACGAACACGGGGACCAGCCTGGCGACCGGCGTGATGGCACCGGTGCGGCCGACCTGAACACCGATCTCCTGCACCACCGTCATCGCCTCTTCCGCAGGGAACTTGTGCGCCACGGCGAACCGGGGCGCGCGCGAGACGAACCCAAGGACTGCCTGTTGCTCGACGCGATCCACCTTGTAGACCACGCCGTCGATGTCATAGGGAAGCTGCTTGCGCTTGGCGCCGATGCCGTGGAAGAAATCGAGCAGGCCCGGTGCGCCTTTCACCACCGCGCGCTCCTTGCACACCGGGAGACCGAGCGAGGCATACCAGTCCAGCAAGGCGGAGTGCGAGGCAGGCAGGTCCGCCCCCTCCAGCACACCGATACCATAGGCGAAGAATCGCAATGCGCGCTGTGCGGTGATCCGGGAATCGAGCTGACGCAAACTCCCTGCAGCGGCATTGCGCGGGTTGGCAAATTCCTTCTGCCCTGCTTCGCGCTGCCGCTCGTTCAGCCGTGCAAAATCCGATTTGTACATCAGGACCTCGCCGCGCACTTCCAGCACGGCGGGCGGCGCGTCGGTATGCAGGCGCAAGGGGATCGCTTTCACCGTGCGGATGTTCGCGGTCACGTTCTCGCCGGTCGTGCCGTCGCCGCGCGTCGCGGCCTGCACGAGGACGCCGTTCTCGTAACGCAGGCTGATCGCCAGGCCGTCGAATTTCAGCTCGGCCGAATAATCGATCTCGTGCACGGTTTGCAGCCCGTCGCGAACGCGGCGGTCGAAGGCCGTCACTTCTTCTTCGCCGAACGCATTGTTCAGCGAAAGCATCGGCACCGTATGCCTGACCTGCTCGAACTGCGGCAAGGGCTTGCCGCCCACCCGCTGGGTGGGGGAATCGGAAGTGATCAGGTCGGGATGTGCCTGTTCCAGCTCGACCAGTTCCCGGAACATCTTGTCGTACTCGGCATCCGGGATGGTCGGATTGTCCAGCACATAGTAGGCGTGGTTATGCCTGTTCAGTTCGGCCTTCAGCCATGCCGCGCGTTCCTGCCAGTGGTTCGCCTCGGCCGGCGAAGCTGCCGCGTCCGGTGCCGTGGAAAAAAAGTCGGGCTGCATCGTTCAACTGAACAGGCGCATCGCGCGCGTGGAACCGGCCGGAATATTGGCCGACTCCATGTGCTGGTAGAACGCGGCCACCTGCTCGGCAATTTCCGCGAGGGTAGGATCGGTCAGCGGCTGGTTGCCGTCGTCGACGACCACGCCGTCCAGGCGCGATGCGAGCATGCGTGCGCAGGCCGTCATCGCGCCGAAACCGTCACGCGCCGGTGCCACGCGGGGTACGTCGAGCAGCAGGGTCAGGCGGGACGTCGTCTCGGCGGCAAGCGTGACGTTGGTGGACAGGGAAAACAGCACGCCGCCTTCACCGTCGGGCATGACCAGCCGGCCGTCCGGGCGCAGGTCGAATCCCTGGCGCTCCAGCGCGGCCAACAAGGTATTGATGGCCCAGGGCGCGCCCTTCGACTGCACATTGACGCTCAACTGCGCATCGTACTCGGCCACGAACTGGTGCAGCGCACGGGCGCGCGACATCACGTCGCCCATGTCCGGCACGTCGAGGTCGGCATCCATCTCGTCCGCGATCTGCCGCAGGCCCGTGATCAGCTCGGAGTATTCGATCTCGTTCAGCGCGCCGCTGCGGTTGGCAAGCTGCACGCCGGCAAACAGCGCGAAATACTGGCCGCCGTGAACTACCGGCTCCCAGTTGCCGTCCTCACGCTGACCGATGAAGTGGACCGGCTTGTTGCCGACATGGCGCAATGTCTGGAGCTTCGGCAGGATCTTTTCGCCGCGCAGCGGAGATTGGGGCGTCAGCGAAATCAGGCAATCGATCAGGTCGTCGACCGGCAGTTCCTTCTGCGGCGCCTCGACCAGCTTCTCGATCTGTTCGTCGGAGGCGGTCGTGCCTTCCGGCGGAAGTTCGGCGTCGGCCAGCGCGTCCGGTGCCAGCGAAGGCTCCTGCCGCCCCTCTGCAACGCCTGGGGGCGGGTTCATCAGCACATCGTCATGTTCGGACGAGAAGGCGCGCTGCACGCTTTTCCTCGCCTTGTATTCCTGCCACTTGTTATAGCTGATCACGCCGACAACAATGGTGCCGCCGATGGCCATGAGGCTCATTTGAAGTTCCGTCATGCCTCACATACCTCAAAGTGGAACGGGCGCACATCGTGCTGCCCGGAAATTAGTGATCCGTTCATTATTAATAAAAATTATCTAGCAAGACAACAACTGCTGCCATCGCTCCTTCTTGCCAACCTTCGGAAAATGTTCGCCAGGAATTGATCCTTGCCGAAACATTGGTTCCCCGCCGTTGACGTTCATCAAGACAGCCGGAACCTCGCGGCAAATAGAATAACAACTATTCCGCAGCGACATTTTTCCTCGGCGAATCGCCTCGCTGTCATTGCTGAACTTACTCTTGGAGGCTTGCATGGAAACGCAACTTGGAACTACACGCACAGCAGGAATGAACATGCGCTCCGCCAATTCAGGCTTTGACATTTCCACTCCGAAAGAATTCAAATTGCAACAACTCGCGATGCTTTCCATCGCTCCCATCGTCCGTTCCATCCACCACTGGTGGCTGCAACGTGCCGAGCGTCACTACCTGATCTGCGCCGACGTCGAACAGCAGCGTGCGCGTGAAGCACAGATGAACGTGGCCTACTACCAAAAACGCGCCGCCCTCGCCCGCTCCGCACGCAACTGACAATCCCGGTTTGCGTGCCGGCCATTGCCGCACGCAAACCTTCCTGCATCAGGCTGCCTGCGCCTCCGTCGCAAAACTCGCAGCCGATTCCATATCCACGGCAACGATACGCGAAACACCCTGCTCCTGCATGGTGACGCCGATGAGCTGCTGCGCCATCTCCATCGCGATCTTGTTGTGCGAGATGAACAGGAACTGCGTCTGCGAAGACATGCGCTTGACCATGTTGCAGAAGCGCTCGGTGTTGGCGTCGTCCAGCGGCGCGTCCACCTCGTCCAGCAGGCAGAACGGCGCCGGATTGAGCTGGAACATCGAGAACACCAGCGCGGTTGCGGTCAGCGCCTTCTCGCCGCCCGACAGCAGGTGAATCGTCGCGTTCTTTTTGCCCGGCGGCTGCGCCATCACCTGCACGCCTGAATCGAGGATTTCCTCGCCGGTCATGATCAGCTTGGCCTGGCCGCCGCCGAACAGGACCGGGAACAGCTCGCCGAAATGCTTGTTCACCTTGTCGAAGGTGTCCTGCAGCAATTCCCGCGTTTCCTTGTCGATCTTGTTGATGGCGTCTTCCAGCGTGGTGATCGCTTCCGTCAGGTCGGCGTGCTGGGAGTCGAGGAATTTCTTGCGCTCCGATGCCTCGGCAAGCTCGTCCAGCGCGGCAAGGTTCACCGCGCCCAGCGCTGCGATCGCATTCGTCAGGCGCGTGACTTCCCCTTGCAGGTAGGACGGGCGCATCTCGCCGGTCAGCTTCTCCGCCAATGCCGCTTCGTCCGCCTGCGCTTCGGCCAGTTGCTGCGCATACTGCTCCTGGTTCAGGCGCGCCGCCTGCTCCTTCAGCTGCAGCTCCATGATCCTTTCACGCTGCGGCTGCAGGCTGCGTTCGGCCTGCAAGCGCGCCTCTTCCGAATGACGCAGCTTCTGCGTCAGCTGGTCGAGCTCATGTCGGGCGTCGGCCAGCGCGCGTTCCTGTTCGCTACGCTTTTCGAGCAGCTCCTGCAGGCCGGCCTGCGCGGCCTGGTCATCCAGGCTCTCCAGCTCCAGATGCCCCTGCTCCATGCTTGCGAACAGTTGGGCCGACTGCTCCAACGCAGTTGCAATGCTGCGCTTGAGCTCCTCGATCTTGTTGCGGTGCGCCTTCTCGGCGAACTCCGCTTCCTGTGCCGCGCGCTCGAGCTCGCGCAGGCGCAGGCGGGCGTCGTTGAGCTGCTGCTCCTTCGCCAGGTAATCGGTCTGGCCGGCCTCGTGCTTTTCCTGCAGTTCGGCCAGTTCGATGTCCAACTGCTCGAATTTCGCTTCGGACTCTTCCTTGGCCTGCATCTGTTCCGCCTCCTGCGCCGCAATCTCGGCGAGGTCGGCTTCGATCTGCGTGCTGCGCTGGTTGAAGCGGTCCTGCACTTCGGAGAGCTTCATCACTTCGAGCTGCAGGCTGTGCGCCGCTTGTGTCAGCTGGCTGACGCGCTGGCGCAGTTCGCCCAGGCGCTGCGTCGCCTGCGTGAGTGCCGCTTCGGCGCGGATCGAACGCGACTTCGCTTCGTCGGCCAGCATCTGCTGCGCGCGCAACTGCTTCGTGATGTTGTCGATTTCCTGCTGGCGCGCAAGCATGCCATCCTGTTCGGAATCGGACGCATAGAATCGCACGCTGGTCTTGCCGATGACATGGCCCTGCTTGGTGACGAAACAGCCGCCGACCGGCAGCTTGGCGCGGTCGACGAAGGCGGCATTGACGTCGTCGGCAATGAATACGTTGTGCAGCCAGTCCTGCATCAGCGCGCGCAGGCCCGGATCGTTCAGCTGCAGCAGGTTGATGAAGGGTTTCAGGCCGGCGGGTGCTTCGGCAGGCTCCGACGCAGCGACTGCATTGGGCGTGAACAAGGCCAGCTTGGCCGGCGGCGCATCGTTGAAGAAGGCTTTCGCCCAGTCCAGGTTGGACATCTCCAGCGCCGAAGTGCGCTCGCGCAGCACGGACTCCAGCGCCGTTTCCCAGCCCTGGTCGATATGCAGCTTCTGCCACAAACGGGGCAGTTCGCCGAGTTCATGCTTCTTCAGCCAAGGTTGCACCTTGCCCTGCGTCTGCACGTTTTCCTGCAGTTGCTTGAGGGCCGCAAGGCGCGCTTCGAGCTGCGCGTTGTTCGCGGTCTCGGTATTGAGCTGGGCCTGCGCGGCACGGCGTTCTTCCTCGAGCTGCGGCTGCTGCTCCTGCGCCGCTTCCAGCTGTTCGCGAGCCTCTTCCAGTGCGGCCTGCTTTTCCTCGAGCTGCATCTTGAGGTTGCTCAGGTGCGCCGTGTCGGGCATGGACATGCCGTTCTTTTCCTGCTGCAGACGCTCGCGGCGGGCAGCCAGGTTGGCGAGGATGTTGGAGGCGTTGCGCTGGTGCGCCGATTCCAGTTCGATCTGCTGTTGCGCCTGCATGATCCTGCCGCGCGACTCGGTGGTGGAGAGCTGCGCCTCGCGCCATGCCTGTTCGAGTGCCGGCAGATTGTCGTTCTGGTTCTGCGCGGCCTGCTGCGCCTGCTCGACGCGCAGGCCGTGCTCCTCGAGGCGCATTTCCGCTTCTTCGAGTTCTTCCTGCTGCTGCTGTCCCTGGCGCTGCCATTGGTCGCGCTGGGCGGTGAGCGAATTCAGTTGCGACTGCAGGCGGCTGCGCGATTCGATGACGAACTTGATCTGCGCTTCGAGGCTGCCGATCTCCGAGTTGGTCTGATACAGGTGGCCTTGCGCGGTATGCATGCGGTCGCCGGCGGCGTAGTGCGCCTGGCGCATGTGCTCCAGCTCGGTCTCGACATGGCGCAGCTTGGCCGTCTGCTCTTCGAGATCGGTCTGGGCGCGCTCGATGTCGCGGAAAAACTTTTCCTGCTCCGTCTTGGCTTCGTTCTTGCGCAGCAGCCAGAGCAGCTTCTGCTTTTCGTCCTGGTCGGCCTGCAGTTCGCGGAACTTCTGCGCCACCGCCGCCTGGGCTTCGAGCTTTTCGAGATTGGTGCCCAGTTCGCGCAGGATGTCCTCGACGCGCGTCAGGTTTTCGCGCGTGTCGTGCAAGCGGTTCTCGGTTTCGCGGCGGCGTTCCTTGTACTTCGACACGCCCGCGGCTTCTTCGAGGAAGATGCGCAGGTCTTCGGGGCGCGCTTCGATGATCCGCGAAATCATGCCCTGGCCGATGATCGCGTAGGCACGCGGGCCGAGGCCGGTGCCGAGGAAGATGTCCTGGATGTCGCGGCGGCGCACCGCCTGGTTGTTGATGTAATACGTCGATGTGCCGTCGCGGGTCAGTGTGCGCTTGACGGCGATTTCCGCGTATTGACTCCACTGGCCGGCGGCGCGGCCGTCGCTGTTGTCGAACACCAGCTCGACCGATGCGCGGCCGGCCGGCTTGCGCGTGGTGGAGCCGTTGAAGATGACGTCCTGCATCGATTCGCCGCGCAGTTCGGATGCCTTGGACTCGCCCAGCACCCAGCGCACCGCATCCATGATATTGGACTTGCCGCAGCCGTTCGGGCCGACCACGCCGACCAGCTGGCCGGGAACCTGGAAATTGGTCGGATCGACGAAGGACTTGAATCCGGATAGTTTGATGGAATTTAGACGCACGTTATCGACCGTTGTTGACTAGTTGGAGCAGGCGCATTCCGCCGCCTGGGAAAAGGGCCTTATCATAACATTTCACATCCTCGGATCATCACTTCCGCCGGGGCATGTGCACCCGCGCGACAGGGCGCGAACGGTATAATGCCGCCTTTGGCCATTTTGCATCCCACCTCTTTCTGGCGAGCCCTTCCCCCGTGAATCCGCTGTTAAACAAATTACAACCCTATCCCTTTGAAAAGCTGAAGCAATTGTTCGCGGGCGTGACGCCGAACCCGGCGTATGCGCCGATCAGCCTCGGGATCGGGGAACCGAAACATCCGACGCCGGCCTTCATCAAGACGGCCTTGAGCGACAATCTTGCAGGATTGGCAAGCTATCCGACAACGACGGGCACGGAAGGCTTGCGCGCGTCCATCGCCGCGTGGCTGGAACGGCGCTACGGCCTGCCCCGCATCGACGCCGCGACGCAGATCCTCCCCGTCAATGGCTCGCGCGAGGCATTGTTCGCCCTTGCGCAGACGGTCATCGATCCGTCACGTGGCGATGCGCTGGTCATGTGCCCGAACCCCTTCTACCAGATCTACGAAGGCGCGGCCTACCTCGCTGGCGCGCAGCCCTACTTCGTCAATTCCGACCCGGCGCGCAATTTCGCGCCCGACTTCAAGAGTGTCCCGGCGGACATCTGGCCGCGCGTGCAGCTGTTGTACATCTGCTCGCCTGGCAATCCGACCGGCGCGGTGCTCAACCTCGACGACTGGAAGGAATTGTTTGCGCTCTCGGACAAGTACGGCTTCATCATCGCGTCCGACGAATGCTATTCGGAGATCTACTTCAAGTCCGAGCCGCCGCTGGGCGGTATGGAAGCCGCGCACAAGCTCGGCCGCACCGGTTATCCGCGCCTGATCTCTTTTTCCAGTCTCTCCAAGCGCTCGAACGTGCCGGGCATGCGCTCGGGCTTTGTGGCGGGCGATGCGGAGATTTTGAAGAAGTACCTGCTGTACCGCACCTATCACGGCAGCGCGATGAGCCCATCCGTGCAGGCTGCATCGATTACGGCATGGAACGACGAGCAGCATGTCGAGGAAAATCGCGCCAAGTACATTGCCAAGTTCAACCAGGTCACGCCGATGCTGGAAGAAGTGCTGGACGTGCGCCTGCCCGACGCCAGTTTCTATCTCTGGGCCAAGGTCGACCGCTACAACGGCATCTCCGATACCGAGTTCGCGAAGCGCCTGTACGCCGAATATAATGTGACGGTCTTGCCGGGCAGTTATCTGGCGCGCGAAGCGCACGGCATCAATCCGGGACAGAACCGCATCCGCATGGCGCTGGTCGCCGAGGTGGAAGAATGCCTTGAAGCCGCCCGCCGCATCGTCGAATTCACCAAGAAATTATCCTGATCCACCCACTCGAGAAGCAAAGAAAATGACTCAACAACTCCAGCAGATCATCGACCAGGCCTGGGAAGACCGCGCCAATTTCTCTCCGAAGTCCGCGCCGGCGGAAGTGCGCGACGCTGTTGCCCACGTCCTCGAGCAACTCAACCAGGGCACGCTGCGCGTGGCACAGAAAGACAGCGGCAACTGGGTCGTGAACCAGTGGATCAAGAAAGCGGTGCTGCTGTCCTTCCGCCTGGAAGACAACCTGCCGATGCCGGCCGGCGGCAGCATGCAGTTTTACGACAAGGTGCCCACCAAGTTCGCCAACTACACGGCCGAAGACTTCGCCAAGGGCGGCTTCCGCGTGGTGCCGCCCGCCGTTGCGCGCCGCGGCAGCTTCATCGGCAAGAACGTGGTACTGATGCCCTCCTATGTCAACATCGGCGCCTACGTCGACGAAGGCACGATGGTCGACACCTGGGCCACCGTCGGCTCCTGCGCACAGATCGGCAAGAACGTCCACCTGTCCGGCGGCGTCGGCATCGGCGGCGTGCTGGAGCCGATGCAGGCCAACCCCACCATCATCGAAGACAACTGCTTCATCGGCGCGCGCTCCGAGATCGTGGAAGGCGTGATCGTCGAGGAAAACTCGGTCATCTCGATGGGTGTGTACATCGGCCAGTCGACCAAGATCTATGACCGCGCCACCGGCGAAGTCAGCTACGGCCGCATTCCGGCCGGCTCCGTCGTCGTCTCGGGCAGCCTGCCGTCCGCCGACGGCAAGTACAGCCTGTACTGCGCGGTGATCGTCAAGCGCGTGGATGCAAAGACCCGCGCCAAGACCGGCATCAACGAGCTGCTGCGCGACGCCTGATAGCGCGACGGCCGCCCGTCCTCGGGCGGCCTTTTTCATTTGCCCACGAGGAGAGCATCATGGCGATGGACCGTCTGTTCCAGCTGATGAAGGACAAAAAGGCATCGGACCTGTTCATTACCGTGAACTCGCCGATCCACATCAAGATCAACGGCCATCTGCTGCCCGTCAACCAGCAGAAGATGGACAACGCCACCATCAAGGCCCTGCTTTCCGAAGTGGCCTCCGCCAGGCAGATGCAAGAGCTGGAAGAGCATAACGAGCTGAACATGGGCATCCCCGTCGAAGGCCTCGGCAGCTTCCGCCTCTCCGCCTTCCGCCAGCGCGGCAGCCTGTCCGCGGTGTTCCGCTACATCCCGGGCGAGATTCCCCGCCTCGCGGACCTGAACGTGCCGCCGGTACTGGCCGAGGTCATCATGGAAAAGCGCGGGCTGATCCTTGTGGTCGGCTCCACCGGCTCCGGCAAGTCCACCACCATCGCGGCAATGCTGGACCATCGCAACGCCAACAAGACCGGCCATATCCTGACGCTGGAAGACCCGATCGAATTCCTGTTCGTGAACAAGAAATCCATCGTCAACCAGCGCGAGATCGGCACCGATGCCGACAGCCTTCATATCGCCTTGAAGAACGCGCTGCGCCAGGCGCCGGATTGCATCCTGATCGGGGAAATCCGCGACAAGGAAACCATGGGCAATGCACTCGCCTATGCGCAGTCGGGCCACCTCGTGGTGGCCACGCTGCACGCCAACAACAGCTACCAGGCACTGACCCGCATCATCAACTTCTATCCGCTGGAAACGCGTCCCTCGCTGCTGGTCGACCTGTCGGTGACCATCAAGGCCATCATTTCCCAGCGCCTCGTGCAGGCCAAGGATGGCGGGCGCCGCGCCGCGGTGGAAGTGCTGCTCAATACCCGCCACGTGGCCGAGCTGATCGAACAGGGCGAGATCAGCCAGATCAAGGAAGCGCTGGAGAAGAGCATGGCGCCGGGTTCGCAGACCTTCGAACAGGCGCTGATGCAGCTCATCCAGGATGGCGTCGTCACGCAGGAGGAAGCGCTGGCCAATGCCGATTCGGCCACCAACCTCTACTGGCTGATCAACAACTCTGCCGGCAAGAAGCCCGAGCCGGAACCGGAGCCGAAGAAGGACGACGGCCCCACCTTCACCGAATTCACGCTGAACGTTTGATCCATGACTGTCACCCTCTACGGCATTCCCAACTGCGATACGGTCAAGAATGCGCGCACCTGGCTGGAGAGCAAGGGCGTCGCCTACGCCTTCCACGATTTCAAGAAGGCCGGCCTCACGCCCGCGCTGGTGGACGGCTGGCTGAAGCAGGTCGACTGGGAGGTGCTCGTCAACCGCAAGGGAACCACCTGGCGCGGCCTGCCGGATCAACGCAAAGCCGCCGTTGCCGATGCCGCCAGCGCCGCCGCCCTGATGCTGGAATCACCCTCCGTCATCAAGCGGCCCGTCCTCGTCTGCAACGACACCACGCACGTCGGTTTTTCCGACGCCAGCTACCAACAGATTTTCAACAAGTAATCCATGAGCAAGACACTCGCGCTGACCGAAGAACTGATCGCCCTCTCTTCCGTCACTCCCAACGACCAGGGCTGCCAGCGCCGCCTGATCGCCCTGCTGGAACCGCTCGGTTTCAAATGTGAAACCATCGAGTCCGGCGGCGTGACCAATCTCTGGGCGCGCCGCGGCACGGCCCAGCCGCTGGCTGTATTCGCCGGCCACACCGACGTTGTGCCTACCGGCCCGCTCGAACAATGGCATTCCGATCCCTTCGTGCCCACCCAGCGCGACGGCAAGCTGTACGGCCGCGGCGCGGCTGACATGAAGACCTCGATTGCCGCCATGATCGTCGCGGTCGAAGAATTCGTGGCCGCCCATCCCGACCACCCGGGCTCGATCGCCTTCCTGCTCACCAGCGACGAAGAAGGCCCGGCCACCGACGGCACGGTCATCGTGTGCGACATGCTCAAGGCGCGCCACGAACAGCTCGACTACTGCATCGTCGGCGAGCCGACCTCCACCGACCAGCTCGGCGACGTGATCAAGAACGGCCGCCGTGGCTCCATGTCCGGCAAGCTGATCATCAAGGGCGTGCAAGGCCACATCGCCTATCCGCAATTGGCCAAGAACCCGATCCATCTCGCCGCGCCGGCACTGGCCGAGCTCGCCGCCGAGAAATGGGACGATGGCAACGAGTACTACCTGCCCACTTCCTGGCAGATGTCGAACATCCACGCCGGCACCGGCGCGACCAACGTGATTCCCGGTGAAGTCGTGGTGGATTTCAATTTCCGCTTTTCGACCGCCAGCACCGTCGAAGGCTTGCAGCAGCGCGTCCACGCGATCCTGAACAAGTACGATTTCGACTACGATCTCAAGTGGACCATCGGCGGCCGCCCCTTCCTCACGCCTCGTGGCACGTTGAGCGACGCCCTGACCTCCGCCATCAAGGCCGAGACCGGCCTCGACGCCGACCTCTCGACGACCGGCGGTACCTCCGACGGCCGATTCATCGCGCAAATCTGCCCGCAGGTGATCGAGTTCGGTCCGCCGAACGGCAGCATCCACAAGATCGACGAGCACATTGAAATCCGCTACATCGATCCGCTCAAGAACATTTATCGCCGCACGCTGGAGAACCTCCTGCTGCAAGACGCCCCATGACCCCGAACGATTTCACCACCATCCGTGACCTGCTTCGCTACGCAGTCACCCGCTTCAACACCGCCAAGCTGTTCTTCGGACACGGCAGCAGCAACGCCTTCGACGAAGCCGCGTACCTGATCCTGCACACGCTCCAGCTCCCGCTCGACAAGCTGGAGCCGTTCTACGATGCGCGGCTGCTGCCCGAGGAAACCGCCGCTGTCCTGAAGGTCATCGAACGGCGCGCCGGCGAACGGGTGCCCGCCGCTTACCTCACCAATGAAGCATGGCTGGGCGACTACCGCTTCTATGTCGACGAGCGCGTGATCGTCCCCCGCTCCTTCATCGCCGAACTGATTCCGGACCGCTTCTCGCCCTGGGTCAACGATCCGGAGTCCGTCGAAAACATCCTCGAACTGTGCACCGGCTCGGGCTGCCTGCCGATCATGCTGGCCGACGCGTTCCCGAATGCGCACGTGGATGCCGTGGACATTTCCACCGATGCACTGGCCGTCGCGCAGCGCAACGTGGACGACTATGAAATGCAGGATTGCATCACCCTGATCGAGTCCGATCTGTATGCCAAGGTACCGAAGAAGAAGTACGACCTGATCGTCACCAACCCGCCCTACGTCAACGCCTCGTCGATGGGCAAGCTGCCGCAGGAATACCTGCGCGAGCCGCAGATTGCGCTCGCCGGCGGAGAGGACGGAATGGACCTCGTGCGCAAGATCGTCGCCGGCGCCGCAGAGCGCCTGACGGAGAACGGTATCCTCGTCGTCGAGATCGGCAATGAAAGGCCGTTTGCCGAGGCGGCATTCGCCGGCCTGGAGCTCACCTGGCTTTCCACCAGCGCAGGCGACGACATGGTATTCCTGCTGACCGCCGAACAGCTTGCCGCACAATGATCCGTTTCCAGCAAGTCAGCCTCACCCGCGGCATCAAGCCCCTGCTCGACGGCGTCGACCTGACGCTGAACCCGGGCGAGAAGATCGGTCTCATCGGCGCCAACGGGGCCGGTAAATCCAGCCTGTTTGCCGTCCTGCGCGGCGAACTGCACGCCGACCTCGGCCAGGTCGATTTCCCGGCGAAATGGCGCGTGGCCTACGTGGCCCAGGAAACGCCCGCCCTCGACCGTCCGGCCATCGAATACGCAATCGACGGCGATGCCAACCTGCGCCGGCTGGAAGCCGAGCTGGCACAGCTCGAAGGCACCTCCGGCTGCCATGCCGAGGGCACGCGCATTGCCGAGCTTCATGCCGCGCTTGCCGACGCCGACGCGTACACGGTACGTTCGCGCGCCGAACAACTGTTGACCGGCCTCGGCTTTTCGCAGGACCAGATGCAGCAGCCGGTCGCAAGCTTTTCGGGCGGCTGGCGCATGCGCCTGAATCTTGCGCAAGCGCTGATGTGCCCGTCCGACCTGTTGCTGCTGGACGAACCGACCAACCACCTCGACCTCGATGCCATCATCTGGCTGGAAGACTGGCTCAAGCGCTACGACGGGACGCTGATCATCATTTCGCACGACCGCGATTTCCTCGACGGCGTGGTGAACGTGATCGTGCATATCGACGACCGGAAGCTCAAGCGCTATTCAGGCAATTACTCGGCGTTCGAGACACAGCGTGCGGCACAGATCGCCTTGACGCAGGCCGCATACGAAAAACAGGCACGCCAGCGTGCGCACCTGCAATCCTTCATCGACCGCTTCAAGGCCAAGGCGACCAAGGCGCGCCAGGCGCAAAGCCGCATGAAGATGCTCGCCAAGATGGAAGAGATCGCGCCCCTGCGCGCCGCCGCGGAATTTTCATTCGAATTCCGCGAGCCGCTCAGCGCGCCCAATCCCTTGCTGCTGATGGAAGACGTCGTGGCCGGCTACCGGGTGGATGATCCGGCCACCGGCGAAGCAAGCGACAAGCCCATCGTCTCGCGCGTCAATTTTTCGCTGCAGACCGGGCAGCGCATCGGCCTGCTCGGAGTGAACGGCGCAGGTAAGTCGACGCTGGTGAAAACCATCGCCGGCGAAATCCAGCCGCTGACCGGCACCATGCGTCAAGGCAAGGGGCTTTCCATCGGCTACTTCGCGCAGCACCAGTTGGAAATGCTCCGTCACGACGAGTCGCCGCTATGGCATCTCGCGCGCCTCGCGCCCACCACGCGCGAGCAGGAATTGCGCAACTTCCTCGGCGGTTTCAATTTCGGCGGCGAGATGGTGACCAGCAAGATCGCCCCCTTTTCCGGCGGCGAAAAGGCGCGCCTGGCCCTGGCGCTGATCGTCTGGCAGCGCCCCAACCTGCTGCTGCTGGACGAACCGACCAACCACCTCGACCTCGAAACCCGCGAAGCCCTCACCATGGCGCTGGCGCAGTTCGAGGGAACACTCGTGCTGGTGTCCCACGACCGCCACCTGCTGCGCGCCACCACCGACCAGTTCATGATCGTTGCGGATGGCAAGCTGCAAGCCTTCAATGGCGACCTCGACGACTACCGTGACTGGCTGTTCAAGACCAAGCTCGGCAAGGGCGATGTCCCGCCGGCGGATAAGCAGGCGGCCCAGCAGGAAGTGCCCGCCGCTTCCGAGTCGCGCGAAGACCGGCAGGAACGCCGCCGGTTGGAGGCGGAAGAACGCCAGCGACTGTCCGCCCTGCGCAAGCCCATCGAGTCGCGCATCAAGCGCCTCGACGAACAGATGGCGAAGCTGAACGCGCGCAAGGCGGAAGTCGATGCACGCCTGGCCGACCCGGCGATCTACGACGAGGCCAACAAGGAAGAACTGAAGTCCCTGATCCTCGACCAGGCCTACATCGCCAAGGAACTCGAACAGCTCGAAACCGAGTGGCTGGAACAACAGGAAGCGCTGGAAAATCTCTCTGCAGGTTGATCGCAGCGCTGCGCTTCCATAGAACATATCGAACAGGAGGAGACGCATGAACGAAGCAATCGACAAACCCTTGCAGGGCATCCGCGTGCTCGACCTGACACGCCTCCTGCCCGGCCCCATGGCAACGATGCACCTGGCTGACATGGGCGCCGAGGTGATCAAGATCGAAGACCCGGGTCTCGGCGACTACGCCCGCACAATGGGCCCTGTGCGCAAGGAAGTGTCGCAGTTCTTCATTGCGGTGAACCGCGGCAAGCAAGGCATGCGCCTCGACTTCAAGGACCTGGCCCAGCGCGACACCTTCCTCGCGATGGTGGAAACGGCGGACGTGGTGGTCGAAAGCTTCCGCCCGGGCGTGATGGACAAGCTCGGCGTGGGCTGGGAAACGCTGCGCGCGCGCAATCCCCGGCTCGTCATGTGCGCCATCTCCGGATACGGCAAGGATGGCCCGTTCGCCCAGCTGGCGGGCCATGACATCAATTACATCGGCCTTGCCGGTATGCTCGAACAGAACGTCGGACCCGACGGCATTCCGGCCTTGTCCAACCTGCAGGTCGGTGACCTGCTGGGCGGCGCCCAGGCCGCGGTGCAAGGCATTCTTGCCGCACTCATCGGCGCCAAGGCCACCGGCAAGGGCCGCTTCGTCGACGTCTCCATGACCGATGCCGTCTTCGCGCACAACATCATGCCGCTGGTGGCGCTGAACAATTTCGGACGGCCTGCGCAACCCGGCCGGGACCTGCTCACCGGCGGCGTGCCCTGCTACAACGTCTACCGCACCAGCGACGGGCGTTTCATGGCGGTGGGCGCCCTCGAACTCAAGTTCTGGGAAACCTGCTGCGACGTGCTGGAACGGCCGGACCTGAAAAAACGCCACTGGAGCCTGGGACAGCAAGTGGGCGGCGAGGATGCGATGGCAGTGAAGGCAGAACTGGACGCCATCTTCGCGCGTCACCCGCTGGCACTGTGGACCGAGAGATTCGCGACAGCCGATTGCTGCGTCACACCGGTCCTGCGCGCGGACGAGGCGGTCGCGCATCCGCTGTTCCGCGCCCGGGGAATGGTGGGGCGGAAAGAGCATCCGACCGAGGGCGCATACTGGGCGGCCGGGCCTGCGGTAAGATTCCACGGGTAAGGGCCACGCTGCCCAGGACGGAATACCGATCGACATGCCCCGTGCATTCCCTCAACTCAAGACTCAGCGGCTGAACCTGCGCCAGATCGTCCCCGCGGACGCACCGGCGCTATTCGTCATCCATTCCGACGGAGACTGGATGCGCTGGTACGGCGTAGACCCGGTCACCAGTCTTGCCGAAGCGGAGCACCTGGCCGACATTTTTGCCGGATGGTTTATCTCAGGCACCGGGTTTCGCTGGGCGCTGGAGAGGAAACAGGACAGGAAATTGATCGGCACCTGCGGTCTGTTCCGCTGGAACAAGAGTTGGCGCAACTGCGTGATTGGCTACGAGATCCAGCGCGAGCATCACGGCCAGGGCTATATGCGGGAGGCGGTGACGGCGATCCTTGATTATGGTTTCGATACCATGTCGCTGCATCGCGTCCAGGCTGAAACACATCCGGACAACGCGGCCTCGATCGGGCTGGCGACGCGGCTGGGCTTCCGGTTCGAAGGCATACACCGGGAACAGGCTTACTGGGGCGGGCGCTTCCACGACCTCAATTGCTATTCCCTGCTGGAGCGCGACTGGCTTAACGTGCGCCGGGGCGCATAAACGGTGAAAAGGAGCACTTTGGTTCCAACCCTCAATATCATCGGCTGCGGCAACGTCGGCAAGGTGCTCGGCCGCCTGTGGGCGTCATCCGGCACTTTCCAGGTGCAAGATATCCTGAACCGAAGCCGCGGAAGCGCCGAGGCGGCAACGGGGTTCATCGGTGCCGGTGCGGCCGTCGATCGCTGGGAGGACCTCCGCCCCGCCGACTTCTTCATGATTGGAACGCCGGACGCCGAGGTGGAAGCGGCATGCGCGGCACTCGCCCGCTCCGGCGCCTTGCGTGCCGACGCGATCGTGTTCCATTGCAGCGGCGCACTCCCCTCCCAGGTGCTGGCGGCGGTGAAGCCTGCCGGGGCAGCAATGGCGAGCGTGCATCCGATCCGCAGCTTCGCGGGCGCGGAAGCGGTCGTCGCCGGTTTTTCCGGTACTTATTGCGGGATCGAAGGGGACGGTGTTGCGGTCGAACGGCTGTCGCCGGCGTTTACCGCCATCGGCGCCCGCCTCGTGAACATCGATCCCGCGTACAAGAGCGTCTACCATTCGGCAGCGGTATTTTCGTCGAACTACCTCGTGACCTTGCTGGACGTCGCACTCGACGCCTACGCCAGGGCCGGCGTGCCGCGCGGCGATGCGCTCAAGCTGATGGAGCCCCTGGTGCGGGGAACGGTGGACAATGTGTTCCGTCTCGGCACCGAAGATGCACTGACCGGCCCGATCGCTCGCGGCGACCTCGGTACCGTCGTGCGGCAGTACCGTGCCTTGTCCGCCTGGAACAAGGGCGTCGGGGCCCTTTACAAGCGCCTGGGAAAATTCACCGCCGCCATTGCTGCACGCAAGCGCCGCGCATCGTGAAAAGCAATGTGGAAGAAGCCCTGGCTGAAGCGAATTGACGCTCAGCGCTTGGGCGCGTAAATGTCGTGCCCGACCTCGTCGATCTGGCGACGCAGGGTACGGCGCTCTTCGGGCGTCATGCGCCCCTGGCGGCGTGCGTTGTCCGCCTGCTGGGTGCTGGATTGCTGGCTGTTGGATTGCCCATCGCCGGAGGAGCCGAATCCGCTGCTCTCGGGCGCGCCTTCGCCCTGCCGGCGGCGATCCTGCGGCGGAGCCAGCTGGTCACGGGGGATGTTCCGATCCAGCGTCACGCTCTGAATATGATAGGCACGGACCGTCTCCCGCGCGTCGCGCCGGTTGAAACCCGGCTCGGCGAACGCACTCGCCGCGCCAAGCATCAGCAGGAGACAGGAACCGATTCGATGTAGTCGCATTATTCGAAAACCAATTCGCCTTTGCGGATATGCGGCCGGAGGACGATTCCTGCGCTAGACTGCGCATACGCAAAAGGCTTACCGATAATGTGAAAGTGTATGCGCCGCTCGAAGCACACTAAACCTGTTTAAGGTAAAGTTTGTAACACTTTGTAATGCTTTGCGCTAGAGACATTGATCAAGATTTTTCCGACGTTACCATAGCGCCATGAATACAGCCAACCCGACCGCACACACTCCCGGCCAGACGCCCAGCGGCCACCAGGCCCGCATCCTTGTCGTCGACGACGACCAGCGCCTGCGCGACCTCCTGCGCCGCTACCTTGCCGAGCAAGGTTTCAATGTTGTCACCGCCGAAAATGCACAGGCGATGAACAAGCTCTGGATCCGCGAGCGCTATGACCTGCTGGTGCTCGACCTGATGCTGCCCGGGGAAGACGGCCTGTCGATCTGCCGCCGCCTGCGCGGTGCCGGCGACCAGACCCCCATCATCATGCTGACCGCCAAGGGCGAAGACGTCGACCGCATCGTCGGCCTCGAAATGGGCGCCGACGATTACCTGCCCAAACCCTTCAACCCGCGCGAACTTGTCGCCCGCATCAACGCCGTCCTGCGCCGCAAGGGGCCGGACGAAATCCCCGGCGCACCGTCGGAGACGCCCCAGACTTTCCAGTTCGGCGACTTCATCCTCGACCTCGGCACCCGCACGCTGAAAAAGAATGGCGAAACCATCTCCCTGACCACCGGCGAGTTTTCCGTGCTCAAGGTGTTCGCCCGCCACGCGCGGCAGCCGCTGTCCCGCGAAAAGCTGATGGAACTGGCGCGCGGACGCGAATATGAAGTCTTCGACCGCAGCCTGGACGTGCAGATTTCCCGCCTGCGCAAGCTCATCGAGCCCGATCCGTCCAACCCGATCTATATCCAGACGGTGTGGGGCCTCGGTTACGTCTTCATTCCGGAAGGCCAACCGCGTTGAGGCATAACGCACCTTGATCCCCTTCATAGGCAACCGGTTCGGCTGGCTGAAAAGCGGCCTCTTCTGGCGAACTTTCTTCCTGCTCGCTTTCCTCATCACCGCGAGCATCCTGGCCTGGGTAACCAGCTTCCGTATCGTGGAGAGGACCCCGCGCGCCCAGCAGATGGCGGCGCAGGTGATCTCCATCGTCACCATCACGCGCGCCGCCCTCACTCACTCTGCGCCGGAATTACGGCGCGAGCTGCTGTTCGACCTTGCCAGCAACGAGGGCATCCGGATTTATCCGCTGGAAGCGAGCGACGTGGTTGGCCCGCCGCCCGACAACGAGCTGATGCAGGTGCTGGAGACGAACGTGAAGGCGCGGCTCGGTTCCGACACCAAGTTCGCGGGCCGGGTCAACGACGTCGGCGGCTTCTGGGTCAGCTTCAAGATCGAGGAAGACGAGTACTGGCTGCGGCTGGACCGCGAGCGCATCGAAGGCGTGTCCAACATCCAGTGGCTGGGCTTCGGCACCGCCGCCCTCACCCTTTCGCTGCTGGGGGCGGTATTCATATCCCGTCTGATCAACCAGCCCTTGTCGCGCATTGCCACCGCGACGCAGGCGATCGCCAAGGGCAGATGGCCGGAGCCGCTGCCGGAGCGCGGGCCGACCGAGATCCGCGACGCCAACCGCAGCTTCAACCAGATGGTTGCGGACTTGAACCGTGTCGAGAGCGACCGTGCCGTGATCCTGGCCGGCATTTCCCACGACCTGCGGACGCCGTTGGCGCGCATGCAGCTGGAGGTCGAGATGGCGCAGTTGCCGGACGAGGCGCGCCTCGGCATGCAATCCGACCTCGCGCAGATGGATGCCATCATCGGCCAGTTCCTCGAATATGCGCGGCCAAGCGAGAATATCCAGGGTGCGAGCGTCGACCTCAGCGGCCTGCTGTCTGATTGCGCGCGCGAGGCGGGCCGGCAGCAAGACGTGCGCGTACAGACCAACATCTCGCCGGAGGTGAATGTCTTCGGCCATGCCACCGACCTCACGCGCATCGTCAGCAACCTGATCGAAAATGCGCGCCGTTACGGCAAGACGCCGAACACCAATACGGCTGACATTGAAATCGCCTGCCGCTCGGAAGGCAACCAGGCGGTGATCGAGATCAGCGACAACGGCCCCGGTGTGCCTGAAAAGGAACTGGACCGCTTGCTGCGTCCGTTCACGCGCCTTGATACCGCGCGCGGCCAAGCCAACGGCGCCGGCCTCGGCCTCGCCATCGTCGACCGCATCGTGAAACGGCATCGCGGCACGATCCGGCTGTCGAACAAGAACGGCGGCGGCCTGCGCGTGCGGGTATCGATCCCGATTACCGGCGCGCTCAGCTGACGCGCCGTTTCCCCTGCCTCAGCAGCGGCTGCACATAGTCGCGCAAGGCCACCGCATTGTTGATGCGATGCTCCTTGCTGCTGTAGAGGAAGCTCACCGTGCCGCTGCCGATATGTTCCAGCAGGTCGCGCAGGCCGTCGGGGTTGGCGTGCAGCTCGCTGTAGTAGCGGTCGCGAAACTCCTCCCAGCGCTCCGGGTCATGCCCGTACCACTTGCGCAGGTCGTTCGATGGCGCCACGCCCTTGGCCCAGTACACGATGTCCAGCCGCTCCTTCGTCATGCCGCGCGGCCACAGGCGGTCGACCAGGATGCGCCTGCCGTCTTCCGGCGATGCCGGTTCGTACACCCACTTCAGCTTGATGGCCGTCATTCTCCGTCCCCCTTCACAAGGATTCGAATGTTTCCGTGTGCGGCAGGCGCAGCAGCGCATCCGTCAATGCCTGGGGCGGCGCCTTCACGCGGCGGGCGCCGAGGTCGAACCATGCGCCGCGGGTGACGACTTCCGCCGCGACCCTGCCGTCGGCCTTCTTGAAACGGTTCACCATGATGAACTTCGCGCCATCCTCGCTGATGCCGCCCAGTTCCATCGTGGCCGAGAAGCCCTCGAGGAAGTGCAATTCCTTGTGATACGTGATCTGCTCGGAAAACACGACCGGGCCGATGCCGGCTTCCTTGAAGTGGGCCGGGGTGAAGCCGTTTTCCTTCAGGAACAGGAAGCGGGTCTGGGCCGCATAGTCCAGATAGCCGGTATTGCGCATGTGCACGTTGGCGTCCAGGTCAGACCAGCTTACGGTATATTGGTATTCATACGCGTTCTTTTCCATGCGCTTGCACTCCTCTCCGTGACAGTGCGCCCAGTCTAGCGCAGCGAACGCCCTCAAGTGAGAGAGCAGCGTGCCAAGTTCAGCGGGTAATCAGGCCACCATGCGGCCGATCGACACCATCATCCTTGCCATGCCGGGCACCCTGCCGACCACGGTTGCCGGCCCCATGGACGTGTTCACCCAGGCCGGCCAGTTATGGGAACAGCTGTGCGCCGCCAACCCCGTGCCTCGCTTTTCCGTCCGCATCGTCGGCGTGGACGGCGGCGACGTGAGCTGCATGAACGGCATGCAGATCAGGACGCAAGGCACATTGGCGGAGGTACAGAGCGCGGACCTGCTGATCGTGAGCTCGGCCAATGTGGGCGAACGCGAAGCCTGGGCGACGACGGTCGTTCCGCATCTCGTGCGCCTGCATCGCCAGGGCACGCGCATTGCCAGCATCTGCACCGGCGCCTTCGTGCTGGCCGAGGCCGGCCTGCTCAGCGGGCGCATCGCGACCACGCACTGGGGATTCGTCCCCATGTTCCGCGCGCTGTACCCGGAGGTCGATGTGCGGCCGGAGCGGATGCTGACGCAGGACGGCAGCATCTTTTGCTCGGGCGGCATCAATGCCTACGCCGAGCTTTGCCTGTACCTGGTGGAATACTGGTGCGGATACAAGACCGCCGAGCAGCTGGCGCGCGCGCTCGTGCTGGATGGATGGCGGGAGCAGCAGATGGATTATTCGTTGTTCGAGTTCCAGAAACGGCATGGCGACGCGGCCATCCTGAAAGCGCAGAACCACATGGAGGCGCACTTCCGCGGCACGCTGAACGTGGCCGGCCTCGCCCAGATTGCCGCCATGAGCGAGCGCAACTTCAAGCGGCGCTTCAAGAAGGCCACGGGCGACACGCCGAACGAATACCTGCAGCGCCTGCGCATCGAACACGCGAAGCACCGGCTCGAACATTCCATGCAGGGCATCGAGGGCATTGCCGACGAGGTCGGTTATCGCGACGTCGCCTATTTCCGCCAGGTGTTCAAGCAGCTGGCGGGCATGACGCCGCAGGCTTACCGCACGAAGATGCGGATCGCGCTGCCCGCAACGGAGAAGGCGGCGGCCTGATCCTCCGGATCGCCGGGAAGGCGGCGCACGCGATTTTCGTGCTTGTCATACAATCCGGCGAGTGCCAACGACAAGACCAGAGGACTGACATGCTGAATTTCGATTTCCACAACCCGACCCAGATCCTGTTCGGCAAGGGCCGCATCGCCGACCTCGCCAAGGTTGTTCCGGCGGACGCCCGCGTGCTGGTGCTGTACGGCGGCGGGAGCATCAAGAGCAACGGCGTGTTCGACGAAGTGATGGCGGCACTCGAGGGCCGCACGGTGCGCGAGTTTTCGGGCATCGAGCCGAACCCGAGCTACGAGACCCTGATGCAGGCGGTGGAACTGGTCCGCAAGGAAAGCCTGGATTTCCTGCTGGCCGTGGGCGGCGGCTCGGTCATCGACGGCACCAAGTTTGTCGCCGCCGCGGTGCATTTCGAAGGCGATCCGTGGGCGATCCTTGAAAAACGCGGCCGCAACATCACGCGCGCCCTGCCCTTCGGCACCATCCTCACCCTTCCGGCCACCGGCTCCGAAATGAACGACGGCTCCGTGGTCACGCGCAAGTCGCTGCAGGCGAAGGTGGCCTTCTCCAGCAAGCTGGTGTTCCCGAAGTTCTCCATCCTCGACCCGGCCAAGACCTTCACCCTGCCCGTGCGCCAGATCGGCAACGGCGTGGTGGATGCCTACGCGCACGTGATGGAGCAGTACATGACCTATCCGGTCAACTCCCCGGTCCAGGACCGTTTCGCCGAAGGCTTGCTGCTGACCCTGATCGAGGAAGGTCCGAAGGCGCTGGCCAATCCGCAGGATTACGACACCCGCGCCAACATCATGTGGTGCGCGACGCTCGCGCTGAACGGCCTGATCGGCGCCGGCGTGCCGCAGGACTGGGCGACGCACATGGTGGGCCATGAACTGACTGCCCTGTACGGGCTCGACCATGCGCAGACGCTGGCCATCGTCCTGCCCGGCATGCTGCGCGTGCGCAAGGAGGGCAAGCGCGCCAAGCTTCTGCAGTACGCGACGCGCGTCTGGAACATCACCGAGGGCAGCGAGGATGCGCGCATCGAACAGGCGATCCAGCGCACGCAGGACTTCTTCGAGCAGATGGGCGTGAAGACGCGCCTGTCGGATTACCCGCTCGGCGCCGAGAGCATCGATGCCGTGCTGAAACACCTGGAAAGCCATCGCATGGTGACGCTCGGCGAACTACGTGACGTGACGCTCGATGTCAGCAGGAAAGTGCTCGAACTGAGCGCCTGAATGAAGCGTGAACTTCCTGCAAGACCGGCAATCTACGCAAGCGATATGCCGGCAGGCAGTGAAGCGAAACAAAACGGCATGGACACTTTCCATGCCGTTTTTTCTTTCAGGAGATTGGTATGCCTACATCCCCATCCACCGGAACACCCGGCAAACAGCCCGCCCCGCTGAAACCGGGAGATGAAGCCGTGGCAGGCACCCCGGGAACGGGCGAAGACTTGTGCGAGGATTGCGGCGGCAAGGGCATCCGCCAGGACGGCAGCGAATGCCCGACCTGTGAAGGCACCGGCCGCGTGATCCGCGGCATCGGCGGCGGCTGAGCCGGTTCAGCGGCGGTAGAGCAGCGCGACGGCGTCGGCGGCGATCCCCTCTTCGCGGCCGAGGTAGCCCAGCCGCTCGTTGGTCTTGGCCTTGACGTTGACTTGCGCCTGGCCGACATCGAGGTCGGCGGCGATGTTTGCGATCATGCTCGCGATATGCGGGGCCATTTTCGGCGCCTGCGCGATGATGGTCGCGTCGATATTGCCGATGAGGTATCCAGCCTCCTGCACGCGTTTCGCCGCCTCGCGCAGCAGGGCGCGTGAATCGGCGCCCTTGAAGCGGGGATCGGTATCGGGAAAGTGCCGGCCGATGTCGCCCAGCCCGGCGGCACCCAGGATGGCATCGGTGACGGCGTGCAGCAGGACGTCGGCATCGGAGTGGCCGAGCAGTCCGCTGCTGTGGGGAATGGCAACGCCGCCGATGATCAGCTCCCTGCCCGGTACGAGCGCATGGCAGTCATACCCTTGTCCGATTCTGAAGGGCGGAAGGCTCATGGATTTCCTTTCAGGTGCAGTTCTGCCAGCGCGACATCGTGCGGCAAGGTGATCTTGAAATTGCGCGGGCTGCCCTCGACCAGTTTCGGTTGCAGGCCCAGCGCTTCAACGGCGGAAGCTTCATCCGTGACTTCGGCCGCCTGTTCCAGCGCTCGGAGCAACAGGGCATGGCGGAACATCTGCGGCGTCTGCGCGGCCCACAAGCGCTCGCGCGGAACCGTCGCCTCCGCGCGGCCTTCGGGACTGCTGCGCTTGAGCGTGTCCACCACCGGCAGTGCCAGCAGGCCGCCCACCGGATCGTCCTTCACCGCATCGATCAGGCGCTCGATCAGTTCGCAGTTCAGGCCCGGCCGTGCAGCGTCGTGGACAAGCACCCAGTCCTCGCCGCCGGCCGTGGCGCGCATTGCCTTCAGGCCGTTCAGCACCGACTGGTGGCGAGTCGCGCCGCCTTCGTGCAGCACCGTGACGCGGCCGGCAAGATGCCTTGCCCCGGCCAGCGCTTCATCGATATAGCCGTCCTCCTTGCTGACAACGACATAGGTATGCGCAATCGCATCGCAAGAGGCGAAGGTATCGAGCACATGGAGCAGCATCAGCTTGCCGGCCAGCGGCATGTATTGCTTGGGGCAGGCGGCGCCCATGCGCGCGCCGACGCCGGCAGCGGGGATCAGCGCGAAATAGCGGACTGGGGCGGATGGAGTCATTCTGACAATGTCGCACCGCGCGGCGGCAGGTACAGGCCAAGAGGCCGTGGCGGTGCTTGGTTTATAATCTCGCCATATTTTCTCATAGACGCAGTCCCCGTCATGCAGCTTGCTGGGGCATTTCCCGCAACCTGGCATTCCCTATGTCGTTCGATCTGAAAAAGTCCCTTCCCAAGGCCGGTCACCGCTTCGTCCTTCCCGCCGTGCATGGCTCGGCGGATGCCTTCGCCCTCGCCCAGGCTGCGCTGGAGTTGAAGCAGCAGAAGCGCATGCTGACGGTGGTGGTTGCCAATGCCACCGACGCGCAGCGGCTGCTGCAGGAAATCCCCTGGTTCAGCGCGGACGCCGAATCCCCACTGCGTTGCCACCTGCTGCCGGACTGGGAAACCCTGCCCTATGACGCGTTTTCGCCGCACCAGGATCTCGTTTCCGAACGGCTGGCGACACTGCATGAAGTGAGCGCCGGGCAATGCGATGTGCTCATCGTGCCTGCCACCACCGCACTGCTGCGCATGGCGCCGCCCTCCTTCCTCGCGGCCTACACCTTCTTCTTCAAGCAGGGCGAGACGCTGGATGAAGCGCGACTGAAATCGCAGCTCACGCTGGCCGGCTACACCCACGTGGGCCAGGTGATGTCTCCCGGCGAGTATTCGGTGCGCGGCGGCCTGATCGACCTGTTCCCGATGGGCTCCGCGCTGCCCTACCGCATCGACCTGTTCGGCGACACCATCGAAACCATCCGCACCTTCGACGCTGATACCCAGCGTTCGCTCTATCCGGTGCGCGAAGTCCGGCTGCTGCCGGGACGCGAATTCCCGATGGACGAAGCCGCGCGCACCGCCTTCCGCGGGCGCTGGCGCGAGGAGTTCGAAGGCGACCCGTCCCGCTCCGCGATCTACAAGGACATTGGCAACGGCATCGCCTCGGCCGGCATCGAATACTACCTGCCGCTGTTCTTCGATGAGACGGCGACGCTGTTCCAGTACCTTCCCGCAGACTGCAGCTTCGCCCTGGTCGGCGATATTGATGCGGCAATCAAGCGGTTCTGGAGCGATACCCAGTCGCGCTACAAGTTCCTGAAGACGGACCGCGAGCGGCCGCTGCTGCCGCCGGATCGCCTGTTCCTCACCGACGAAGACTTCTTCACGCTCGCCAAACCCTTCGGCAGATGGGTGATCCAGGCAGGCGATACGGCATCCGAGATTTCGGCGCCGATCCCGAACATCGCCGTCAACCGGCGCGTCGAAGACCCGCTGGTCAACCTGCGCGCCTACCTGCTGCAGACCGGCAAGCGCGTCATGATCTGCGCCGAGTCGGGCGGGCGTCGCGAAACGCTCCAGCAATACTTCAGCGAGTTCGACCTCTCGCTCGCGCCCTGCGAGGGCTTTGCCGATTTCGCCAGCGCCTCGGCCAAGGTAATGCTCGGCGTCGCGCCGCTGCATGCCGGATTCGAACTCGCGCCCGAGCTCGGCGATCTGGCATTCATCACCGAGACCGAACTGTATGCCGGCACCGGCCGCCGCGCCGGCCGCCGCAAGCAGGAAGCCGTCACCCAGGTCGAGTCGATGGTGCGCGATCTGTCCGAGCTGAAGATCGGCGATCCGGTGGTGCACGTCAGCCACGGCATCGGCCGGTACATGGGACTGGTCGGCATGGACCTCGGTGATGGCGAAACGGAATTCCTGCATCTCGAATATGCGAAGGAAACCAAGCTCTACGTCCCGGTCTCGCAGCTGCATGTCATCTCGCGCTATTCCGGCGCCTCGCCGGACGACGCGCCGCTGCACACCCTCGGCTCCGGGCAGTGGGAAAAGGCGAAGAAAAAGGCGGCACAGCAGATCCGCGACACCGCGGCCGAACTGCTCAACCTGTATGCGCGCCGCGCAGCGCGCCAGGGCCATTCCTTCGAGTACTCGGCACGCGATTACGAAGCATTCGCCGAGAGCTTCGGTTTCGAGGAAACGCCGGACCAGAGCGCCGCCATCAATGCCGTGATCCGGGACATGACCAGCGGCAAACCGATGGACCGCTTGATCTGCGGCGACGTCGGCTTCGGCAAGACGGAAGTCGCGTTGCGGGCCGCCTTCGTCGCCGTCATGGGCGGCAAGCAGGTCGCCATCCTGGCGCCGACCACGCTGCTGGCGGAACAGCATGCACAAACCTTCGCCGACCGTTTCGCCGACTGGCCGGTGCGCATCGCCGAACTCTCGCGTTTCCGTACCGGGAAGGAAGTCACGCAAGCCATCAAGGGCCTCGCCGACGGATCGATCGACATCGTGATCGGCACGCACAAGCTGCTGTCGAACGACGTGAAGTTCGCGCGCCTCGGGCTGGTCATCATCGACGAGGAACACCGTTTCGGCGTGCGCCAGAAGGAAGCCCTGAAGGCCCTGCGTTCGGAAGTCGACGTGCTGACGCTGACCGCCACGCCCATCCCGCGCACGCTAGGCATGGCGCTGGAGGGACTGCGCGATTTCTCCGTGATCGCGACCGCGCCGCAAAAACGTCTGGCGATCAAGACCTTCGTGCGTACCGAGGAAGCATCGGTCATCCGCGAAGCCTGCCTGCGCGAACTCAAGCGCGGCGGCCAGGTGTACTTCCTGCACAATGAGGTGGAAACCATCCTCAACCGCAAGGCGATGCTGGAAGAGCTGCTGCCGGAAGCGCGCATCGCGGTCGCCCACGGCCAGATGCACGAGCGCGACCTCGAAAAGGTGATGCGCGATTTCGTTTCGCAGCGCTACAACATCCTGCTTTGCACCACCATCATCGAGACCGGCATCGACGTCCCGACCGCCAATACGATTATCATGCATCGCGCCGACAAGTTCGGCCTGGCGCAGTTGCACCAGCTGCGCGGCCGCGTCGGCCGTTCGCACCACCAGGCTTATGCCTACCTGCTGGTGACCGATGTCCACGGCCTGACGAAACAGGCGCAGCGCCGCCTCGAGGCCATCCAGCAGATGGAAGAACTGGGCAGCGGTTTCTACCTCGCCATGCACGACCTGGAAATTCGCGGCGCGGGCGAGGTGCTGGGCGAGAACCAGTCCGGCGAGATGCAGGAAATCGGTTTCCAGCTCTATACCGACATGCTCAACGAGGCGGTGCGCTCGCTGAAGAACGGCAAGGAGCCGGACCTGGCGGCGCCGCTATCGACCACCACCGAGATCAACCTGCATGTGCCCGCCCTGCTCCCGCAGGATTACTGCGGCGATGTGCACGAGCGCCTGTCGCTCTACAAGCGCTTCGCCAATTGCAGCTCGCAGTCGGCCATCGACGACCTGCAGGAAGAGCTTATCGACCGATTCGGCAAACTGCCCGATCCGGCCCGGGCGCTGATCGAAACGCACCGGCTGCGGATTGCAGCAATACCGGTCGGCATTGTTAAAATCGATGCCCACGCGGAATCGGCCGTGCTGCATTTCCAGCCGAACCCGCCGATCGATGCGATGCGCATCATCGAGCTGATCCAGAAGAACCGGCATATCAAGCTGCACGGCCAGGACAAGCTGCGCATCACCGCGAGCATGCCCGACCTTGCCGCGCGGGTGTCGCAAGTCAAGGCGACCATCCGCTCCCTCGTACCGTAACCGTTTTCACATCCATGAACCTGATCCTGCAAGGCCTGAACACCGACCGTAACGCCATCGACAGCATCGCCGCCCTTGCAGGCGCCGAACGCATTGTCCCCATCCATGCCAATGCATACCGCTGCGAAGGCGTGCAGCACTACGCCGAGATCAAAGCCAAGGTCGATGCGGAATGTCTGGCGGCGCAGCTGGACGGCACCTTCATCGATGGCACGCGCAAGCTGTCGGACTTCAAGCTGGTGGCAATGGACATGGATTCGACCCTCATCACCATCGAGTGCATCGACGAGATCGCCGACATGCAGGGACTCAAGCCCCAGGTGGCGGAGATCACCGAGGCGGCCATGCGCGGTGAGATCGAATTTCGCGAAAGCCTGACCCGCCGCGTCGCCCTGCTCAAGGGGCTCGATGCATCGGCCTTGCAGCGGGTCTATGACGAGCGGCTGAAGCTGTCGCCGGGTGCGGAAAAGATGCTGGCTGCGGTGCAGGCCGCTGGCCTGAAGACCCTGCTCGTGTCGGGCGGCTTCACCTATTTCACCGATCGAATGAAGTCCCGCCTCGGACTCGATTACACGCATTCCAACGTGCTGGAGATCGAGGACGGCAAGCTGACCGGGCGCGTGGTCGGCGGCATCGTCGATGCGGATGAAAAGAAAAATACGGTGGAACGCATCTGTGCCGAACTCGGCATTTCCCCTCAGCAGGCCATCGTGATGGGCGATGGCGCGAACGACCTCAAGATGATGGGGATTTCCGGATTGTCGGTGGCTTTCCGCGCCAAGCCTGTTGTCCGTGCGCAAGCTGATGTCGCACTGAATTTTGTGGGCCTGGATGGAGTCCTAACATTGTTCGCTTGATCACAAGGAGGCGGAATGGTGCAGGAACTCGTACTTGATCCCCGGCTGCAGTCCGGCAAGA
>Ga0196971_1000193_pt1 | contig 59030 bp, 47 predicted proteins | sample S1v_1013CmetaG_FD_148660 | JGI IMG/M metagenome (GOLD analysis project Ga0196971, IMG submission 148660) | Soil microbial communities from Anza Borrego desert, Southern California, United States - S1+v_10-13C | ecosystem: Environmental > Terrestrial > Soil > Desert | place: USA: California... | reverse complement strand
GCGGCCACGGCGAGCAGTCCGGCACCATCCTTTGCGGCAAGCGCATCCAGCACGCGGACGAGATACGACTGGTCCAGCGCACCAAGCATGCCCTGCACCGCCTCGAGCGTTACCTTGCCGGCCGCATATGCAATTGCCTGATCGGTCAGCGACAACGCATCGCGCATCGAGCCATGCGCGCCTTGGGCCAGCAAGCGCAACGCAGGGGCCTCAAATTCGATGCCTTCCTGACCGAGGATGTTTTCCAGATGGCCGACGATATGGCCAGGCGGCATTTGCTTCAGGTTGAATTGCAGGCAACGCGACAACACCGTGACCGGAATCTTCTGCGGGTCAGTCGTCGCAAGGATGAACTTCACATGCTCCGGTGGTTCCTCCAACGTCTTCAACATGGCGTTGAACGCATGATTGGTCAGCATGTGAACTTCGTCGATCATGTAGACCTTAAAACGCGCGTTGGATGGGGCGTAGATTGCCTGCTCCAGCAATTGCGCCATTTCATCGACGCCGCGATTGGACGCCGCGTCCATTTCAATGTAGTCGACAAAGCGGCCCGCGTCGATTGCGGTGCATGCTTCGCAAACGCCACAAGGCTGCGCCGTGATCCCGCCGTTTCCGTCCGCTCCCTGGCAATTCAGCGATTTCGCCAAGATGCGCGAAAGTGTCGTCTTCCCGACGCCGCGTGTTCCTGTGAATAGATAAGCGTGATGCAGGCGCTTCTGGTCCAGCGCGTGCGTCAGCGCCCGCACGACGTGCTCCTGCCCGACGAGCGTATCAAAGCTCTTGGGGCGATACTTGCGGGCGAGGACTTGATAAGACATGTTGGCGCTGGAGTTTGGTGGTAGGTCGCATTTTACCTGACCTGATGCAAGTTATAGAGCCGCTTTGACCAAACATGAATGCGATGTCGGTGATGCAACAGCGACGGCTGACCTATCTAGGTGCGAGCGAAACTTTTCGGCTGCCCGACAGTGCAACTACTAAAGGAATAAATTGCGATGGAGACCACCCATTGCCTCAGTGCGCTACAAGTTGCGACTGGCATCGAACGAGTGAAAATATTTGGGAGGGAACAGGAAGAGGTAAGGGGCGAGCCTGATCTACGGCACTTACGGGAAATGGCTGTGGCTGCTTCGTTCCCGACCTGACCAGGTTGGCCATGCCGCAATGCGTAGGGGCCCGCCCGACCGCAATTCTAACAGCAAAGAATGCAATGCGGGCTTCCCATATGAAAATCAGATGCCGAGTTCCTGCCAGATGCGGTCGACTTTTGCCTTCACCTCATCGGTCATCGTAATTGCCGTCCCCCACTCCCGGTTTGTTTCGCCCGGCCACTTATTGGTGGCGTCGATGCCCATTTTGCTGCCCAAACCACTCACCGGCGACGCAAAGTCCAGATAGTCGATCGGCGTATTGTCGACGAGCGTCGTATCCCGCGAAGGATCTACCCGAGTAGTGATGGCCCAGATCACTTCCTTCCAGTCACGGATATTCACATCCTCGTCCACCACGATGATGAACTTTGTATACATAAACTGCCGCAGGAAGCTCCAGACGCCGAACATGACCCGCTTGGCGTGCCCCGGATAGGACTTCTTCATCTGGACCACCGCCAGACGATAGCTGCAGCCTTCAGGCGGCAAGTAAAAGTCCGTGACCTCGGCGAACTGCTTCTGCAGCAACGGAATGAATACTTCGTTCAGTGCAACACCGAGGACCGCCGGTTCGTCCGGCGGTTTGCCTGTATAAGTGGAGTGGTAAATCGGGTCGCGCCGCATCGTGATGCGGTCGATCGTAAATACAGGGAACCAATCCTGCTCATTGTAATAACCGGTGTGATCGCCGTACGGCCCCTCGAGCGCATGCTCATAGCCGCTTGGATGCGATTCATCCGGGTAGATATGCCCTTCCAGCACGATCTCGGCGGATGCCGGCACACGGAGTTCGCTACCGACAGCCTTGACGAGCTCGGTGCGGCTGCCACGCAGGAGCCCGGCAAACTGGTATTCAGACAAGCTGTCGGGAACAGGCGTAACCGCCCCAAGAATGGTCGCCGGGTCGGCGCCGAGTGCGACTGCAATCGGATAGGGTTTGCCGCGATTGACAATACTGTGCTCGCGGAAGTCCAGCGCACCGCCACGATGCGCAAGCCAGCGCATGATGACCTTGTTCCGCCCGATGGCCTGCTGGCGATAGATGCCAAGATTCTGGCGCTTCTTGTGCGGCCCCTTGGTGATAACTAGGCCCCATGTAATGAGAGGTGCGACATCGCCCGGCCAGCAGTGCTGGATCGGGAGCCGCGAGAGATCCACATCGTTACCTTCCCAGACCACCTCCTGGCATGGCGCGGAGCGATGCTCCTTCGGCGCCATGTCCCAAAGCGCCTTTACCATGGAACCCAATCCCACGACATCCTTCAGCCCTTTCGGCGGCTCCGGCTCCTTCAACGTGGCGAGCACTTGACCGATCCTCCGCAGCTCACTGACATCTTCCGCCCCCATGCCGAGCGCTACACGTCGCGGCGTACCGAAGAGATTGCCGAGCACCGGCATGGAATGACCTGTCGGACGCTCAAACAGAAGCGCCGGTCCGCCGGCGCGCAAGGTCCGGTCACAGATCTCCGTCATTTCAAGATGCGGGGAAACAGGAAGGGAAACGTGTTTAAGCTCCCCCAATTGTTTCAATTGAGAAATAAAGTCCCGCAAATCCGAATATTTCATGATTTTTCACAAGATCGACAGCTCGCATATGTTTTTAGAATGCAAGCCCAAGTGGTTGATTTTATTGATTTTCTGTTGCGACGCAGCGAAAATTCTAGATTTAAAAGTAATAAAAGAGAGCCTTGATAGTGTTGACTTGATATAAACAGCCCCCTAAAATTCGCCCAACTTGATGAGGGGGCGCACTTGGGAATGTGAGTGACGCGGACTAAATCCTCATCACTCACGGGATCGGGGTCCCACATGACATTTTAAGGAGTGTTTTCAAAAGGCGTCCGCCTTCTCCCCGAAAAAGTTGTTTGCCACTGATCCGGCGCCAACGAGCAGCCGCCAGTTTAGAGCAAACAATCCGACGTCTGCCGGTAGCGCCTCGCACTGACAGACGATGTACTGATTCACGGCAAGCACAAGAATCTACAGGTTCACGTAGTGGACTCTTCGCGTGCCGCGACGATTCAGGAGGTTCTTATGGTAAATCAACTGATCCGGGTGACGTCCGAGTTCACTCGGCAAAAAGCCAGCCAGTCCGCCGCATGGGCGGTTTTCGTGCGGGACACGATCAGCGGCTTCATCACAACCGTGCATCACACAGTGTTGGTACTGGGAATTATCGCCATCGGCGCTCTCTCCCTCATGTTCATCAAACCGGAAGTGGCAGACCGACTCCTGGCGCTGTCTCCGTTCGCCGAATCCCAAGCGGAAGCACTCGACGAGTCCGACCCTGCGCTGGCCAACCTGATGGACATGCCAGCGCAGTCCATCACGGAAGCTGCAGCCGCAAACAATGCACAGGCCGCCATGAATGCCGAGACGTCTGGAGTTGCAGGTAACTCGCTGCAGCAACAATGGGTCACCGCATGGCTGTCCAAACGTTATCGCGTCGCTGCGGATGCAACCAACATGCTGGTTTCCGCTGCATATATGACTGCTCAGGAAATCAAGCTGGATCCTTTGCTGATCCTGTCCGTGATGGCGATCGAGTCCGGTTTTAATCCATTCGCGGAAAGTCCGGTCGGCGCGCAAGGTCTGATGCAAGTGATGTCAAAGGTCCATCGCGACAAATTCGAGGATCTGGGTGGCGTAAAAGCAGCACTCAACCCCGTCGCCAATATCCGTGTTGGCTCGCTTATCCTGAAGGACTATGTCAAGCGTGGCGGCTCGGTGGAGGCGGGCCTGAAGCTGTATGTCGGCGCAGGAGCATTCGATTCTGATTCCGGCTATGGCGCACGCGTGCTGGCGGAATATCAACGCCTGAAGGAGGTGTCAATGGGCAAGAAAGTGCCGATCTACACTACGTCGGCAAGCTCGGCCAGTCCCAAGGCGCGTCCGCAAGGCAGCAACAAGACGGAGCAAACGGCAGAAGAAACGCCGACCTCTGCCGACCACCCACAACCATTGGCGAAGGCTGACCAGTTTGCATCGCTTTAAGCAAACGTAATGTTCAAATAAAAAAGGAGCCTGAGGCTCCTTTTTTATTTGGCAAACAACTTATTAGCGCCATTTCAGCTTGGCACCACGAGACCGAAATGACTCTAACCGTGCTGAACGGCGAAGAATCCTTTCATCCTTTCGACAGCCTGCTTCAGATTTTCCATCGAAGTCGCATACGACAGCCGAATATACTGACGCGCCGTCGCAGGGCCAAAATCCAGTCCGGGCACCAGCACCACACCGACCTGGTTCAACATGTCGATCGTGAGGCGATCGGCATCGTCTGACAGCGCAGAGCAATCTGCATAGACATAGAACGCCCCGTCAGGTGTCACCGGCACCTTGAACCCCAATTCTCGCAACGCGGGAACGATGTAATCTCGCCGGCGCCTGAACTCGGCCTTGCGCTCTTCGTATATCGCGATCGACTCGTCGGTGAAGCAAGCCACGCCGGCATACTGCGCGATGCTCGAAACGCAGATGAACAGGTTTTGGGCCAGCTTCTCGATCGCCGGCACCATCGATTCCGGAACGACGAGCCATCCGAGGCGCCAGCCGGTCATGTTGAAATACTTCGAGAAACTATTGATGACGACAACGTCTTCACCCAGGGATAAGGCGGAAAACGGCGCCTCGTCGTAAGTCAGTCCTTGATAGATTTCATCCACGATGGTGAAACCACCCTTTTTACGTACCGTCGAAACAATCTTCGCAAGCTCATCATGCGCAATCGATGTGCCAGTAGGATTCGAAGGTGATGCGAGCAGCACGCCACGAGTCGTCGCACTCCAATGCTCTTGAACCATTGCATCCGATAGCTGGAACCGCTGCTCCGGCCCGCTGGGAATCATCTTCGCCTGACCGTCGAACGCGGCAACAAAATGGCGATTGCATGGATAAGAGGGATCGGGCATCAGCACTTCCGCCCCCTTTTCCACCATTGCGGCGCACGCAAGCAGCAATGCAGCCGATGCCCCGGCCGTCACGATAATGCGCGCGGGCGCTACCCGCAGCCCATACACCCGCAAATAGTGCTCCGCAATGGCCTCGCGCAACTGCGGGATGCCCGTCGCAGGAGTATACTGCAGCCGGCCGTCCGCCATCGCGCGTGCAGCAGCCTCAACAACTGGCGGTGCAGCGGTGAAGTCGGGCTCGCCAATCCCCATGTGGATAATGGAGCGGCCCTGCCGTTCCAATGCAGCCGCCATTTTCGCCAACTCCATCACATGAAAGGGAGCGATATTTTCAAGGCGGGAAGCAAGAATGGGATTGATCATACGAAAAGGAATGCCGCCCACCCATACCTGGCCGGACGGAGTGTCTGGAGACGGTTAGCGCTTCTTCGCGTCGTCGACCTCGACGTCGCGGATCTTGGCGGCAAATTTATCAAGGACGCCGTTGACATACTTGTGCCCGTCGATACCGCCAAACGACTTGGTCAGCTCGACTGCCTCGTTGATTACAACCTTGTAGGGAATCTCGAGGTGATTGCCAAGCTCGTACGCGCCAATGAGCAGCGCAGCATGCTCTACAGGAGACAGCTGGTCGATCGGCCGGTCAATCAATGGAGCCAAACGTTCGCGCAGCGAAGCGGCCTGCCTAATCGTACCGTGCAGGAGTGCATCGAAGTGCTCGGCATCAGCCTTGTTGAACCCGTGCGCCTCACGAATATGTGCATCGATTGCACCGGCATCCTCATTATTCATCAGCCACTGGTATAAACCTTGCAGCGCGAACTCACGCGCGCGGTGGCGCGGCGTGCGATTCTTGTTCGGGTTCGCATGTAGAGTCTTCTCGTTCATCACTTACTCTTCGTCAGTTGCTTCGGCGAGCTCTTCCAGAGCAATCGCCAGATTCGTCATTTCGACCGCGACACGCGCTGCATCCGCGCCCTTCTCCGCCATGCGCGCTTCCGCCTGCTCGTCGGTGTCGGTGGTCAGCACGGCGTTGGCAATGGGGATACCGAAATCGAGTCCGACCCGGGTAATTCCAGCGCCGGACTCGTTGGATACCAGCTCAAAGTGGTAGGTCTCGCCGCGTATGACCGCACCGATCGCAATCAGTGCATCGAACTGCTGGGTCTCCGCCATTTTCTGCAACGCAAGCGGGATTTCCAAGGCACCCGGTACGGTGACATGCAAAATATCTTCGTCAGCAACGCCAAGGTGTTTCAGTTCTGCCAGGCAGGAGGACAACAACCCGTGGCAGACATCTTCGTTGAAACGGGCCTGCACAATGCCGATCCGCAAGCCTTCGCCATTGAGATTCGTTTCGTAAGTTCCTACGGTCATGGTTGTTCCTTCACGCGCGACAGCGCCATTGATTTTCGCCATGTGCTGGCTTCCATCCCCGGTACGGAAACCAGCACATGGCTTGGTTGTTATCAGAATAATTATGCAGCTTACCGCTTCGTCGGGAGCGGGTACTCAATAAGCCGATACTTAATTTGCAGGCTTGTCCTGATAGCCGGTGACTTCCAGGTCGAAGCCTGTCATCGATGGCATCTTTCGCGGGCTGGCCAGCAGTTTCATCTTGCCAACGCCAAGATCTTTCAGGATTTGCGCGCCGATACCGTAAGTCCGCAAGTCCATGCGCGATTCTCGCGGCTGGTGGCGTCGTTCCGGCGTGCTCAACGCCTCGAACTGGGCGAACATCTGGTCGGCAGATTCTTCGCAATTCAACAGAACCATCACACCGCGCTGGGACGCCTTGATGGCGGCCATCGCGGAAGCCATGTTCCAGGAGTGCGTGGTGACCTGCGTTTCCAGGACATCGAGAATCGACACCGGCTGATGCACGCGCACCAGCGTCTCCAGGTCGGCTTCGACATCGCCATGCACCAGCGCGAGGTGGCCCCCCCTGCTGGGCTTGTCGCGGTAAGCAATTGCCTTGAACGGACCGTATGCCGTGTGCATCGTGCGCTCCGCAACACGCTCAATGATGCTTTCGTTCTGGCTACGGTAGTGAATGAGGTCGGCGATCGTGCCGATCTTCAGGCCGTGCTCATTTGCGAATTCGATCAGATCCGGCAAACGAGCCATCGTACCGTCGTCCTTCATGATCTCGCAGATGACGGCCGCAGGAGTCAGGCCTGCGAGCTCGGCAAAATCACAGCCGGCTTCGGTATGCCCGGCACGCATCAGCACGCCGCCTTTTTGCGCCTTCAGCGGGAAAATATGGCCAGGCTGGACAATGTCCGAGGGTTTGGCGTTCTTTGCGACAGCGACCTGCACGGTACGCGCGCGATCCGCCGCCGAAATACCGGTCGTCACGCCTTCCGCGGCTTCAATCGAGACCGTAAACGCCGTTCCGTACGACGTGCCGTTACGGGCGGTCATCATCGGCAGGTTCAACTGGTTGCAGCGTTCTTCCGTCAGGGTCAGGCAGATCAGACCACGTCCAAACTTCGCCATGAAGTTGATCGCTTCCGGCGTAACGAATTCTGCCGCGAGGACCAAGTCGCCTTCGTTCTCGCGATCCTCTTCGTCGACAAGAATGACCATGCGGCCGGCGCGGAGCTCGGCAACGATTTCTTGAGTTGTTGAAATAGCCATGATTGAAATCCTATGTAGCCCGCTATTTTAAAGGATTTACGCCGGCTTCAACTTGCAAAGCCGAAACAAAAGGGTGTCTCGGCTGGACCTGAGGCGCTTAGCCTTTCATGCCAAGCATGCGCTCGACATAACGCGCGATAAGATCGATTTCCAAGTTCACCGTCACGCCCGGCTTCAAATGCTTGAGGGTAGTCACTTGTACGGTGTGTGGAATCAGATTGATGGAGAATTCGCAAACATTCTCGGAATCCGTTACACGATTGACGGTGAGCGAGACACCGTTGACTACGATCGAGCCCTTATAGGCGAGATATTTGGCGAGCTCCTTCGGCGCTTCCACGACCAGCTCCATGGATTCGCCCACTGGTTCGAACTTGCGCACCACGCCGAGTCCGTCGACATGGCCGGAAACGAGATGCCCGCCTAGCCTGTCGGCCAAGGTCAGCGCTTTCTCCAAGTTCACTTCTCCCGGCGCATCGAGGCCAGCGGTCCGATTAAGACTTTCGCGCGACACATCGACGGTGAAGCCACTGTCCGTCTTGCTCACCACTGTCATACAAGCACCGTTCAGCGCAATCGAGTCCCCCAAAGCGACATCTGCCATGGGCAATCCACCGGCATCAATAGTCAGGCGAACGCCAGCGTCAGCCTTGGCGCCCAAGGGGGTAATGGAGGTGATTCTGCCAACAGCAGCAACAATTCCGGTGAACATGATGAAATCCAATCAGAGAAAACGAGCAAGAATACGTAAATCCGGACCAACCTGGCTAACCTCATGGAACCGCAGAGATTGCCTGCCGTCCAGGCTCTCCAGTACCGGTAAGTCGAACAGTCCCTGCGCATCGCCCAGCAAGCTGGGCGCAAGGTACATCAGCAGTTCATCCACACACTTCTCGCGTATCAGCGAACCGTTCAGCTTGAAACCGGCCTCAACGTGCAATTCATTGATTCCGCGCTTGCCAAGTTCAAGCATCAAGGCGGGCAAATCAACCTTGCCGTGGGAATTCGGCAGCATCAGAATCTCGGCGCCAGAGTCACGCAATTGTGCTTCCTTTTCCGGATTGGAGCGGGCGGCAACGATCCATGTGCCGCCACCGGCGAGCACACGTGCCTCCTGACTGATTTGCAAATGGCTGTCTATGACGATGCGGCGCGGCTGGCGCGGCGTTTCAACGGTGCGCACATTGAGCTGCGGGTCATCAGCCAGCACCGTTCCGATCCCCGTCAAAACAGCACAAGCACGCGCTCTCCACCAGTGCCCGTCATTACGTGCATCTGTTGAGGTAATCCATTGGCTTCGGCCATTATGCAGAGCTGTCTTGCCATCAAGGCTGGATGCCGTCTTCATCCGCACCCACGGCTTGCCCCGCTGCATCCGGGACATGAAGCCGATGTTCATCTCCCTGGCCTGGTCCTCAAGTACGCCGCAGGCCACTTCGATGCCCGCAGACTTCAGTTTCTCCATCCCCTGCCCCGCAACCAGCGGGTTGGGATCGGCCACTGCAGCAACAACGCGCCCGACACCGGCGCGTATCAAGGCATCCGCGCAGGGCGGCGTCCGGCCGAAATGACTGCAAGGCTCAAGGGTGACGTAGACCGTCGCACCGCGCACATCAAAGCGCCTGTGTGCTGCATCACTCAGCGCCTGCACCTCTGCGTGCGCCTGCCCGGCAGGCTGGGTGAAGCCTGTGCCGATGACCTTGTTATCCTTTACGATTACGCACCCAACCCGGGGATTAGGCGTCGTAATGAAAAGACCCTTCGCAGCCCATTGGAGCGCAAGCTCCATGCCCTGCGTATCGCTATAGATTTCCACGGAATTCCGAATTCAGTTATCGAGGGGCGGCGCAGTTCTTCTCCATACGCCATGGACCGACATTTTATCGCTGACGGAGGCTATCGGGGATATTGGAGCCTGTTTGCAGACCGAGGCGAACGGTCCAAGTTGGGTCCGGGAGCACCGAATCAGAGAAGCGCAGTCGTACGTGAGGCACGCAAAGCATCGCAGCGCCCGGCACCTCCCGGCCAAAATCGGGCGGCCCCGCAGGTTTTCATACCGCTCTTAGCAGGTACTCCGTTCCACCTCCGGATTGCACACGCGCACCCGCCCCAGGAAGTTAATCTTGATTTTCCTGACTTGCTTTTCCAGCGTGAAGGTGAAGTTGCCGAACTGAGGCGCATACGCACTTGCATTGGTGCGGGTCCGTCCTGCCCCACTGTAGGCGAGGTAGGGCAATGACGTATCTGTCAGGCTGGCCTTGATGCTGATTCCTTGACCGACGGCGTCGTGTACAAAGATCTTTTCCTCGCCACTATCCGCCCGTTGATCGTTGTCTTCGTCGACAAAAATCACCCATCCCTTTTCCCATTCACCGGAATCACTGGAGGGCACCATATCGATCCGCACACCGCGCCGTATGGCCTCTGCGCGCGCGAGGTTCATGGATGTGAAGAACTCGTTCACTGCGGTCGTTAAGCGCTGGCCATGCACGAGGTTCTTAACAAAAGGAACGCCTGTGCCAAGCAGGATCGCGGCCACAGCGATCACGACCATAAGTTCGATGAGCGAGAATCCGGACCGTCTCATGGATAGATAGGCTGACTGCACCACCTCATTTCCAGCAATCGGAATGTCGCGCACTCTTGACGCCCGTGCTGGTGACAGTCATTTCTCCGCATGTCGGATCGCTGAAGTTTCCATCCACCCTGGCCGTACCGGGCGTGGCAATCAGGCGTACACAATTGCGGATCGTGTCGTTTTCGCATGCCTCCGCTTTCAGCTCATATGCACTGGTTTTCGCATTACCGCCGGAAAACCATTTGAACTTTCTTTCATCCACGTCCATGGAATCGGCGGAGAACGCAATATAGGTGTTGTGCTGTGAAAAATAGCGCTCCTGCTGCTGCATGATTTGAAACAGAGCCACTCGCCCCTCCACACGCTTGGCCTTTCGTACTGACTCAACATACGAGGGATATGCAATGCCTGCAAGCAGAGCAAAAACTGCCAGCACGAACAGTGTTTCAATGAACGTGAATCCATATGGGGCACATCGCCGCCTTCTAGCCGCTACTTCGCGCACTGCGCACCTCCCGCCAATTCGATATTTCCCGCCAGCCGAAACGTCCTTTCGGTCCCGGTGATCCGTCCGCATGATCAGGGCGATAAAAGGACTGCAACATGACTTGCGTGGTCTCGCGCATACCGAAGCCAAGTGCTGTGATGCGATAGAAAACCATCGGTGCGCTGTCCTCTCCGCCGGTACGTGAAAAGCGCTCGATGATGTAGCGTGGAAGCCGTGCGGGCATTACGCCAACACCGTTCTGGAACTGCTGGCCCGTGAAATATCCGTATGGCACGGATCGATTCTGCTTGACATCGACAAAGTTAACGTCAGCCCATACCGGCGCGCCCGCTGGATCGGACTCCTTGCAGAGACCGAGATGAAGCTCCGTACCCCTGTTATCGCAAGCGTCGCCGAATGCGTCCACGGCGCCCTGCACAAAGATTTCCCGGCGCGGTGATACATCGATATCCCGTTGCGCATCCATTAAAGCCGCCTCCGCCGCCTGAAACGCAACTAGCCGATCACGGTCACCGCGTCCGGCCTTTTCACCCTGCCACGCAGATTGAAATGCCGACATGCCAAGCATAAGCAGCGCCATCATCATGAGGAGCGTGACAATGAGTGCCGCGCCTCGATGGCGATTTACGCCGTTCCGTCTCCAGTTCCATGATCGCGCGCCGCTATACATCCTTGCGCTTCTCATGCTACGCCCCCTCCATACCGTTACGCAGTCGGATCGTCATGGAAAAGACCCGGCGCAGCTTCCCGCGTACCGCCCTGGGCAGGTCCGCGTCCCTGATGAGTACGCCCAAGTCTTCATCTGCATACTCATTCCCATATGTGTCGCCGAATAGCGCATATCCGTTCGCAGGCCCATTCCAGCGCACATCATGAGCGCCGCGAATAAGCATGGCGACTTTGACGGTAACGACTTTTTTCCAATGCGTCTTCTTCGCCCGGTCCTTTGCCCGCTCAATGGCATTGGCTCCGTGGAGCACCAATTCATCGTCCAATGCATTGATGCCAGACGCATTGAGCAAACGGTTGGGGAAACCGTCCATGTCGGTATCAAGTCCGTATAACACCTGAAACGATTCGACGCCACGCGCAATCGATTGCGACGTCCAGTTGCTCTTCCCTTGGTACTTGCAGTACAACTCTGGCTCGCCGCTATCATCCGTGGCCACATAAAAGATGCTCCATGTTCGGCCGTCTGCCGTCATATCTGCGGGTGACGGCGCGGGGATAGCGAAGCCGGCGCAGTTCAGCATCGTACCGTCACCATTTTCCCCGTTGCCGGCCCCAAAGAAGCGAATTGCCAGCACATCACTTCCATTCACCGACTTAAGCAGTGGCGCCTCGATGCCTGGGGTTCTGCTTCGTAAGCTGCGCGCATCCAAGCCGATAACGTCGGGGTCGAACGCAAACCAGTCGGTGGTTGCTACCCGCTCCGCATCCCAAGTCTTGTGTGAAGCTTGCCGCACTGCACGGGAGAGGACATCGAGCACGTACCGGCCGGTCTCCTGAATCCGGGCTTCATCGTCCTGCGCCAGGTAAGTCGTCCTGGCTGAAACAAGCAAGGTTGTTGCGGCCAATACGACAAACAACCCTACTGCCATGGCAATCATCAGCTCGACAAGTGTGACGCCACGCTCGTAACGCAAACTGCGCAACAAGTCTGCAGCCTTCTGGACGTTGCCGTTTTGATCCATCATGCCCCTGCACTGACAATAACTGCGATGCCAGTCTCTTCATGGTTATTGGCATCTCCGACCGGGCTTTCATCGGGATTTCTGCTGCGCCAGCCGAGTTTGACGACGATTGGTGCCGTATCTGCGTCGTTGTCATCACATTGCCACGCTGGCGCATTCTTGGCGCCATCCCATGGCGCGGCATCACGGCATATTAGAAATCGCCCTCCCGGCAGGACGTTGCCGATCCGTGTGTTCCATTCCTGGATCTCAAACGCAACGAACTCCGTGGGATCACAATCGTCGGTGTAACAGGATCGTCCTGATGGCGAGGGCTCTTCCACATTGGCCGCATCTTGATTCGCGTCGAGGTAAGGATCCGCACGTCCGTTCCTGCTTGCCCACTCGTGGCTCGCTCTCATTGCATCCGCCATTTCGGCGGCAAGATGCGAGGCAAAAGTCTGGAACGCGGACTGCCGGGCGGTGCGCAGGGCTGTCAGCTGCAAGCCGGCTGCCCCCATTACACCAACAGCCATGATGACGATCGCCACCAAAGTCTCGACCATGGAGAAACCAGCACATCTCCCAAGGAGCAGGACTTCGTGAGGAACGGATCCGCTCGCGCCAAACCGGCCAGCATTGTCTTTTTTACAACTTTTCGGCCGCAAAAATTCCATCTTCAGGCTCATTACAGTTGATTTACAGTTGATTTACAGTTGATTATTTAGTGGAGTTTTTACGCTCGCGGCCGACTTCAGCGATTGCATCCTGAAACTCGGCGACGTCTTCGAAGCTCTTGTACACGGAGGCGAAACGAATGTAAGCGATCTTGTCGAGGCGTTTCAGTTCACGCATGACGAGTTCACCGATGTGGCCCGAAATAATCTCGCGTGCACCACTGGTAAGCAGTTTTTCTTCTATCCGTTGGATAGCGGCGTCCACCGCTTCTGCGGAAACCGGACGTTTTCGGAGGGCGAGCATGAAACTCGCGCGCAGCTTGGCAGGATCGTAGTCTGTCCGGCTGCCATTCTTCTTGACGATGACCGGCATCGAAAGCTCGATGCGCTCATAGGTAGTGAAACGTTTGTCGCAGTGAGCACAGCGACGACGGCGACGAATAGTATCCCCCTCCTCCGACACGCGAGTGTCGATCACCTGGGTGTCTTCATGATGGCAGAAGGGACATTTCATCGGAGGGCCTGCGGTTCTGGATGTTGCTGCCACCAATTCAGCCGAACTGAACGAGAAGCAGCATCTGTTACCAATCGCGGCATTTTCTTACCGCTATTTAAAAATATCAAGCCAAGGGGAAGTGCGCTGTGCTGTTCCTGCCTATCGCACACAGCACACTCCCCAGCACTATCAGGCGTATACCGGGAAGGCGTCAGTCAGCTTCTTGACCTCTGCCTTCACACGCTCGATCGTTGCCGCATCATGCGGATTGTCCAGCACGTCAGCAATCAGGTTACCCACCTTCGTCACTTCCGCTTCCTTGAACCCGCGGGTCGTCATCGCCGGGCTGCCGAGACGAATACCGGACGTCACGAAGGGCTTTTCCGGATCATTCGGGATCGCGTTCTTGTTGCATGTCATATGGGCAGTACCGAGGATGGCTTCTGCTTCCTTGCCGGTGATCTTCTTAGCGCGCAAATCAACCAGCATGACGTGAGATTCCGTACGACCGGAGACAATACGCAGGCCACGTGCAATCAGCGTCTTCGCCAGCGCGTCTGCATTCTTTACGACCTGCTGCTGGTAGGTCTTGAATTCCGGCGACAGCGCTTCCTGGAAGGCGACGGCCTTACCTGCGATCACATGCATCAGCGGGCCGCCCTGGATGCCCGGGAAGATTGCGGAATTGATCGCCTTTTCATGTTCGGCCTTCATCAGGATGACACCACCGCGCGGGCCGCGCAGCGACTTGTGCGTAGTCGACGTGACGAAGTCGGCATACGGAACCGGGTTCGGGTAGACGCCTGCCGCAATAAGTCCGGCATAGTGCGCCATATCGACCATGAAATAGGCGCCAACATCCTTTGCGACCTTGGCAAAGCGCTCAAAATCGATGCGCAGTGCATAGGCGGATGCGCCGGCGATGATCATCTTCGGCTTTTTCTCGTGCGCGAGGCGCTCCATCGCTTCGTAGTCGATCTCTTCCTTGTCGTTCAGACCGTACGAGACCACGTTGAACCACTTCCCGGACATGTTCAGCGCCATGCCATGCGTGAGGTGGCCGCCTTCTGCCAGCGACATGCCCATGATGGTATCGCCCGGCTTGAGCATGGCGAAGAACACGCCCTGGTTTGCCTGGGAGCCGGAATTCGGCTGTACGTTGGCCGCCTCCGCGCCATACAGCTTCTTCAAGCGTTCGATTGCCAGCGATTCAACAATGTCCACATATTCGCAACCGCCGTAATAGCGCTTGCCCGGATAGCCTTCCGCATATTTATTGGTGAGCTGCGAGCCCTGCGCTTCCATGACGGCAGGCGACGTGTAGTTCTCGGATGCGATCAGCTCGATATGGTCTTGCTGGCGCTTGTTTTCCTGCTGGATGGCTGACCAAAGCTCGGGATCAACTTTGGCGATGGTATGGTCTTTTGCGAACATGAAAAACTCCAATCGATTAAGTATGCAAAGTGGGTTTGCCTAAATCGAATGAGGGCCGAAGGAAAGGACAGGCAGCCTCAGTCGTGCATTCCATTTGGGCTGCCCAGGCGAACGGCTATTAGATATCCCACGTTCCCCGGTGGATTTCCACCTTGTTACCGGACCTGCTTTCCGGACTTTTCGCCAGTTACGTGGGACGAAATGGAGCTAAATTGTAAGATAGGTACTTGATTTCAGCAAGGACGACGGCGTTGCGCCTCATTTTTGTGCCCCCCGTTTTGGACTGCGGCGTACGCCCCCTTTCAGCTACAATTTCGGCCAACTTACCTCTAAAGAACAAAAGGATTGACGATGATCGTTTTGGTTACAGGAGCAACTTCAGGCTTCGGCGCTGAAATGGCACGCAAATTCGTGCAAAACGGCCACAAGGTGATCGCCACTGGACGCCGCAAAGAACGCCTGGATGCACTGGCTGTCGAACTCGGTTCCGGACTGCTCCCTATTGTGATGGATGTCAGCGACAAGACGTCCATTAGCAATGGCTTGGCGGCTCTGTCAGCAGATTGGCAGGAGATCGACATCCTCATTAACAATGCGGGCCTTGCGCTCGGCATTGAACCAGCCCACAAGGCGTCGCTGGACGAGTGGGAGACGATGATCGATACGAATTGCAAAGGCCTTGTCACGATCACGCGCCACCTCCTTCCGGCAATGGTGGCACGGGGTCGCGGCATGATCATTAATATCGGATCGGTTGCCGGCGCATATCCCTACCCCGGTGGCAATGTGTATGGCGCAACCAAGGCTTTCGTCGACCAGTTCACGCTCAATCTGCGCGCCGACCTCGTCGGCACAGGGGTACGGGCAACCAACATCGCCCCCGGCCTGTGCGGAGGCACCGAGTTCTCCAATGTGCGTCTGAAGGACGATGCAGCCGCTGCCAAGGTCTACGAGGGAACCGTACCGCTGACCGCCAAGGACATTGCAGAAACCGCCTACTGGATCGCCACGCTGCCGCCGCATGTCAACATCAACTACATCGAAATGATGCCCTCCTGCCAGGCATTCTCTCCGTTTGCCATCAAACGCAATATCTAGCAGCGAGAAATATGAGTTCTGAATTCAGTTGGAAAGTGCGTGTTTATTACGAGGACACCGACACCGGAGGCGTTGTTTTTTACGCTAACTACTTGAGGTTTTTTGAACGCGCGCGCACGGAATGGCTGCGTGCTGCCGGAGTTGGCCAGCAGTTGTTATCAGAAAAGCATCGCGCGATGTTTGTCGTCAAAAGCACCACCGTTGATTATCATGCTCCGGCGAAATTAGATGATGAACTGAAACTCACGGTTGTTGTCGAAAGGCTCGGACGTGCTTCAGTGCAATTTATCCAAGAGGCGTGGCGCGTCGACGGTACGCAGCCGCAATTACTCACCAGTGGGTACATTAAAGTCGGCTGCGTGGATACAGAAACGCTTCGCCCTCGCCCGATACCGGACGAGGTAATGGAGCGGATAAAAAGAACAGGGCAATTTCCTGCATAACGAATTCCAGCCCTCATCTTGAATGGTGTGGCGCTATTTTTATCAGCGTAAAAGAAACACATGACCGTTACCCAAGACCTATCTTTCGTCTCCCTGATCAGCAACGCTTCCCTGCTGGTGCAGCTCGTGATGGCGCTTCTGCTGCTTGTATCCATCATGAGCTGGACTTACATTTTCCGGAAAATGTTTGCGATCAAAAGCGCGCAAACCCGGACCGAGGAGTTCGAGCGCGCCTTCTGGTCGGGAGGCAATCTCAACGCACTTTATGAAGAAGCAACGTCCAACCGGCGCAGGAGCGGTGGCGACGGGGGTGCCCTTGAACGCATCTTCGAGGCGGGGATGGGCGAATTCGGCAAGGCGAAAGCCATCTTCGCCGGCAAGGGCCCGGTTGACCCGAGCAGCATGATCGATGGCGCCCGCCGTGCGATGCGTGCCGCCTATCAACGCGAGATGGATGCGCTTGAATCGCATCTGGCCTTCCTAGCGTCGGTTGGCTCGGTTTCCCCGTATGTCGGCCTGTTCGGCACCGTATGGGGGATCATGAACGCGTTCCGTGGTCTGGCTAACGTACAGCAAGCGACGCTCGCTTCAGTGGCACCGGGCATCGCCGAGGCGCTGATTGCGACCGCGATCGGCCTGTTTGCGGCGATTCCTGCAGTGGTTGCCTACAACCGCTACTCGCACGACATCGATCGCCTGGCCATTCGTTTCGAGAGCTTCATTGAAGAATTCTCCAACATCTTGCAACGCCAGGTTCGCTGATGGCCTACAGCTCCATGCGCGGCGGACGCGGCCGCAAGTTCAAATCCGAAATCAACGTCGTTCCCTATATCGACGTGATGCTCGTGCTGCTGGTGATCTTCATGGTCGCCGCACCACTGACCAATCCCGGCGTCATCAACCTGCCGACTGCTGCAAAGTCGGCATTGCCGCCAACGGAATATATCCAGATATCCCTGAAACCAGACACCAGCGCGACGATCGGAATCAGCGGCCCCAAGAGTGACCGGCGTGACGAAAAAGTCGGCGGTCGCAGCGCGCTACTGCAAAAGCTGCGTGCGATGCATGAAGCCGATCCGAAGCTGCCAGTCATGATTTCGGCGGACAAGGACATCAAGTACGACGAGGTGATCCAGGTGATTTCGGAGGCTAAAAAAATCGGCATTGAGCGGGTGGGACTGGCAACCAAACAATGACGGACGCAAATCAGTACACCATCCCGAAGGAGCCGGGGCTTGGCCGCTCGCTCCTTTTCGCCGCACTCGTCCATGCCGCGCTGCTCGTCTTCTTGTGGATAGGCGTGCAGTGGCAGAGCGACCATCCCGCGACGATAGAGGCGGAAGTCTGGGATCCGCAGCCGCGCGAAGCCGCCCCCCTTCCCGAGCCGGTGAAAGCGCCGGAGCCAGTGCCGGAGCCTAAACCGATCATCAAAGAACCACCCAAGCCAAAAGTGGAAGAGCCTCCTCCGGTCGCAAAACCGGACATCGCGCTCGAGCAGGAAAAAAAGCGCAAGGCCTTGGAAGAAAAGAAGCGTCGCGAGGAAGAGGAGCGTCTTGCAAAAGAGAAGAAGCGCCTCGAAGAGGAAAAACTCGCGAAGCTGAAGCAGGAAGAAGCAAAGCGGGAAAAGGAAAAGGCCGAGAAGGCGAAGAAGGAAGCGGCAGAAAAAATACGTCTCCAGGAAGAAGCCGAGGCAAAGTTGCTTGCGAAGATGCGCGAAGAAGACATGAAGCGCATCACCGGCACCGGCACCGGCGGCAGCGGCGACGCTCCCAAGGCCCAAGGCGGTCGCGCGAGCGCCGATTGGGCGAGCAAGGCCGGGGCAAAGATCAAGTCGCACATTACGTTCGTTGTTCCGGAAGGCTTGCAAGGCAACCCGCCTGTCGAGTACGAGGTCAGATTGCTACCCGATGGTTCAGTAGCCGGCATGCGCAAACTCCGCTCGTCCGGCGTTCCGGGATTCGATGAGGCCGTCGCCAGGGCAATTGAAAGAGCGCAGCCATTCCCAAGGGATAGCAACGGCGGCATGCCTTCCAGCTTCACAGGAACTCACAAACCGAAAGACTAGTTAGGTGACCATGATGAAAAATCTCATTTTCCGTGGCTTTGTTTTGCTATTGATCAGCTTCACAGGGTTGGCACAGGCGCAACTGCGTGTGGAAACATCCGGCGTTGGTGCAACGCAGATCCCGATTGCCATCGCCGGCTTTGCCGAAGAAACGATGGCTCCGCAGCAGGTAACGGCGATCATCAAGGCCGACCTTGCCAATAGCGGCTACTTCCGCATCATCGACACGGGCAACACCATGTCGGAAACCACGGCCGTCAACTATGCGGATTTGAAATCCCGAGGCGCCGACGCACTGGTGGTCGGCAGCGTGCACCGTCTCGCGGACGGGCGGTTCGATGTGCGCTACCGCTTGCTGGATACCATCAAGGCAACAAGCATCTCTGGCTTCGGCCAAGTGGCGGGGCCTGACCGCCTGCGTGTCGCCGCACACAAAATCTCGGACGACATTTACGAAAAGCTCCTTGGTGTGCGTGGTGCTTTTGCAACACGTATTGCCTACGTTACCAAGACCGGAAATGAATACCGTCTCGAGGTCGCAGACGCCGACGGCGAAAGCACGCAGGTTGCCCTTCGCTCGAACGAGCCGATCATTTCGCCGACCTGGTCACCTGACGGCACCAAGGTCGCCTATGTATCGTTCGAACACAAAAAGCCGGTTGTCTATGTCCAAGACCTAACGAGTCGCCAACGTACAGTCATTGCGAACTATCGCGGCAGCAATTCAGCCCCCTCTTGGTCACCAGATGGGCGACGACTGGCACTGGCACTGTCGCGAAATGGGTACACTCAGGTCTACATCGTCAATGCCGACGGCAGCAACCTTCGTCAGCTGACCAATACCACTGGCATCGAGACGGAGCCGCAGTTTTCGGCTGACGGCCAGTACATTTATTTCACCAGTGACCGCAGCGGCGGCCCACAAATTTATCGCACCAGCGTCAACGGCGGCGATGCCCAACGCATCACCTTCGGCGGCAGCTACAACGTGAGTCCGCGCGTGTCTCCAGATGGGAAAACGCTTGCTTTCATTTCTCGCCGCGAAGGTCGGTTCCAGCTCTATGTGCTCGACTTGGCAAGCGGACAAGAGCTCCGCTTGTCGGACACAGCGCAAGATGAATCACCCAGTTTTTCGCCCAATGGCAAGTACATCATGTACGCAACCCAAGCCGGACGATGGGATGCGCTTGCCGTGGTTTCGGTTGATGGGCGCGTCAAATACCGCCTGACACCGCCCGCTGGTGACATAAGGGAACCCACTTGGGGCCCTTTCATGAAATAATATAGGTTTGCGGCAATACATTTACATAGGAGAACTTTAATGCGCACTACCACGACTTTAACCCTCATCCTTTCCAGCGTCCTGGCACTTGCAGGTTGCTCCTCGGTCAAGCTGGACGAGAATGCCAAAGTCGAAGATCGCTCGGCTACGCCGACAACTACTGCTGATGCACGTACCGTCGCTCCGGTGACCACCGGCTCGACCGACCCGCTGAACGACCCGAAGGGCATCCTGGCGAAGCGCAGCGTCTATTTCGACTTCGACAGCTTCATCGTCAAGGATGAGTTCAAGCCGGTAGTGGAAGCCCACGCCAAGTATCTGTCGTCCAACAAGGGCCGCAAGATTGTCATCCAAGGTAACACCGACGAGCGCGGCAGCCGCGAATACAATCTGGCATTGGGTCAGAAGCGTGCTGAAGCAGTTCGCAAGTCCCTCTCCGTCCTCGGCGTGACCGACGGTCAGATGGAAGCCGTGTCGTTCGGTGAAGAGAAGCCGAAGGCAAATGGCAGCGACGAAGCTTCCTGGGCTGAGAACCGCCGTTCCGACATCGTCTATCAGTAAATCCTATATTGGTGACTGACGATCACCGCCACTCCCCCTCTTCCGCGCGTGCGGGAGAGGGAGTGTCAAGACAGAAATGGTCTGCCATTTCGACAACGTTCAGGAGTCTCCATGAACAAGACCATCAAAGTTTCACTTGCAGCGGCCCTTTTGGCCGCGTTTTCTTTTGCGCCGTTCCAAGCGCAAGCCGCATTGTTTGAAGATGAGGAAGCACGCCGGGCGATCCTGGAAATCCGCGCGCGCCTCAACAACATGCAGAACGAGATCAATGCCAAGGCGGACAAGAGCAATAATTTCGATCTCAACAATCAGAATGAACAGCTCCGCCAAGAGATCGCAAGGCTGCGCGGCCAGGTTGAGATTCTGGCCAACGAACTGGCAAACGCCCAGAAGCGCCAGAAAGATTTCTACGTCGACCTCGACAACCGCCTGCGCAAGCTCGAGCCACAACAGATCACGATCGATGGCAAGGAGGTGACGATCGAGCAGGCCGAACAGCGCTCCTACGATGCAGCCCTCGCCTATTTCAAGGCAGGCGATTACCGCAACGCTGGCGCTGCCTTCTACGATTTCACCCGCCGCTATCCGCAATCCGGATTGGCGCCTTCTGCGCAGTACTGGCTCGGTAACAGCTACTATGCGCAGCGTGATTACAAGAACGCGATTGCTGCGCAGCAGGTCGTAGTGAAGAATTATCCGGATAGCCCTAAAGCAGCAGACGCTTTATTGAATATCGCGAGCTGCCAGATGGAGCTGAAGGACAAGCCGGCCGCAAAGAAAACATTGGAAACCTTGATTGCGCAATACCCGGACTCACAGGCTGCACAGACCGCGAAAGACCGATTGGCGGCGCTGAAATAATTTTCTCCTCGTCGCGTCAAATGTTCCTGGAAAACAATTGGTTTTCGGAAAAAGACATTTGACAGAATGCAGGATCGTTACTTATAATCTTGGTCTTTCGGGTCGTTAGCTCAGTTGGTAGAGCAGCGGACTTTTAATCCGTTGGTCGCTGGTTCGAGCCCAGCACGGCCTACCAGAAATACAAGGGCCTAGGTAAAAACCTAGGCCCTTTCTGTTTTGGGAAAACGAAAAAGCAATCAAGAGGGAATCCCCCTGCCTCACACCAGTAGTGCTCTATTCAGGCAATTGCTCAGGAAAATATCCACATGCCATAGGCACCCAGCGCAGCAAGACCGATTGCTGCATGAAGATAGAGGAAGGCCTTGCGCTTTGGACTGGCGATCTTCTCCTGTTGCTGAGGCATTGCCGCCGCGGCCGAGAATCTCCCTTCCTTTTTTCCGACAGCGACAACCTGTGTCGGCGCCTGCGGCGAATTGAATTGCATCTCGGGACGCCACGATGGCAATTGCGGTTCGATACGCGGCACTGCGGGGATTACTGCCTCTTCCTTGAACGGCCTCTCTTTTGGCTGGACGACAGGAGCTGGACGTGCCCGCGATACTTTAATTCGCCCCGTGGTAAGCATCAGGTGCAACTCTTCGACGTTCGGCTTGCGCTTGAAGGCCTTTTCCCATGCCCTGATAAGATTCGCATGCCCCTCGCCCATCAGCGCATCGTAAAGAAGATTGCCCAAGCTGCGCCCCTTCTCGACTGCCTGACGCAACTGGTTTTCATGAGCTTCGGTTGCGTATTTGACCAAGGTGGCCGCCTGCAGCGGATCGCGGCAGGCTTTCAGTTCCGCCTCGAACTCGATGTATTCGACCGGGCCACTGATTAAGACGGGAGGGTCAAGGATGATCTGCGGATTTGCCTGCTTCAACTCCAGGAGAGCATGTACCGCATAGTCAATCGAAGACTCACTCCTCATTATCGCGCCCAGATTGTCGGCGGATGGTGCCTCCAGGAACAGGCGCGACGATGCATAGCCCTTGTAGTAAGACAGCCATGGCTCAAGATCGGCTTTAAGAAGCGAAAAGGGTTTACTCCACGAGGCGCTTTCGGCATCGTCATCAAATGGCATCAAGGCCGAGCGCATGTCCGGAATTCGGCGCAGCGCTTCGGTCCGCTCCTGCACGACCCCTTCAGCACCATCAGGAGAAGCATCCGACAGCGCAACCTCCCGGATCATTTTCTCCGCAGGCTGCAAATTCTTACCCGCCTCATCATGGCGCATCTGCGTCTTTTTCTGTTCGATGGCCTCCTGATGGATGCGATTCTGCCGCTCCGTCTCCCATTGGAGGGCGTTCCTGGGCAAACCCATTGCCTGCATGTCAGGATGCCTCGCTCTCGCCGCGCGAAGCGGTACAAAGCAGGATCACGAGCGCGATCCCGAACGCTCCGAGCAACGTATCGACCAAGCGAAGCATCATCACAGGTAGACCACTCTTTTTATTACACAACGTCAGGTGATCGTTTCCGGCGTCTGCGAGGCCATGATGATTGATGCATGCACTGGCGCACCGACCGCACCAGGCTTATCGCGCAACAAGGTCGACAGTATCGCCGTGTCGTTGAAACGAAATCGCGAGAGCATGACGTTGCAACTGGCCATTTTCAGCACTTGGGCATTGCTCATGCTCGCAAGCAGGTCCGCGATCTCGCCGCTGATGCCGAGCCTGAAGATCGCCTCGGCGCGGTCATGCCGGATCATCTGCTGTGCAATCATCAGGTAACTCAGATTGACATCACGAATTTCGGACAAGTAATCGTTAGACATGTGAGTTCAGCCCTTATGTTAATAAGCGAATACTTCTTGTAGTACATCGAGAGTCTTGGCCATGGTGTCTTCACCGATGACACCCAGTTTTCGCACGAGGCGAGACTTCTCCAGAGTGCAGATCTGATCCAGCAGGATCAGTCCGTCTTTGTGAAGAAACGTCACCGGTATTCGAAAAGGCGCCGGCAAATCGTGCGTGCTCATCGGCGCCAGGATCAGCGTGCTTAGGTATTCATCCATCTCTTCCGGCGACACCACGACGCCAGGCCAGCGCTTCTGAACAACGCCGCCGACCTGCCTTTCAAAGTCGACCAGCCAGACTTCGGCGCGTTTCACCATGAAAAGCCCGCATCCACATCAGACGGGATCAAAGGCCACGCGATTGCCTGCTCTGTGGAGCGAGCAGCGATCTGCTGGCACGCCTGCGCCCAGCCCTCGCGCGATTTCCTTCTCGGCTTGCGGATCACGATCGCATCGTTCTCCACCTCAATTTCAACTTCGCCGATATCAAGCCCGGTCTGCAAAAGGAACGGCTTGGGGATCAAGACCCCTTGCGAATTACCCATCTTGCGGATTGCAGTCTTCATAGAAATCCCTTTAACAGCATGTTCTAACATCGTACAACATAATTTCCAATAAGAAAACTTTAATTCAAACAATGTTGGAACAAAGCATCCACTGTAATCACATTGTTATAACAAAAGGAAAGAAATGAGCGCTCGAGAAGCGCACAGAATTGTGTTTACGAGCAGAAATGCAAGTAAAAGGTGAGCTCACTAGAAGAGAAGGAAAAGGAGAAGATTCAGCTGCCGAGAGCGCGAAGCGGAACCACGGCAACACGCCGAAAGGAAGGTCAGGCTTGAGGTGCAGGCTAGCGGTTCGGCTTAGCGCTGCGTTGAAAATCGTAGGGACCAGTCAGGCTTTGAGTGGGAACACCACATCCGGGAAACGCTACGTACGTATGGCGCGATGAAACATCACAGTGCCTCTGTACAACACGTGCCGCCCAGCAACTCTTCAAACCGGCTCTTAAGCGTTTGTGCGTACGTGTTGTCCGTACCTAATAGGAAGAAACCGGCCGCGAATAGGAGGGGCAGCCATGTTTGCCCCACCTATTGCTACAGAGATCCCATTTGCATTTTTCGCGGCGAAAAAGGTTGGAGATGCGTTCGCATTTCGCGAGCACCTTGCGTACATGAGCGGTCTTCGACTCGACTACCTGATCTGCATAACGTTTGTTAGCAAGTGAGGCAGCCAGTTGCCTTCGTGTACGCGCCTCCTCCCTGGAACGGCCGACTTCAAACTTGCGCTGCAGTTCCTTGTCGGCCTCCTGCTTGATTCGGTCGATTTCACGATCCTTCGCAAGCTTGGCCGGAGCACGTTTTTTTGAAGCCGCATTCGTCGCATTACCGTCTTCACGCTCGTTAGCCGTGGCTTGCGGTCGCTGCATCTCTTTCGGGGTCTGCCGTGCTTCCCTGGCCGGCGCTGTCACGCCCTGCTCCTTGTTGCGCGGAATGTCGGCTTCTGCCTTGTTTTTCGCGCGACGCCCCGCGGGTGGCTCTCGTCCAAGCTCTTGGATGTCGGCAGTTCCCTCCACACTTTGGCCAGAGGATTGGTCGATATGCGACGACGGCCGCTTCACGGACAGGCGGGCCTCAGGCAGAGCATTCTGGCGCTGGACGGCAGTGGCCAATTCCGCATTGGAATCCCCTTCCTCGTCCGAGGGCGGTTTGCCATCATAGGGAAGCTCGCTGGGACTGATACCACGAACGGTAACTGCCCGATTCGCTTCGGGCGGCACGGCGACCTGCGCTGGCAATGAAGGGCTTACGCTTTTTACGACCGATGGCTGGGCGGGTCCGGCGGAATGACGAAGCCACCATGAAGTACCAAGGCCGACCGCTGTTCCAACGACAAAGATCGCGAGCATGAAGGCATAACGTGAGACTGCTCGCATTCCGCGCAATCCATCGGGACCGGGTTCTGCCGTGCGCGCTGCCCGGGCATGATCGGTGCCCGCGAACCCTGAAAAACTGGAAGCTGGCTGTGCGGGACGGCTGGAATCGATATTCGGCGATTTTGACGCTGCACCGTCCGAATCGTATCGTCCGTAGACATGCGAATGCGCGGACTGATCATGGGTCGCAGATGCGGCGTAAGGTGTGTGCTCTCTTGTATTGTTGGGCGGCGTCGATGACATGGAACCGGTCAAATGGCGAGTCCTCCTGTAGTGTCCAGTACGAATACGCGTGCTGAATTGCAGATGAGACAGCGCTGGATAGTTGCGGCGCACAGTGCGCGCGTCATCCAGGCCTGCGGGCTCCTCCGGGAAACCCATCTTTTGCAGCTGTTGGCTGCATGCGGTGCAAACCTTGGCATAGCCGGAATAAGTTGCCCCGCAATACCGGCATTGCATTTTGATTTTGCGAAATTATTCGATCAGCCCGGAAGCCGGGTAGTCGAATAGTTTTCTTTACTAAGCTAAGCGTAAAAGGATAGACCGCTGTTCTTATCCTTTCCATAAGGGACGCGTGAAATCCGAGTGGAATTTGATCGGTATCACATGTAGCAATAGGTGTCTTCGCAGCAGCGACACGACAATGAAGGCAACAAAAACCAAAACGGCTGCCTCGTGATGGGCAGCCGTTCTCTATGGGAATTTTCTTGTAGAGAATGTCAGGAATTTACAAGTTAAGTTCGTACACGATTTTCCACTGACCACCTTCTCTTGCCCAGTACTGACGCTTGCGTATCGACGTCTTGCTTTTCCCGATCGACGATTCCTGCGTGAAGGTGCTGACGATCATGTCTTCGCGGCCCGGATAGAAGAAATGCGTTGCTTCGCGCAAGGCAATAGACAGGTTCTTGACACCGCGCAGGGACTGCTGGTGTTTGCTGAACCAGGTGCGAAGGTCTTCACCACGGTCGGAGCGGAATTTCTTCGAATAATTTTCCATCAGGCGCTGCGGGCTGAGGCTCTCTACGTCACGCCGCCAGTTGTCGACGAGACGCATCGCAAGGCCGCGTTCGCTGTCCCATCTGGACTTGCTGATGAAATCGATCTTTTCGCTGATCACCACCGGGGTCTTGCCGATCTCGACGGAACTGGCGAGCTTGTGCAAATCAGGATTGGTCAACACGACGCAACCGTCGGACGAAAGCGGTGGGCGGCTGAAGCTGTCGGATGGTGTGCCGTGCAGCCAGATGCCGGACCCGCCACGGCCGTTAATCTTGTCCCATTCGTTCGGGTAATTGATCGGCAAGGCGCCAGAGCCATAGAAATCGGGCAGCCGTTCGCCGGGCAGGTGGCTGGTGATGTAATAGACACCGAGCGGTGTCTTCTGGTCGCCTTCCTTGAATTTGTCGACGCCGAGTTTGCCCTGGCTGACATAAAAGTCCGTGAGGAATTTCAGCTGGCCGCCCTCGTTCGCATAAACAAACAGGCGCGAGCGTTTTGCGTCGACCAGCAGCACATGCTTCTGGTCCTCCCTCAGCTGCAGCACCTGCCGGGGCACCATGTCAGGACCGGGACGCTCGCGCAGCGATTTCAGCCGCACCATGGCTTCATCGCGCAGGTTGCGCAGCTTGTCTTCCGGACCGTTCACGGCGCCGAGCACGGACACCGGACGGGTATGCATCAGCAGCAGGTCGCCGCGGATCAGGTGGCCGAGACGGAAATTCGGATAGGCTTCGACGAGCTTGTCCGCCTTCTCCTGCGCCTTGCGCAGGTTGTTGGCGCCGAGCTCCTTGTAGACCTCGATCAGCAGGATCTCGGGATCCGGTTTGTCAGCGCTGGCGACGGCAGGCTGCGGGCTGGATACTTTCTTTGCGGACGGGGTGGACGGCGCCGCCCAGCTGGCAGAAGCCAACAGCCATGACAACCCCAGGCCGATTACACACCTGGGAATCATGCTTGTCCGGCCGTTCGTTGATTCGAAGCGAAACATCAGCTACCCGTATTCTCCTGCTTGATTCTCCACTTGCCGCCCTGCTTTGCCAGCACCAGCGTCTTGCGGGTATTGGCAGTCAGGCGATCCGACACGTAGACCTGTCGGAATTTTACCGTAGCAGTATTGCCATTGACACTGACTTGCGGCGCTTCGACCTTCACGCTGATACGGCCCTTGCCAGCAATACGGGCGCGGCGCTCTTCTTCCCATGCCTTGCGGGACTGTCCGCCGGGCGCCTGGAATTCGCTGCCATAGTAGCCGAGATAGGACTTCACGTCCTGCGCACTCCAGGCGCGTGCCCAGTCATTTACGACATCAAGAATGTCGTCGCGTTCGTCGTTTCCATTCTGTACAGGCTTCGGCGCAGGTTTGGCAGCCTCGGGTTTGGAAGCTTCCGGTTTTGCCACGGCGACCTGCTCAGACGGCGCCGGTTTTGTCACCGGGGCAGGCGGCGTCACCGCTGGCGCCTTCGGGCTTTGCGCCGGGACGGCAGCCGGTTCCGGAGCTTTTGCCACTGGCGGCGGAGCGGCTGGTGCAGCTGCCGGGGCAGGCGCGGCGGCCACCTTGGTACCGTTGACGTTTCCGACCAGCGAACGCACCAGCGTCAGTTTTGACTTGGCAGCGGAATTGCCGCTATCGAGTTGAAGTGCCTTGTCGTAGGCCTGGCTGGCCAGCTTGGCATGCACGTCACCGAGGTTCTCGTAGGCGGTCGCATAGCTGGGGTTGGTACGGATCGCGGCATCCAGTGCGGTGCGGGCCTTGTCATATTGGCCAGCGGCAGCATACAGCACGGCGAGGTTGTTGTACGGTTCGGGCAAGCCCGGATAGTCCTCAGTGAGCTTGGTGAAGATCGCAATCGCTTCGGCCGACTTGTTTTGCTCGGTGAGGATGACGCCCTTCATGAAACGCATCTGCGCGTCGCGCGGATTCCTGCTGAGGAAGGCATCCGCCTTGGCCAGCGCTTCGGCATACTGGCCGGCACGCATGAGCTTGCTGACATCCGTGAAGTCGTCGGCAAAGACGGGCGCGGCGAACAGTGCCGCAACGAGGCCGCTCAATGCGATGGATTTGTTCAGTGCAGGGCGCAAACGAAAAGCAGTCATGCGACGCGAGGTGAAAGTCATGTTGTTGTGATGTGGTTACGGGGGCTTGGTGAGGTTTTCCGCCGTGCCCGGGCCGGGTATTCAAACGTGTGCATTCTAACCTTCCCGGCCCAAATTCGCCATTTTGAAAGTCCTTGCTTACCAGCGTGGCAACGGGCCGGGAACGGAAGAACGGGATGGAGGGCTTATGCCATTGCGATATTGATATTCATGGCTGGAGGCGAGCGAAACAAGCTGCCTCCAAGATGTCTGGTCATGCAGCTTATTCCTTCGCCGTCCCGGCTTCGGCCTGTTTGCCGGCCATGGCATCAGGCTGCGGCTCAAGGGTGAGTTGATAAGACATCTGCAACTTCGAGGGCACCGCCGGGTCCGCCATGACCATGTCCATGGCTGGCACCGACTGTGCAGGTTGTGCCGCCTGCACGGAGGCAACAGGAACGACCGCTTGCGCATAGCCGGCCTGCGGAACGTCGCCCGGCATCTGTGCCATCCAGGTGGCGGCCACTGCCACGCCAGCGGCGAATGCGGCTCCACCAAGCAGCGCGACCAAGGGGCGCTTGACGGCGTTGCTACGGACGGCAGGCACCGGCGAATCGGCGAGTATCGCTTCCGCACGCACGCGCCAGTCACCGACCACTTCGCTCTCCTGCGTCATGCGCTCCATCAGGTCGCGTGCAGCTGCCTGCGCTTCTTCCTGCTCGCGCTCGATCTTTGCGCGTAGCGAATCGGCCTGCTTTGCCGTGGATGCTGCATATTCCTTTTGCTTGCGTGCCGCTTCCAGCGCATGGCGCTCGGCAGCAAGGCGCGCTTCTTCGGCTGCCCTGGCTTCGGCTTCCGCGGCCATGCGTTGCTTGGCCAGCTCTGATGCTTCACGCTCGGTTGCTGCGCGCTGCTCGGCATCCGCACGAGCGGCTTCTTCAGCCTGGATCTTTTCCCGGATTGCTTCCAGCGCCTGCTGCTCTGCCTTGGCACGCGCGCTTTCGATGCGGGCCAGTTCAATCGCTTCCCGAGCGCGCGCTTCCGCCGCCTGCGCGGCCTGCATCTGCAGTTGCGCCTGCTCGGCGGCTTTCTCCAAGAATTCTTTTTCTGCTGCTGCCTGCGCCTCGCTTGCAAGGCGTGCCTGGCGCTCGGCCTGTTCGCGGGCACGGCTGATCCTTGCCTGCTCTGCTTCTATCCCGGCACGTGCCTGTGCATCTGCACATGCATTCCGCTCTGCAGCCAGTTTTTCGGCAGCTGCGGCGAGGATATTCTGCTCGGCCGCGATACGGTCGCGCTCCAGGCGCTGCTTTTCCTGAATCGCGACCAGTGACTGTTGCTCCGCGTTGGCGCGCTGGCGTTCCAGCGTTGCCAGTTCGATCGCCTCGCGAGCCTTGGCGATTGCGACTTGTGCGGTCTTGCGGCGCAGCTCTGCCTGTTCGACGGCCTTATCGAGCAGAAGCTTCTCCGCTGCGGTCTTGGTTTCGCTGGCTTCGCGCAGTTCGCGCTCAACCTGTTCACGCGCCTGCTGTGCTGCCGCCTGTTCCAACTCGGCCTTCGTGCGGGCTTCGGCTTCGCTCTGCATGCGCTTTTGTGCCGCAAGCTTTTCCTGCACTGCTTGCAGCGCGCGCTGCTCCGCCGCAACACGCTCCTGCTCGGTGCGCAGCAGTTCACTTTCTTCACGCGCCTTGGCTTGCGCGGCTTCGGCTGCCTTGCGCGCAATTTCCGCCTGTTGCGCAGCCTGCTCCAGGCTCTGCTGCTCTGCTGCGCGCTTGGCCTGGATGGCATCATGCGCCGCGCGCTCCGCCTGTTCACGGGCACGCTGTATTTCTGCCTGCTCCTGCTCGGCTTTTGCGCGCGCTTCTGCCTCGGCACGGGCGGCTTCTTCTGCCTGGCGGCGCTGTTGCAATGCCTGCAATGCCTTTTGCTCTGCTTCGGCACGCTCGCGTTCCGCACGTGCCAGTTCGGTGGCTTCGCGCGCTTTCAGCAAGGCTGCCTGCGCTGCCTTGCGCTGCAGGTCGGCAGCGGCCTTTGTCTGTTCTGCGGCCAGACGCGTTGCGGTGCTCTCGGCCTCATGTGCGGCGCGCAGGGCGCGGTCGGCTTCTTCCTGCGCACGGAGCGCCGCCGCCTGTTCCTGCTCTGCCTGCAGGCGCGCCTCGGCTTCGGCGATTGCGGCCTGCTCTGCGGCGAGTTTCTGTTGCGCTGCCTGCAATGCCTGCTGCGCGATGTCGGCACGTTGACGCTCCAGTTCTGCCTTCTGGCGCAAGGTTGCGAGCGCCTGCTGCTCGTCCATGGCACGCTGACGCTCCAGCTTTTCCAGTTCTACGGCTTCGCGTGCTTTCTGGATGGCTGCCTGCGCGGCCTCGCGCTGTGCGTTGGCACTTTCGATCGCCTTTTCCAGAGCCAGCTTGATTGCGGCGCATTCATCTTCCTTGGCGATTTGCGCGGCGTGATCGGCCTGCTCCTGCATCTGCAACAGTTCGGTTTGCTGCTGCTCGGCTTCGACGCGTGCCTTGGCTTGTGCGATTGCGGCTTCCTCGGCATGGAGCTTTTCCTGCAAGGCTGCGACTGCCTGCTGCTCGGCGATGGCGCGGTCGCGCTCGGCACGGGCAACTTCCACTGCCTGGCGGGCGCGGGCCGCGGCCAGTTGCGCGGTCTGGCGCTGCAAGTCTGCATGCTCGATGGCGCGGCTATAGGCCTGCTGTTCTGCGTCGGCTTGCTCGGCGGCGAGTTGGGCGGCAATGCGCTCCTGCTCAACGCGCTTTTCGGCGAGCTGCTTTGCGCGCTGCTCTTCCTCGCTGCGGGCGCGGGCAGCGTCGGCAATCTTCTGTTCGGCTGCGGCACGCTCGCGCGCTTTTTCGATCGCATGGGCTTCGGCGGCGATGCGGGCGCGGCCCTGCAAGTCTGCGTAATGTTCGGTTTCGATGCGCGTGAGCGCCATCGCCTGCAGTTCACGCTCGGTCTGGATGCGTGCTTCCGTGGCTGCGCGAATGCGCTCCTCGGCGTTGCGGCGGGCTTGTGCGGCATTGGCGGCGACGGATTCGGCATACTCGCGGCGTGCGGCGGCTTCACGCATTTCCGCTTCGGCCTGCAGGCGCAGTTGCAGCGCCTCCGCAGTCTTGCGCTCGAGCTCGATGCGCGCTTGCGCCGCTGCTTCCTGCTCCTGCTCCGTCAGTACACGGGCACGCGCTTCCTCGCGGGCCTGGACTTCGACCGGTGCACGGCTTAATGCAGCCTTGAGTGCCATTGCCTCGGCACGCTCGCGTTCACGGGCAATCTCCAAGGCTTCGCTGCGTGCCTGTGCCAGCATTTCCGCGGATTGACGTGCTTCCTTTTCGCGGCGCTCCTGCTCGCGGGCAAGTTCCGCGATGCGTGCATCGGCGCGGGCGCGGGCTTCAGCCTCCTGCTTGGCTGCCTGGGTAGCGGCGATACGCTGGGCGGCTTGCCAACGGGCCAGTTCGGTTTCCTTGGCGAGTTCTTCCGCTGCTGCGGCAGCGCGGGCACCCAGCTCAGTCTCGGCGGCGATCTGTTCGGCTGCGCGCTTGCGAGCCTGCGCTTCGGCGCGCGCGCGTTCTTCGGCAACGCGCTTTGCTTCGGCTTCCGCCTCGGTGCGGGCGCGCAGTTCGGCGATTTCCTTCTTGATGGCGGCAGCGCGGGCTTCGCTGGCCTCGCGTGCCTGGCGTTCTGCTTCGAGGCGGGCGCGGCTGGCTTCGATCGCTTCTTCAGCGGCTTTGGCGTTCTGGTAGGCTTCGGCGGCGGCTGCGGCTTCCAGACGTGCGCGGTCTTCAGCCAGGGCACGGGCGCGCGCTTCGGCATGGGCGCGGTTTTCGGCGGCGACGGTGGCCTTTGCTTCGGCTTCGACGCGTGCAATCGCTTCTCGGATCGCTTTCAGGTCGACAGCGCCGGGCCGCATTTCGGGCGACTCGGGCAAGCCAGACTCGATATCGTCGTCCAGTGCACTGTCCTGCCCGTTGAGCTTGTTGCGCGTCGCCTGATTCATGTCCATGTAGTGTGCTCCCGCTGGATTCCGGCGGGTTGTTGTTCATGCCATGGGCCGGAATTTCATAACGTGCATTATCCGGGCGCGCGGTACAAATAAGCCTGTGAACAGAAGGGGAATTCCGAGCCATTTCATGAAATTGCTTGCCAACTTGGCATTTGGGATTCCGGATCCGGCTTTTCCTTGCGAGAATGCACTGCAAATTTCACGAATTCTCACGCAACCCAACGACATAAAAGTGAAGATCGAGACAAGCTCAATGCGCGCGCTGCGCGTGCTCGTGGCGGACGACAATCCGGTGAACCGGGAGGTTGCGTTGCGCCTGCTGGAGAAACAGGGTTGCGTCGCGGATGGGGCAATCGATGGCGAAAATGCGATCGGCATGCACCGGGCCAATCCCTACGCACTCATTCTCATGGACTGCGACATGCCGGTGCTGGACGGCTACCTGGCGACACAGCGCATCCGGGCGATGGAAGGCAGCGGACGCCGCACGCCAATCATTGCTCTGACGGCGGGTGGTGAAGACGAAGCGGAGCGTTGTATGGCGGCCGGCATGGACGATTTCCTGTCCAAACCTTTGCGTCCGCAAGCGCTGGCCGCGGTACTGGAGCGGTGGCTATTTCCCCTGGATGAAAGCGGACCAATTAGCGGATCGATGACTGAGCCGGGTGACTGCGATGAGGTCGAAACGGTGCGGCAAATGTTCGGCAAGGATTTCGCGGAGCTGGCCGCGCTGTACCAGTCCGACAGTCCCCCACGGCTTGCGGCGCTGCGCCAGGCGCATGCCGACGGCGACACTTTTCAACTGGCCAAGGTTGTCCATGCGCTCGGGGGCAGCAGCATGTCGATTGGCGCTACCGGATTGGCCGCAATGTGCAGCGCGCTGGAACAGCGTGCGAAGAACGGCATGCCGGATGATGCGCTGCAAAGGCTCGCGGCGATAGAAGCGGAATACGCTCGTATCGTGCGCAAGCTGCAGGAGTTGCTTGCACACGTGTGAGCCTGTATGAGGCTGCGTGAGGTTTTCACCGCGCGCAGCGCACAACCATCAGTCCGGCACGCAGCCCGATGCGCACATCCGGGTTGGGGAACACCACATACTCGGTCTCGGGGCCGACGCGATACACCGTGTCACCGTCCTCTGCGATCAGCATGCCGGGGGCCATCGGTGTGAAATTTTTCGTCGCGCTGTCGCAAGCCATGCGGAATGCGTCGCTGCGTTTGACCAGTTCCTGCGCCACCCGGAAAACAATCGGCAATCTCCCTCCCGGCGAAGGCGTCCCGCCTACGAGGAAGGCATCGAGCGCGGCATGGGCAGTAGCAAATTGGTTCAAGTCATTACGCCCCAGCTCGCCAGTCCTGCCGAGCTCCACGGTCGCACTCATCGCACCGAACTGCGTGGCCGTATAGGCACTGAACGTACCGGCTGAAGGTGCGCCGAGAATCGCCGCTTCGATGCCGGCCCGCCCTAGCCAACCGAGCAAATGTTGCTTGCTGCCCCCGGTATCAGGTACCACAGCGAACGTCGGGTAATGCGAAGGCCGGATGGCGGTATGCAGGTCGAAATGCCATTTTTCTGCTTCCCCTGTCCCGAAAAAAACCGCTGCCGATCGCATGATTTCATCCGCGCGCTGCGATTCTGCGGCGGTTTGCAGGTCGCCACGCTCGGCGCGCTGAGCACGGAAGAGACGATTCAGGTCGGCATCGATGAAGCGTTTTCCCTGCCGGATCGCAGCGATATTGCCTACCACCAGCATCAAGTCGACGGCCAACTGATGCGGTGCACGCCTCAGCCTCTCCAGCAGGTCCGCCAGTATTTCTATCGGCGCCGTTTCGTCACCATGAATGCCGACCGAAAGCAGCAGCTTTCTGCGCAGGGCTTGCCCGGGCAGCACCAACTGCAGGATGCCACGGGCAGGCTGGCTCACCGAAAATCCGGCCTTGGCAAAGCAATCTGCAACATGTGCAAAATCGCCGGCTGCCAAGGCACGCACCGAAGCGGACACGGTGCGCGTCACGTTAGCCTCAGGCCACGTCGGTTGCGGAAGACGCCGCTTCCGACAGCGCCCAGACATCAAGCACTGCGTGCTCGAGATTCTGTTGTCCTGCCGTATCGGCTGCGCGGGCGCCAACCTTGAGCTTGGCGATCAGCAATTCGACCAGGGCCGCCGGATTGTCGGCCTGGACCGTCCCCGCTGGCGTCTGCTGCAACACGCGCATCAGCAAGCGTTGCTGGGCGCGGCGCAGTGCCTGCAATGCGTGGTCGCGCAGCGCTTCCTGCGATGCAGTGGCCTGGGTATGCATCAGCACGCGCTCCAGGCCATCGATGCCGACCTGGCGGCGCAATGCCATTCCCAGCTTCAGGAATTGCGGCAAGGTCATGCCCGATGGACGCGGCACCGACAAGCCGGCAAACAGGAAGTCGGCAAGGCCCTCGACCGCTTCCACCGACTGGCATGCCTGCGCAAAATCGGCCGGCAAGCCCTGTGTCGCCAGCGACGAATCGAGCGACGGCGTCAGTTCGGCCACCGCGTCCTTCTGGTGGAACAGCGTCGTCAATTCCTCCATCGAGCGGGTTTCATGCAGCTGCCGTTCAGGTATGGACAGTGCACCATTGATGATGGCCTTTTGCAGTGAACGCGTGCGCTGATCGACTGTCCGGGATACTTCGCGTGGCACCTCCAGTGCATGCGCGTCCAGCGTAGAGAAAACCGGCGCGAGGTTGAGCGCCACCCATGCCTGTGCCCATGCGCAGATCACATCGGTTTCGTCCGCGCCGCGTGCGCGTGCGATTTCGCCGATCATCACCGGGCCGCAGCGGTTGACAGACTCGTTGGCCAGCACGGTGGCAAGGATGGCATTTGCCAGCGGATGTTCCATCGGGTTGCGGTTGGCAACCAGCGCGGGCGGGAAATACGGCGTGAGCATCGCCTTGGCCCAAGGCTGCGACAGCAGGTTCAACTCGGCAAGGATGCGTTTGTAGCGATTCTTCACATGGGCAACGATGACGGCCAGTTCAGGAGCGGTCAGTCCCCTGCCCTCTGCCTTACGCGCGGCAAGTTCCGTCGCACCGGGCAGCTGTTCCAGCTTGCGGGACAGCACGCCTTCCGCTTCCAGCCGCGCAATCAGTGTCGCGTAGTTGTCCTGGACGGTTGCCTCGGTCTGCGCTTGCACCTCCCGCACCAGCAGATGCGTCTGCAGCGCGTTGTCGCGCAACACCAGCGAAACAATGTCCTGCGTGATATCCGTCAGCAGCCGGTTACGCTCGGCGGCGCCGAGCTTGCCGGCGTTGACCTCGCTGTCGAGCCAGATCTTCACGTTCACTTCATGGTCGGAGCAATCGACACCGGCGGAATTGTCGATGGCGTCGGTGAAGATATGACCGCCCTTCAATGCAAACTCGATACGGCCAGCCTGCGTGGCGCCAAGGTTGCCGCCCTCGGCCACCACCTTGCAGCACAGCTCCTTGCCGTCGACGCGGATCGCGTCGTTGGCACGGTCCTTGACCTGTTCATGGCTTTCCGTGGACGCCTTGATGTAGGTGCCGATGCCGCCGTTGTAGAACAGGTCGACCGGCGCCAGCAGGATGGCGTGCATGACTTCTTCCGGCGTGAGGCTGGTAGCCTCGACACCGAGCATGGTGCGTGCTTCGGCCGACAGTTCGATGCTGCGTGCGGTGCGCGGCCATACTCCGCCGCCCGGGGAGATCAGGCGCTTGTCATAGTCGTCCCAGGACGAGCGCGGAAGCCCGAACAGTCGCTGGCGCTCCTCGAACGAGGCTTCGGTGTCCGGCGTGGGGTCGATGAAAATATGGCGGTGGTCAAAGGCGGCGACGAGCTTGAGTTTGCGCGACAGCAGCATGCCGTTGCCGAACACGTCGCCCGACATGTCGCCGACACCAACCGCTGTGATCGGTGTCGTGGCGAGGTCATGGCCGATTTCGTAGAAGTGGCGCTTGACCGCTTCCCACGCGCCCTTTGCAGTGATGCCCAGCTTCTTGTGGTCGTAGCCGACGGAGCCGCCGGAGGCGAAGGCGTCGCCCAGCCAGAAGCCGCGCTTTAATGCAATGCCGTTGGCGATGTCGGAGAAAGTCGCGGTGCCCTTGTCGGCGGCGACCACGAGGTAAGGGTCGGGGTCGTCATAGCAGATGGTGTCGGGCGGCGGCACGATCTCGCCGCGCACGCGGTTGTCCGTCACATCCAGCAGTCCGGCAATGAACTGCCGGTACACCGCCTCGCCTTCCGCCGCGATGATGTCGCGCGCTGCATCCTTGGGCATCATCTTGCAGACAAAACCGCCCTTGGCACCGGCCGGCACGATGACGGCATTCTTCACCATCTGCGCCTTCACGAGGCCAAGCACTTCGGTACGGTAGTCCTCCATGCGGTCGGACCAGCGCAGGCCGCCGCGTGCGACCGGTCCGCCGCGCAGATGCACCCCCTCGAAGCGGCGCGAGAATACGAAGATTTCCCGGTAAGGCCGTGGCTGCGGCAGAAGCGCAAGCTGACTGCTGTCGAACTTGAAGACGATCGTGTCGCTGCCCCGCGCGCCCTGGAAGTACGAGGTGCGTACCGTCGCCAACATCAGGTCGGCAATGCTGCGCAGGATGTTCTCCGTGTCGGCGTGGTTGACATCACCGAGCCCTTGCTTGAATGTCGCGAGCGATGCAGTGCCGGCAGCGCGCTGCTCCGCTGGAAGCGAAGGATTGAAACGCGCCATAAAGGCTTCCACCAGCGTACGCACATGCGCGGGCTGTGTTTTCAGCCGCTCGGCCATGTAACGCAGGCTGAAGCGGCAACCTGCCTGGCGCCAATAACTCGTATATGCGCGAATCAGCTGCACTTCCTTCATCCGCAGTCCTGCCTCGATCACGAGCGCATTCATGCGGCCGTCCTCCGCCTCGTCGTTGAAAAGCGACTCGAACAGTTCCTGCGCGGCCAATGCAATCTGCGGCTGGGACAGTCTCGCCGCGCTTTGGGCATCGACCGACAGGCTGGACACAAAAAGACGCGTGCCGTCCGGAGCGGGAATCGCGTGTGTACGCTCGCGCTGGATCGCAACGCCCGCGTTATGCAATGCAGGCAGGATCTGCGACAGCGCCGGCACGCTATTGATGGAGTGCAGGCGGATGGTGACAAGGTTGGCAGCGTCAATGTCGATGTTCACCTTCACACGTGAAGGCTGCCGGTTGCCAAGCAAGATGCACAGGTCACGGTAGGCCACCTGCGGCGACGCGGCGGTGACATAGTCGGCCGGCAGCGTTGTCCTGAACTTGCGCAGCGCCTGGCGCAATGCCGGGTCTTCGGTTCTGTCGACCAGCGCATCGAAGGTCCCGTGCCAGCCTTCCAGCATGGCCAGCAGCGGTTGCTGGATGTCCTTCTCCAGCTGCAAGGACATGCTGGCTGCGGTGGCAATCAGGTACAGGCGCGCCAGCGGTCCTTCGCCGAGCTGAGTCTGCACACGCACATCGCGCGCACCGGACAGACTGCGCAGGTTCTGTGCCAGTGAGTCCGCAAGATGCGAACTGTACTGTTCACGCGGCATATAGACCAGCACATTCAGGTGGCGGCCATACACGTCGCGCCGCGCGAACACTTTTGCGCGCGGCTGCTTGTAGAGGGCGACGACGGTGTTGCAGAGCTGTGCCAGCCATGCGGTGTCCGCTTCCATCACCTCGGTGCGCGGCAGGGATTCCAGAATTTCGAGGAACTTCTCGGCACGGAATCCTTCCGGCCGCACGCCGGCAATCGTCAGCACTTCCTTGATGCGCCCGCGTGCAAAAGGCTGTTGCGGCAGCGTGCTGGCGGTTGCAGCGCGCGAGAACAAACCGACGAAGCAGTGCTCCCCGAGCACCGCGCCCGCACTATCGGTATCGCGCACACCAATGAAGTCGAGCTGCTGGTCACGGTGCAGTGTGGACTGCACGTCGGCCTTCACCACCGACAGCGTCCCCTTGCGCGCTGATAGCGTCTCGAAATCCCCGGGGATGCCCGCAAGGCAATTGCCGTACACCGGATGCGTTTTTTCGACCAGCACGCCCAAGGCGCTGCCGGGCTCGCGCACCAGTTCGCGTTGTCCGGGAATGACGTGATAGCGCGCATAGCCGAACAGCTCGAATCCCTCGCTGTTGGCCCATTCAAGGAAAGCGGCAACCTCGTGGCGGTTGGTGTCCGCAGCGGTAGCGGCGGTGGTAGCTGTGGCAGAAGCGGCGGCAGCAGCAGCAACCGCCGACATCTTTTCATGCAAGGCACGCGCATCGCGATGCACGGTGGCCGCGTCGGCCGCGGCCATGCGGATGGCATCAAGGAGCGCCTGGAGGTCGGGTGCATTCAACTGGTCTGCCAACAGGCATAGCACATAGGACTCGAGCGTGGCGCCCTCGCTTGCCTTGCCTGCCTTGCCGACCTGGACCAGCGTTCCTCCGGCGGCGCGTTGCACCGAGAGCACCGCATTGAGCACCGCGCGCGACGGCACGCGCAGCTTGCGCATCGCCATGACGATGGAGTCGACGAGGAACGGCATGTCAGGATTCAGGATCAGCAAACCGGTCGCATGTCCGCCGCGGCCGTCGGCATAGTCGAGCACTTCAATGCGGCAGCCCTCCTGCGGCGTCCAGCCGGCGAGCCGGGAAAAACCTTCCCATAACGGCGATGCAAGGCAGTCGGCCGTCATGCCTGCAAGGTCTTCTTCTTCAAGGGAATGCAGCCAGGCTTCAATCAATTGCGCGACCTGGGTGTTCGGCGTGGCCCCATTCTTTGCCAGCATGCATTCAAATGTTTGGCTACGCAGGTCCTGGGCTTCTTGTTTCATACACCTCTCCGTTCCGTTGAGTGTGCGCCGTGTTCGTTGTCTACGCTCGCATCTTCCAGACACGCGGCGATGGTTCGCATGGAGACAGCACAGCGGCCAATGCAAAGCATCCTAAAAGTTCCGACGCCGATAAAGATTCTTTATTTTCACGAAGTCCTGAAGCATATTTGCCGGGAGACGTAATTGCGCGGCAAGGCACAATGCCTTCATTCAAAAATTATAGGCACGCAACACCTTACCGCCTAGACGCAAAGCCGCTGTCAGCCAACTTCCATCAAGTCCTTGAGCCGGCTTGGACATCGTCGCGGGCAAGCTGTCGTCGTCACGACGATATGTATGACGAGCACCTTGGCAAGTCGTTCGAGCCATTTCCGACGGTACTTGATGCCGGCCGACATTCCTGTCATGCAAGCTTCTGCGATTGCGCAAGCAGCGGTACATGGCCAGCGCCTTATTCTTTGTGGGGACCGGAGATCACCTCAACCTGATCAGGAGGAAGACACATGCAACTGAGGCACAGGCTCATCATGGCTAGCGCGGCACTGGCAACGGTTTTCTTGTCCAGCTCGGCCAATGCGGTCAACACATTCAATAACCGGGCAGAATGGCAAAGCGCAGCCGGTACGCCGCAGACCATTACGTTTGTGACCGACGATGCGGGCAATCTCCTTTCCACTCCCCCTGCGGAATTCCCGTTTGGCAGCCTGACCTTGAAAGGCGTGACGTTCATGAACGGCATCTCCGCCTACAACGACTACATCTATGTTCGCCAAGGTGAGGTGTTGCGGGTCAAGCTTCCACCCAATACCACGGCGTTCGGACTGGATTGGGCATTCCATGCAGAAGCCCCCGGCAGCACGACTTTCCGCCTCTCCAGTGGCGAGGTCTTTCATCCGCCACCCGAAAGCATTCCCTATTCGCTGGGGCATACGTTTTTTGGCGTTACCTCCGACACCCCCATCGAGTGGGTCGAGTTCAGCCTCAACTCCACTGCCCTGGTCATCGACAATTTTTCCTTTGTTGTGCCGCCGATGCGGGTAGGCATCGACATCAAGCCGGGTTCGGCAACGAATACGGTCGACTCGCACTACGATGGGCTAATTCCGATTGCGTTACTCGCCGCCCCCCGGATTCTCCACCTGCTCGGTTGACTGGCCCTCCTTGCGGTTCGGCGTGACAGGCAACGAGGCGCATATGGTGGGATTCAGCAATGCCGACGTCAATCGCGACGGCCGGCCCGATCGCATCTTGTTCTTTCGCACGGCAGACACCGGCATTGTGTGCGGTTCAAGCAGCGGCGCGCTGAGCGGACAAACGGTGACCGGCAAGAAGTCCCGGGGAATGGATAGCATCCGGATAGCAGGCTGTCCCGCCAGGTAAGCCGTACCGGAGCATTTCTGCCCTACTGTACCAGGCTGGCATGCTCCAAGCTTTGTCTGGCACGCGTAGCAAGCGGTTCGGATTGGCGTTGAGGAGTGCACACGCACGGGTGATACGCCGAGCACCGCAGACGCCAGTCTGGGCCACGCAGCAGCCGATCAGACACCGCCTAGTGAATCAACGGAAGAATCACGAGCCCGCACAGGAAGGCCCAGATCATGCCGCCGACCGCAAACGCCTGGCAGCTCAGTGCCTGCGCCTGCATCGGATCGCGCATCTGGAGAAAGTTATAACTGCCGTGGTACAGCACTCCGGCAGACAGGAACAACCCGAGGACGACTGCGGCGAACATCGGTCCCAAATCCGCACTCGCGAGCCCGGTGCTCGACAGCCACATCGGAATTGCAGTGATCGCGGACAGGCGGAAGGTGTCTCGGTAATCGGCATCGATCCCCTGCAGCTGGGCAATGCTCCTGATCGCCCAGCCCATCAGCGGCACGGTGAGCAGCTCTGCCGCGAGAAATGCTAGCGCAACGCCGATCCAGCGCGCAAAGGGTGCATCGATCAGATATGCACTGCCATGGTGGCTGCCAGCGTACAGCAACATCAGCGGCGGCAGCAGCGAAAATGGCAGGACTAGCAGCAGGAATGTTTTTGAGACGGAAAGTTGAAGCGGGCGAATTTCATCCCAGCCTTCATGAAAGGAAAATGGCAGCTTTGCATAATCCAGCAAACTCATACTCGAACTCCTCAGTGTTGGGAACGGACATGCCGGCCTCGTGTACTTTGCACTGGAGCCGCTTTTGTCAGCTTTCCGAGCCATGACACGAACAGCATAGCATCGAGTCTACTCGAATCATTCCGCTTGCGCAGGCCGTGTTCGCGTTCAGCTTTCCCTCTCGCTGCAATGCAGAAATACCTGACCGATTCACTCGCTACGGCGCAGCCCGCAGCACTTCCGATCGAAGAAGCATCCGTTGTCGACAAGGAGTCTTTTCTCCTGTTTGACGAGGCGCATACGGTCTGCTGATCCAAGTCACATGCCATTTCCATCCTTTTTGATGGTGACGGCCGAATGCGGCCAACAGTACGATGCATGCATAAATCGCTCGGTCCGTCTCCGGCATTGATATTTCTCTTTGGCACAACGCCACTGCAGTTTGCCGCCGGACACGAGCATGTTGACTGGAAACCAGCGACACAACAGAGGCTGCATCGCCCTGCCGAGCCTGCCGGAAGCAGGAGGGATCGGCTAGCGATGAAGGCTTCACGAGGAGACAACAATGTACGACTACATCATCGTCGGCGGCGGGTCCGCCGGCTGCGTGCTCGCGTCCCGACTGAGCGAAGACTCCGATGTCTCGGTATGCCTGCTGGAGGCGGGCCCGCCGGATTCCCACCCGCTGATCCACATGCCGATGGGCATACTCTGGATGATGTACAGCAAAGTGCTGAACTGGCAATTCCAGACACGCAGCGAACCCGAATTGCGCGGTCGCCAGCTGTTCTGGCCGCGTGGCCGCACGCTGGGCGGCAGCAGCTCCACCAATGCGATGTGTTACATGCGCGGCCATCCCAGCGACTACGATGCATGGGCAGCACTTGGCAACGAGGGGTGGTCGTTCAGGGATGTACTGCCCTACTTCAAGCGCGCGCAGCACCAGGAACGCGGCGCATCGGAATGGCATGGCGTGGGAGGTCCCCTGAATGTAGCGGACATCCGCACGCCCAACCTGCTGTCGCAGACCTTCATCCAGGCTGGCGTACAGGCCGGGATTCCGTATAACGACGACTTCAACGGACCGGAACAGGAAGGCGTAGGCCTGTTCCAAGTCACGCAAAAGGATGGCCGCCGCTGCAGCAGTGCGCGCGCCTACCTGAAATCCGCGCTGCAGCGGCCCAACCTGACTGTGATCACCGATGCCCATGCAACCCGTGTCGTGTTCCACGGCACCAGCGCAGTCGGAGTGGAATATCGCCATCATGGTCTGCTCAAGAAGGCCCACGCGGCGCGCGAGGTGATCCTTTCCGCCGGCGCAGTGCAGAGTCCGCAATTGCTGATGTTGTCCGGCGTGGGCGACGGCCCCGCACTGCAGGCGGCCGGCATACCGGTGCGGGCGCATATTCCCGGCGTGGGCAAAAACCTGCAGGACCATCTCGACGTGATCGTCGTGCATACCTGCACCAAGCCGGTGTCCTGGGGCTTCACTGCCCGCACTTTCCTGCGCGGCGGCCTCGAAGCGATGCGCTACCTGCGCAAGGGAAGCGGCATGTACACCAGCAACGGCGCCGAAGGCTGTGGTTTTGCCAAGACCTCGCCTGCAGAGCCGGTTCCCGACGTGCAATTCCATTTCACGCCGCTGCGCCTGTCGCACCACGGGCGCAAGATCGGGTTCCTGTTCGGTGACGGCTACTCCCTGCATGTGTGCAATCTGCGCCCCAAGAGCCGGGGCGAGATCCGCCTTGCCAGCCGCGACCCGCTCGCCAAGCCGGATATCTTCGCGAACTACCTGTCCCACCCGGATGACATGGAATGCATGGTCAAGGGCGTGAAGCTGGCGCGGCGCATTCTCGCCGCACCCGCGTTCGACCATTACCGCGGTACAGAGATCGTGCCAAAGGCAGGCAGCCTAAAGGACGACAACGACGACGAAGGCATCCGCAATTTCATCCGCGAATATGCAGAGACGATTTACCACCCGGTAGGCACGTGCAAGATGGGCAACGACGACATGGCGGTCGTGGACGACCAGTTGCGCGTGCATGGACTGGAAGGCCTGCGTGTCGTGGATGCCTCGATCATGCCCTTGCTGGTGGGCGGCAATACCAATGCGCCGACGATCATGATCGCGGAGAAGGCCAGCGACATGATCAAGCACAGCAGGGAGTCAGGCGCTGTGCTGGGAATCTCCGCCCTCGATGCCATCCTTTCACCCGCCCTGCCCAGAGAGGCCGTGCCGGCTGCATGAGCCCAACAGGCAAAGTTGCACTGACTGGTGTGCAGCGCAGCAATGCAGTGTCATTTGAGATTGCTCACTGCATGCGGCCTGCCGCCACGCTCTACTGAAAGCGCTGACAAGATGCGGCGCGTGATCGCCCACCCTCCCGTTGCGTGGCTGCATCGTGCCAGGCGCCGCTCGCACCGAAACAAGTTATGCTAAGCGCTCCCGTCCCCACCACCGGGGATCAAACCCGGAACACAGCGTCCCGACTCCATGACCGATCCAGCGTTCGCATCGCCGCATAGTGTGTTGCCGACGAACCCGCCGGCCGGGGCGGCTGTCCTCAACCAGACCAAATTCCATCCTCCGCAATCGAGCCGCAGCGGCGTGCCGCGCGAAAGCTTGCTGAACAGGCTGGAGCAGGAAGCGAACGTCCACCTGGTGCTGCTGCGCGCGCCGGCAGGCTATGGCAAGACCACGCTGATGCGCCAGTGGATGGAGCGCATTGCATCAAGAGACGGACATGCCGCATGGCTCACGCTGGACGAATCGGATAACGATCCGGCGCGCCTGATGGGTTACCTGTTTGGCGCACTGGGCAACTGGATGGCAGTGGCACTGGGCAATGAGAGCGCCGCGACATCCGCGTCGGCAGACTGGATGGCCGTGCTGGACCGCATCGGCCCGGATGCGCCGCCGCTCACCTTGTTCCTGGACGAATTCGAACAGCTCAGCAGCGATCCGGCGCTGCGCATTGCCCGCCTACTGGTCGAACGCCTGCCGCGCCTGGTGCGCCTCGTGATCAGCACACGCGACAAGCCCTCCTTCGGCGTCGAACGCTACCGCGTACGCGGCGAGCTATTGGAAATCACCGCGCGCGACCTGCGCTTCGACAATAGCGAAACCTTGCGTTTTTTCAGCGGCCGCACCGGCCAGGCTCCCGCAGCGTGGCTGGTCGAGAAAATCCAATCCATTACCGACGGCTGGCCGGCTGCATTGCAGCTCACGGCGCTTGCCGCGCATGACCAGCAAGACCTGGAACGCTACGCTAGCGACCTGTCGGGCAGCCTTGCGCATATCGCGGACTATCTTGCGGAAGACGTGCTGAACGCGCAGCCGCCCAACGTCCGCGCCTTTTTGCTGGAAACCTGCGGATTCCCGCGCCTGAGCGCAACGGTCTGCAATGCTGCAACCGGCCGCACCGACAGCCAGCACATGCTGCAGTATCTGGAGCGGCACGGATTGTTCACCACCGCGCTTGATGCCAGTCACACCTGGTTCCGCTATCACCCCTTGTTTGCGGAATTCCTGCGCGGCCAGCAGGCGGAACTGCTGCCGCGCGAACAGATTGTTGCTACCCACCGCGGCGCGGCGCGCTGGTTCGCGCGCCAGCGGCATGCGATCGAGGCCGTCGACCTCTGGCTCCAGGCCGGCGACAACGACGCGGCGGTGCGCGAAATGGCGAGCTGCGCACGCGAGCTGGTGATGCAAGCGCAGTTCGGCATTATCCTGCGCTGGATAGAACGGCTGGATGATGCGGTGCTCTCCGGCGCCGGACCGGAGCTGCCATTGGCCGCTGCCTGGGCCTGCGGCTTCGGCGGCAATCCGGCAACCGCGATCGAATGGCTGGCACGCGCGAAGCAGCTCCTCGGCGGTGACGAGGATGACATCGCGGTACGGGATGAGGCGGACGCACTGGAGTCGATATTGATGGCTCTACGCGGCGAGACTCGGCAGGCACTGCAATGCGGACTCGCGCACTGGAAACATGTCAGCAAGGCGCAGCGGTTTGCCACCGGCGCACTCGCGAACGTGATCTCGTATTGCCTGATGCTCGAAGGGGATTTCATCCGGGCGAGGGAATTCTCAAACACCGCACGTCTTTGCAACGAAGAGATTGGCAGCATGCTTGGCCTCGGCTATGCACTCTCCGTCTCGGGCCTGCTGGAGGCGATCCAGGGTAATCTCGACCGATCGCTTGAGCAACTGCGCGAGGTCGGCAAGATGGCTGCGCTGCGCCTGCGACGGCCATCCTTCGAAACAAGCCATGTCAACATTGCGTCGGTCGGCCTCATTGCGAGCGTGCTCTACGAGAAGGACCAGCTCGATGAAGCGGAAGAACTACTGCAGCGCTATCTTCCGCTGGTGATGCACCAGCCGTCGGTCGACATGCTCCTGCTGTCGCAACTCGTCCATGTGCGGCTCAAGTTGGCCCAGGGCGACCATGAAGCGGCATTCGAAGCGCTCGACCAGGCGCACCTCTGCACCGGCGACAGTTGGGAAGCAGCGCGCGCCCGCAGGCTGATCGAATGGGAACGCGTACGCATCGAGCTGCTGCTCGATCGGCGCGACCAGGCGCTGGCCCGCGCCGACCTGCTGGAGCGCACTTCATCCGGCGGCGATAACGGCTACACGTATGTGGAAGAATTGTACGGGCGCGGCATCGAGCTTATCCGGTGCGCAATCGCACGCGATGTTCCGCGAACAGCGCTGGTCCTGCTCGAGCGTGAAGTGGAGCAGGCCGCGTCGCAGGGCCGGCGCTGGCGCCTGCTGAAACTGTTGCTGCTGCGTACACTGGCGCTCGATGCCCACGGCGACCGGCTGGCGGCGCAAGCGGCGCTCGCCAATGCCCTCGCTCTTGGCTGGCGCCTCGGTGCGAGGCGCAGTTTTGCAGAAGAAGGCAAGCGCCTCGCCACGCTGCTGCGCGACCTGCCGGCATCGGCTTTTGCGGCAATGCCGGATGCAGATGCGGTCGCGGCCTACTGGAAGGATCTGCGCGGTGACGCGTCGCCAGCCGCTACACCGGCAATGGCGCTGAATATGCCGTTGAACGACCGCGAGCGCGCCATACTCCAGTTGCTGGCGACCGGCCTGAGCAACGAACAGGTCGCTGCCCGCGTATTCCTGTCGGTGAACACCGTCAAATGGCATATCCGGCGCATCCTCGAAAAACTGGACGCGCGCAATCGCAGCGAGGCCGTCTTCCTCGCGCGGCAGCACGGCCTGATCGAGCTTTGATTGATCAGTGCTGGAATCCGTAAAGACCCGGCAATCCGAGAATCCCCGTCAGCTCATCGAGCGCGGTATGGATTTCAACTGCCAGCGACGGGTCGGCAAGATCGGCCGGGGCGAGGCGATCTCTGTAATGCTTCTCCACCCAGGTAACAAGGCGAGCGTATAGCGATTCCGTCATCACCACTCCCTGGTGCATCGCTGCCGCCTCGGTGTCCGTCAGGGCAACGCGCAGGCGCAAACAGGCCGGCCCGCCTCCGTTGCGCATGCTCTGGCGCAGGTCGAAGCTGATGAGTTCGTCGATCGCACCGCCCGATGCAATCAGGTTTTCGAGGTACTTCGCGACTGCCGGGTTTTCCTGGCATTCCTGCGGCACGACCAGCACCATCTTCCCTTCCGGCTTGGACAGGAGCTGGCTATTGAACAGGTAGCTGGTCACGGCATCGGCGACTGACACTTCGGCGGCATCCACACGTACCGCATGCAGCTCTGCGCTCACATGCGCCATCGCTCGCCTGAGTGACGCAAGCACCTGCGCTTCATCGACAAAGGCATGCTGGTGGTAGAACAGCACATTGCCGTTACCAACCGCAATCACATCGTTATGGAACACGCCTTTGTCGATGGTCGCCGGATCCTGCTGCACAAAGACCGTACGCTCGGCCTGCAATCCATGCAGGCGCGCAACGGCCTCGCTCGCCTCGCGTGTCTGTCGTGCCGGATAGCGCTTCGGTGCCGGCGCGTCCGGATTGAACTCGACACGGCCGTAGACGAACATCTCCACGCCCGGTGCACCGTGCGATGCACACAGGCGGGTGTGGTTCGCCGCGCCTTCATCGCCGAAGGCAGGTGTGCTTGGCAAAGCGTCGTGCACGGCGAAGTGCCGTTCGTCGTTGAAGATGGCACGCAAGGTGTGCGCAGTTTGCGTGTGCTCGTAGGAACGGTGCAGCTTGTTGTTGAGGTTGGCGACAGTGAAATGGGTGCGCCCATCCCGGGTATCGGCGGACGGACTGACTGTCGCGGCGTTCGCCGTCCACATCGGTGATGCCGAATAGGCGCTGGACAGGATGGCCGGGGCTTCTTTGTATACCTTCGCAATGACTTGCGCATCGCTGCCGGTGAAACCGACCTGGCGCAGCAACCGGAAGTTGGGGCGGTCTTGCGGCGGCAACAGGGCCTGCGCGAATCCGCGCTGGGCCAGTGCGCGCATCTTGGCCAGGCCTTGCAGCGCGGCTTCTCTTGGGTTGGAGGCGCTGGCAACGTTGTTGAAGGAGGCGACGTTACCGAAGGAGAGGCCGGCGTAGTTGTGGCTGGGGCCGACTAGGCCGTCGAGGTTGAATTCTTTTGTGGGGGGCATGGTGATGTCCTTTTTGCCTTCGTTTTCTCTTCGGTGATGCATTGCCGTATGCACTCTGTGGATGCTTGCCGGGAGCGGCCCGGTGGCCGCTCACTTTCTTTGTCTCGCCAAAGAAAGTAAGCAAAGAAATGGGGCCGCCGAGGTTCGACCGCACAGTCGCTGCCCTTCGGGTTCCCAAGAGAGTGAAGACCAAAGCGGGAAGCGAAACCAACTCGCCTTCGGCTCAGACATGTTTCGCTTCTTTATCCGCTTTGCACTTCACTCTCTTGGCAACGCCAGAAGCGGAATTTCGCTATGCGCGACCTTCGCAGGCTCACAAATTCCCTCTGCTTTTCCTCTTTGGTGTTGGTTAGAACATCAACCCCGGCGATAACTGCTTCGGCATCTCCAGCACTTCGTTCTCTATCGAAGCCACTGGATAGGCACAGTAATCCGCCGCGTAATACGCGCTTGGCCGGTGGTTGCCTGATCTGCCGATGCCACCAAATGGCGCGGTGCTGGCCGCGCCTGTAGTTGGGCGGTTCCAGTTGACGATGCCGGCGCGGGCATGGAGCTGGAACTGTTTCCACAGCTTTTCGTCATCGCTGAGCAGGCCGGCGGCGAGGCCGTATTCGGTGGCGTTGGCGGTGCGCAGCGCCTCATCGAAATTGCGCACGCGGATTACCTGCAGCAGCGGGCCGAACCATTCTTCGTCGGGGATGCCGGTTGCATCGGTGACGTCGATGATGCCGGGGGAGACGAAGCCGGTGTGGGGCTGCAGGTGGCGCATCGGGAGCAATGGCTTGCCGCCGCGAGCGATGAGGTTGTCCTGTACCTGCAACAGCTTTTCGGCCACTTTCGTGGAGACGACCGGGCCCATGAAGGGTTGCGGGGTCTGGTTGTATTTGCCGATGGTGATCCTACCTGCGACGTCGACGAGGCGGCCGGTGATTGCCTTTCCTTGTGCTGAGTCCTCGATGATCAGGCGGCGCGCGCAGGTGCAGCGCTGGCCGGCACTGACGAAGGCGGAGAAGACGATGTGATGAACTGCGGCATCGATGTTGCCGATGTTCCACGCAACCAGCGGGTTGTTGCCGCCCATTTCCAGCGCCAGCATTTTTCCCGGCTGGCCGGCGAACTGCCGGTGCAATAAGGCGCCCGTCTGGTAACTGCCAGTGAACAGGATGCCATCCAGCTCCCTGTGCGCGGCAAGCGCAGCACCGGTATCCCGTCCGCCGTTGACGACGTTCAGCACGCCTGCCGGCAGGCCGGCCTTCTCCCACAATTCCGCTATCCTGATCGCGGTTTGCGGCGCGTATTCGCTTGGCTTGAATACGATCGTGTTGCCGGCGATGAGTGCAGGGACGATATGTCCGTTCGGCAGGTGGCCGGGAAAATTGTAGGGACCGAAAACGGCGAGCACGCCATGCGGGCGGTGACGCAACACGGCGTTACCGTCGGCGACCTGGGTTGTTGCCGTACCGGTGCGCGCGTGATAGGCCTGCACCGAGATGTCCGCCTTGCCGGCCATGCTCGTTATTTCGGTGCAGGCTTCCCACAATGGCTTGCCGATTTCGCGGGAGATCCCTTCGGCGAGTGCCTCGCCATGCGCTTTCAGGAGGTCACGAAAGCGGATGCATGCCGCGATGCGTTCATCCAGCGGCGATTGAGCCCACGCGCCGAATGCGCCGCGTGCTGCCTTGCAGGCGGCGTCGACCTCGGCGGCAGTACCCGCATGGCCATTCCACAGGGGCTGCCCGCTGGATGGATCGGTCGTCGAGAATGGCGGCCCCTCGCCTGTTATCCATTTCCCATCGATGTAATGGCTATGCATTGCTGGCCTTTCTCGGGTTAAGCGGCATCGTGCGAACGGCATCGCCCGGCCGGCAGCACAGCAAACCTTGCTGCGCCTCCTGCAGCAAGAGACGGCCTTGGCGCGGACGCACCATGGCGGTGATGACCCTGAAATCATGCATCGCCGTGCTCGACACCAGCGCCGGACTCGCCTCCGCGCCTGCCTCCGCGCTCTCCGCAGGCACGTGCTCGACGATCGCCCGTTTGCTCTCGCGCAGGGAGCGCAGCTCTATTACGCGTGCCTGAAGCACCGGGCCGGCGTCGAAGATGTCGACATAGCCTTCGTAATGCATGCCTTCGTGCTCCAGCAAGCGACGCGCGGGTGCCGTGTCGACATGGACGCGGCCGATCACGTCCTGTGCTTCCTGCGGCAGGTAGGCGACGTACAGCGGATGGCGCGGCATCAGCTCCGCGATGAAGGATTTCTTGCCGAGCGCAGTCAGGTCGTCCGCACGGTTGAAATCCATCTGAAAGAAATGATGGCCGAGGCTGTCCCAGAACGGGGAGCGCCCATCGGCATTCTGGAAGCCGCGCATCTCGGCGATAAGTTTTTCCGAGAACAGGTGCGGAAACTGCGCAATGAACATGAAACGGCTCTTGGACAGTAGCTTGCCGTTGGTGCCGACGCGATAGTCCGGATGCAGGAACAGCGAACACAGCTCGGCACAACCGGTCAGGTCGTTCGACAGGTACAAGGTGTCCATGCGGGAGAACACCTTGAGCTCCTTGCTGGAATGAACCAGCGTACCGATGCGGAAGTTGTAAAAGGTTTCGTCGAGGCCGACCGCCGCCTTGATCGCAGATACGCCGACCACCTTGCCGATGGACATGTCCTCCATCACGAACATATAGTCGCGCTGCTGCGGCGGAATTTTTTCTGCAAAGGAAGCGCAGGCGGTTTGGACGCGCGCTCCGAGCGTCTCGCGATCTGCCCGTAACGTCGTCATCCCGGAGCCGACGAGTTCCGCCAAGGCCAGCAGCCCGTCCAGATCTTGCTCCCTGATGGCGCGCACGACCAGCATCGCCGGCCTCACAGTCTTACGCACAACACGGTGTCGCCCCGCGCGACATCCAGGCAGCGCATTGCTTGTTCAGGCAAGGCGATGTCCTCGGAAAGCTCCGGCGATGGGCATTGCACCAGCATGGAGCGGAAATGCTCCTCACGCACCGTGGCGACCAGCCAGGTTTCGATGGACTCCGTTTCGCTGGAGGATGCGTCCACCACCATGCGCTCCAGCGACTGCGAAAACGAACAGAGTGCGTTCCTGGGCGCGCGGAGGATGGGGCCACCGTCGAAGATGTCGATGTATTCGTCCAATTCGAATCCCTCATTCGACAGGATGTGGAAAGGCAGCTCGGCTGCACCATTGACCCGTGCCAAAGCCTCCTGTGCGTCTTCTGGCAGCAGCGGCACATACACCGGGTAATGCGGCATCAACTCGGCGATCAGTGTACGGTTGCGCGCTCCCTCGATCATGTGCTCCACCTCCAGAAAATCCATCTGAAAGAACTTGCGGCCGAGCGCTTCCCAGAAGGCGGAGCGGCCATTTTCATCCGTGGTGCCGGCAATGGACGCAAAGAACTTCTCGCTGAAGCGCTGCGGCGCGAGCGCTGCGTACATGAGGCGGGAGCGCGATAACAGCGCCGCTGCTTCATCCACCGGACGCTCCACGGTTGAGCGGTCGCGCATGAAAAAGCCGGACAACTGCGAATAACTGGTCAGGTCTGAACACAACATCAGCACGTTGACGTTGTAGCTGATGTTCAGTTCGCGCGAAACCTGACTCAGCACTTCATTGCGGAACGCGAAAAACACCCCGCTCGCGCCGGCCGTTGCGGAAATGCCGGCAGTGCCGGCGATGGAACGGTCGACGGTAGACTCCAGCACGAAAAAATAGGATTCCTCCAGCGGCGTGTCCGGGCGCGCAGCGAACGAGGCAACCGAACGTTCGACTGCGAGTTCGATCGTTTTGCGCGTGCGCGGCAGGGAATGCACGCCGGGCGTGGCGCCGGCCCACATCGCTTCCAGCGTCGGGATATCCGATATGGCAACGGGCCGGACCACGTACATGGCGCTCTCCAGTAAGTATTGTCGGTAATGTCTGAATTACTTTGCTGTTGCAGTAGAGCCCTGCAAAACCACGTCGAGCGCGCGGCGCAACCGCTGCGCAGCCTCATCGATCTGCGCCGCGGTCACGATCAATGCAGGCAGGAAGCGCAGCACGTCCGGCCCGGCGACCAGCAGCATCAGTCCCTGCCCTTCGGCGGCCTTGGCAATGTCTTTGGCCTTGCCGCGCCACGCTTCGGCCAGCACCATGCCGAGCATCAGGCCCTTGCCGCGCACGTGGTCACACACCTGGGGATAGTCACGTGCGATGGCTTCAAGCTTTTGCGTCAGCAAGACGGACGCATGGCGTACATGTTCGAGGAATGCCGGTGTGTTGATCGTCTGCAGCACGCTCATTGCCACCGCTGCGGCAAGCGGGTTGCCGCCATAGGTGGTGCCATGCGAACCGACGCTGAAAGCACTGGCCACTTCGTTAGTCGTCAGCATGGCACCGACCGGATAACCGTTGCCGAGCGCCTTGGCGGAAGTCAGTATGTCGGGAGTCACGCCATAGCCCATGTAGGCAAACAGGTTGCCCGTACGCCCCATGCCGCATTGCACTTCATCGAAGATGAGCAGTGCTTCGGCCGCATCGCACAGTTCGCGCAGCGCCAGCAGGTATTCGCGCGTCGCGGGCAGTACGCCACCTTCTCCCTGCACCGGCTCAACCACGACTGCGCAGACATCGGCACCGATGGCCGCGCGGGCCGCATCGATGTCGTTGAAGGGAATATGGAACAGCTCCGGCGGCAAGGGCTCGAATCCCTCGGTGTATTTCGGCTGCCCGCCGACCGAGACAGTGAACAGTGTGCGTCCATGGAATGAATTGACGCAGGAAACGATGCGCGACTTGGCCAATCCGAACTTCCTGTGCGCATACTTGCGCGCCAGTTTGAGCGCCGCCTCGTTCGCCTCCGCACCGGAATTGCAGAAGAATGCCCGGTCGGCAAAGCTGGCTTCTGTCATGGCGCGCGCCAGTTGCAGCACCGGCTCGTTGGTATAAACGTTGCCGACATGCCAGAGTTTCTCTGACTGCGCGCGCAGTGCGTCCATCACGGCAGGATGCGAATGACCAAGGCTTGTTACACCGATACCGGCAGTGAAATCCAGGTATTGCTTTCCCTCCTGGTCCCAGACGTCCAGCCCGCGTGCCCGCACGGGCACCATGCTGCTTGGCGCATACACCGCGACCATCACTTCATCGAAATTCTGGCGCGTGACAGCTGTCGTCGACATTGCTGCCGCAGTTGCGTCCTTATCAATTTCTCGACGTGAAGTCATTCGCTGCTCCGTTTCGCTATTGATGCATGAATTATAGGAAAGTGCCTGTCAAAACTCGTTCGAAACTGCGCCGGAAACTTTCACCAATCGAGCAATCCCGAATTCTTCGGGTAAACATACCCTTCTCCTGGCTCGAAGACATGCCTTCCCGGGCCGCGGACGAGCGCAGGTTCGGATCAATCCCGCCAGACGACGCTGGCCACGCGCACTCCTGCCCTTCTTCGCCGCCACATACTTTTTAGAACGTTGCCGGTCTTTCATGGTCAATTGTCGATACCGGTAAGCGACGTTGCATTGCATGGCCGCCGCAAGTGCTAACGATGCATTCAAGCCTGCAGAGGCAAGTTGGCGCCCGCCTCCGCCGACCTTTCCATGCCGCGTCGCGGCCTGTCATAACAACCCAGCCCGATCGGGTAACAGTCCATGCCTTCCATGTCGCTTTTCGAATCCGTCTTTAATGAGTCTCCGATTGGCACCTATTTACTTTCGCCAACGCCAGAATCAACCATCCTTGCCGTCAACGACTCCTTCCTGCGAACGATTTCCCGTACACGAGAAGAAGTCGTCGGTTTCGATCTGTTCGACGTTTTTCGCGAAGACACCGACGATCCTAACGATACCGGTATAGCTGCACTCCGGGCTTCTCTAAAGAGAGTAAGGGAAACCGGCGAGCCCCATTCGCTGCCCGCACAACGCTTTCCCATCAGGATGACGGCACCGGACGGTCATGCCTGGTATGAGGAGCGTTACTGGAGCGCGGTCAACACCCCGGTCTTCGACGAGAGCGGGAAGCTGGTCTGCATCCTGCACAACACCATCGACATCACGAAGCAGGTCCATGCAGAAGCCGCGCTGCGCAAAAGCGAGGCCAAATATCGCCGCCTGTTCGAGTCGCCCATCGAGGGACTGTGCATCGTCGAGGTGCTGTTCGCGCCTGATGGCACTCCTTCTGATATACGGTTCCGGGACGTCAATCCGATATTCGAAGAGCAGACCGGCCTGCACGACGTAGTGGGCAAGACCATGCGGGAGGTGACCCCGGACATCGAACAGCACTGGTTCGACATCTATGGCGCGGTCGCAAGAACGGGCGAACCGGTACGCTTTGTAAATGAAACCAAGGCACTCGGCCGCTGGTTCGATGTGTATGCCTGCCGCAGCGATGAACACAATCCGAACATGGTCGCGGTCCTTTTCCGCGACGTGACCGACCAGAAGAAGGCTGAGGAGGAACTGCGCAAGAGCGAACAGCTTGCGCGGGAAGCCGCCCGCGCCGCAGAGGATGAACGCCACCGATTGGACGCGGTCCTGGAAGCAACGCCGGTCGCACTCTTCGTGGCGGACATGCACGGCGGGCTCATCCGCGAAAACCTGGCAAACAGGCGCCTGTGGGGCGAGCCCCATCCGAATGTCACCGGTGTCGCCGAGTACCAGGAATGGAAAGGCTGGTGGGCGGACGGCTCGCCCAGGCATGGCAAGCGGCTGGCAGCGGAAGAGTGGACAATGGCGCGCGTGTTGAAAGGCGAGGAAGATACACGTGACATCATCGAGATCGAAACCTTCGACGACCCGCCGGTACGGCGCACCATCATCAACTCCGGTGCGCAGATCAGGGACCGCGACGGCACGATCGTCGGCGGCGTGATTGCGCAGATGGATATCACAGACAGGATACGGACCGAAAAGTCGTTGCGCGAAACGGCGGCGCGTTTGCAGTTCACCCTGGAGTCGGCGCAAATCGGCGACTGGGACCTTGACCTTGCGACCGGCAAGGCGCATCAATCGGTACGCCACGCCCGGTGCTTCGGCTATGCCGTCCCGGATCCCGACTGGGGCTTCGAAAAATTTATCGCACATGTGCATCCCGACGACCGGCCAATGATAAAGGCGAAGGTTGACGCGGCGGTCAGCTGTATCAAGGACCTGCACTTCGAGTGTCGCGTGATATGGCCAGATGGCAGCCTTCACTGGATCGTGATACACGGAAGCGCCCATGGCGTGGATGGAAAGGCGACACGCCTGGCCGGGATTTCCTATGACATTACCGACAGAAAACTGGCCGAAGAAAAAGCGCGCCATGCCTCGCTGCATGATCCGCTGACCGGCCTGCCCAACCGCGCGATGCTGTTTGAATACGCGAGCCACCTGCTCTCCCATAACCGGCGCACACGCCAGTTCACCGCGGTGCTGTTCATGGACCTGGACCGTTTCAAGCCGATCAACGACACGCATGGCCATGACATGGGCGATGCCTTGCTAAAGGAGGTGGCGAAGCGCCTGTCGGCAAGCATTCGCGCAGAGGATGTGGTGATCCGCCTCGGCGGGGATGAATTTGTCATCCTGTTGCAGAACGTCAAGAATGCTTCGTACGCAGCCGACGTGACGCGCCATATCGTGGAGCGGATCAACGAACCCTTCCATATCGGCGACCTCACCCTGTCGGTCTCCACCTCGGTCGGCATCAGCGTCTTCCCCGGTGACGGACAGGATATCGATACGCTGATGAGCCATGCGGACATGGCGATGTACCAGGCGAAGCAGGCGGGCCGCAATAATTTCCAGTTTTACTCGCCCGAGTTCGCCGCCGGCACGAAACTGCAACTGGCCATCGAACAGCAGTTGAGGACGGCGCTCAACACCGGTGCGTTCCATCTCTATTACCAACCCGTGGTGAACGTGGAGACCGGAGAACTCGTCAGTGTGGAAGCGCTGCTGCGCTGGCGAAACGACGACATTGGGCCTGAGCGCTTCGTCCCGGTAGCGGAAGCAACAGGCATCATCAACCCGATCGGGCGCTGGATACTGGAAGAAGCATCGCGCCAGCACAAGGTGTGGAAAGAACGTGGCATGCCGGCGATACCGATCGCGGTCAACGTGTCGGTGGTCGAGTTCCGCGACAAGAATTTTGTCGACCGTTTCAACCGCACCATCGGCGAACACGGCATCAATGCCGACGCGCTGCAATTGGAAGTCACGGAGACGGCAATGATGGACGACATCGACTATGCAGTGACGGTGCTGTCCCAGCTGAAAAATCTCGGCGTGAAAGTGCTGCTGGACGATTTCGGCACAGGCCACTCCAGCCTGGCCTATCTCGCCCGCCTGCCGCTAAACAAGATCAAGATCGACAAGTCGTTCATCTCCCGTCTGGAAAACGATGTCGCCAGCCGTGCCATCACCGATGCGATGATCGCCCTCGGCCGGACCCTGGACCTGGAAATTGTCGCCGAGGGCGTTGAGTCCGCCAAGGTGCTGGAGTACATCAGTGCACATGGCTGCAAGCAGGCGCAGGGCTTCTATTTAGGCAGGCCGATGAACGGTGATTCTTTCGAATCATGGTATTGGGAACAAGGCAAAAAGTTGTCGGACTTTGTGCCACCAAGTGTCCGGCATCATTAACTGGCTAGACGACCGCAGGCTGCAATACGCTTGCCTTCCATCTCTCCTACCTCGCCCGGATAGCCGACTATGGCAACCACCGCGTCACCGCGGAAAACGACCGCAGGAGTTCAGGTGCGGCACTTTCTTGAAGAACTAGTAACGCTCCTGCCAAAACAGCAATAAAGGGGCAAGCGAACGAGCGTGCTTCATGCACTCATTTGATTTAACTCAAATCGTTTCGGAAGTCCGTAATTGACGCAAAGAAACATTGATGCCACAGTGCAACGTTTCCACATGTCTCACAACGCGTTGAACGCTGCTTGCAGGCTGCCGGGCTACAAGCACTTTGCCGTTACCTTAAAAGATAGCCACCGTTCATTTACGCAGCGTTTCCCCCTTCTTCATCAATACAGATCGCACCATGCTTCTCTCAAACCTTCGGGTCGGCGCTCGCCTGGCCACCGCCTTTTCCCTCGTTGTACTGCTGCTGGTCGGGATTACGATTGTCGGGATTTCCCGGCTGTCAGATGTCAACAACAGCACTGACCTGATCGTCAACGACCGCTATCCGAAAGTCATGCTGGCTACCAAGGTCCTGGACGGCATTAACGACGCGGCGATCACGATGCGCAACGCAGTACTGACCGACGATGCTGCACAAAGCGCCGCCGCCGTAAGGCGGGTTGACGAAATCCGCGTGGAAGTCACTGCACATCTGGACAAGCTCGACAAGATCCTGACGACAGACAAAGGCCGCCAGGCACTGCAGGCCATCGTCGATGCGCGAACCAAGTACCGCGACGCGCAAGCCGAGTTCCTGAAAAACCTGGGCGAAGGCAAGAAGGAAGAAGCGCGCCAGATCCTGCAGAAGCAGGTCATTCAACAACAAGGCGCGTACATTGCGGAAGTGCGCAAGCTGGTCGATTACCTTGGCACGCTGATGGGCGAGAGCGCGAAAGAAGCCGACGGCCATTACCGGACGGCAAAGACCGTCATGCTGTCCCTCGCGGGCCTGGCCATACTCATGGCAGCAGCCGCCGCCATCTGGGTGACGCGCAGCATTACCCGGCCACTGAACCATGCTGTCGATGTCGCCCGCACGGTTGCCTCCGGCGACCTCACCAGCCACATCACAGTGACATCCCGTGACGAAACGGGGCAATTGATGCAGGCGCTCAAGGACATGAATGAAAGCCTCGTTCGCCTTGTGGGACAGGTCCGTGTCGGCACCGACACCATTGCCACGGCTTCCAGCCAAATCTCTGCCGGCAACCAGGACTTGTCGTCGCGTACCGAAGAGCAGGCGAGCTCCCTCGAAGAGACCGCCTCTTCCATGGAAGAACTGACAGCGACCGTCAAGCAGAATGCAGACAATGCGCGCCAGGCGAACCAGCTGGCCATGACGGCATCATCAGTCGCGGTCCAGGGCGGCACTGTTGTCTCGGACGTGGTGCAGACCATGGGTGCCATCAATGAATCGTCACGCAAGATCGTCGACATCATTACCGTTATCGACGGCATTGCATTCCAGACCAACATCCTCGCGCTGAACGCAGCCGTCGAAGCCGCACGTGCCGGCGAACAGGGCCGCGGTTTTGCGGTGGTGGCTGCAGAAGTGCGCAACCTTGCGCAGCGCTCCGCTGGCGCGGCGAAGGAGATCAAGGAACTGATCAGCGATTCCGTCGAAAAAGTGGACGCCGGAGCGAAGCTGGTAGACCAGGCAGGCACGACAATGGATGAAATTGTCGAAAGCGTGAAGCGGGTGACTGACATCATGGCCGAGATCACCGCTGCGAGCCAGGAGCAAACCGCCGGAATCGAGCAGGTTAACCAGGCCATTGGGCAGATGGACCAGGTCACTCAGCAAAATGCCGCCCTAGTGGAAGAAGCTGCTGCTGCCGCCGACGCAATGCAGGACCAGGCAGCAAAACTGGCGCAGATCGTCGGAACCTTCAAGCTCGACCGCGCAGCAGCGGCACTCGCGGATCCCTCTCCGCAGAAGAAGATTGCAACGTCCAGGCCGGCGACTGCCATCGCTCGGCAACCTGCCGCACGCAAGGCAGGCCGAGCGATACCTGCGCCTGCGCCGTCGCGGCAGGTTGCCGCCGCTGCCAAGCCAGGTGACGACTGGGAAGAGTTCTGACCATCGCCCGTAAGCATCAACATTGATGCAGTGCATCTTCCGGTCCTGCATCGACTGGTAACACACATGCAGCCCCCTCCGTCCAACAGGGGGCTGCACATCAATGAGCCGGATATCCCGGACCGCGCGGCGAATGCGTCCGCGCTCGAATCACCGGCCCGGATTCAGAATTCGAACCGCATCTCCTGTGCAAGCCGCCGCTGTAATAGATCGCCTTCGGCGCTTGCCGTATATAGGCTTTCCACGCATCGGAGCCGGATTCGCGTCGTCGTAATGTATGATCGCAAGACAAAATGACGAAGCAACGAGACATCCTGACGGCATGAATCCCACGCTCGACGACGTCGACAGCAAGATGCTCGCGCTGCTAATGGACAATGCGCGCTTGCTGACGAAGAAAATAGACAGAAGCCCGATCTAAGGGCGTTTAGAGCATATTTCATAAAAGCAAATGGAACGTCAAACCGGACTGCAGCTCATAGGGAGATACCTGTAATGCCGATGGTGCAATCATGGCAGCTCCCTATTCTGAGGATTTACGGCGGAAAATCGTGC
>Ga0196971_1000192_pt1 | contig 59302 bp, 47 predicted proteins | sample S1v_1013CmetaG_FD_148660 | JGI IMG/M metagenome (GOLD analysis project Ga0196971, IMG submission 148660) | Soil microbial communities from Anza Borrego desert, Southern California, United States - S1+v_10-13C | ecosystem: Environmental > Terrestrial > Soil > Desert | place: USA: California... | reverse complement strand
TCCCTGCTACCTCGGTATGTACGGGATTGAATCGCCCGGCCTTACCGCTTCCCTCGCTATCGCAGAATACGTAGCCGCAATTGTGGCGTCAAAATAAATAAAGGCACGCCCATCGCTTGGTGTGTCCGCATCACAAGCCGACCAGGCCGGCTCGACTGGACTTCTTAAGCGGTGACCAGGAAATCGATCACAATTTCACCCGGCTCACGCTGCACGTATGCAATCTTCACACGCGAACCAAAGTAACCATTGATTTGCGAAAGCAGCGGCAGCGGGTCATGATCGTTGCAGAACCGCATTGTCTCACCCGGCTCAAGCGCATCGAGGGCGCCGAAGATTGCGGCATGTCTGAATCGTTTTGCGATTCCTCGCGCATCGAACGGATAGATACCGCCTGCCATTTGGGGATGAGAACAATCGTGTGCCATGTCAAAGCTCCTTGCATAAAAACGTCATGGGACCGCAGGTCGTACTGCGGGAATCCGTAGGCGTTGGTGTCGCAACCAACTTAAGATTCATTTTAAATGAAGCTTTTAATTGATGCAAACCAAATCTATCTTTGCGTCAAATTGCCGAAATAGAACTTGCCGATGCCCGGTGCCGAATGAGATGGCATAGAATTTAAGGGGCAATACCACTCCGCCAATACCTCACACTACAGGACGCGCCCCATGCACTCCTCTACCGCGCTCTATCAGGTTTCCGAAATTCGTGCGATCGAAGAGGCAGCACTGGCCACCCTACCGACGGGGACACTAATGCAGCGCGCGGGAGAAGCTGCTGCCCGTGTTGCGTTGAAATTATCTTCGGAGCCCCGACAGACAGCACCAGTCCTCGTGCTTGCCGGCCCCGGCAATAACGGCGGCGATGCGCTGGAAACAGCCTTTCAGCTCGCGAATTCTGGCTTGGAGGTAGTTGTCCTGCTATGTGCGGACCTGGCGCGTCAGTCGAAGGACTCTCAGCGGGCACTCGCCAAAGCTAAGAGTACTGCGGCTCGTTTTCTCGAACCAACCGTCGATTCAGCCAGAGCCCAACGGTGGTCTCTCATCATCGATGGCCTTTTCGGAATTGGCCTCACACGCCCCATCGCCGCGAACTTGCGGGCTCTGGTCGAAACCATCAACAGCCTTAACTGCCCGGTTCTTGCCCTTGATGTCCCTAGCGGAATCGATGCCGATACCGGCGCCATTGTTGGCGATACGGGCGTAGCAATCCGTGCGACGCATACCGTTACATTCATCGGCGACAAACCAGGTTTGCATACTTTCAATGGCCGCGACTTCGCCGGCGAAGTGGAAGTAGCCAATCTCCGTATCGAACACGAACTTTTTCCATCGGCGAAGGCATACCTGAATAGTTTGGAGACCTTTACGCCTTTCTTGCGCCACCGTCAGCACAACTCCCACAAAGGCAGCTTCGGCGACGTCATCGTTGTCGGCGGTGCGCATGGCATGGGTGGCGCGCCGATACTGGCAGCGCGCGCAGCGTCGAAGTGTGGCGCAGGGCGCGTGTTTGCGGCGTTCATCGATGAACCTCCGCCCTACGACAGCGTCCAGCCTGAACTGATGTGCCGATATGCTCCTGAAATGGACTTCACCGGTGCGACGCTGGTCGTCGGCCCAGGGCTGGGCATCTCTGAGCTTGCCCATGACATCCTGTCGAAAGTCCTGCATGCACCTTCGCCAATTGTGCTGGACGCTGATGCACTAAACCTGATTGCGGCTGAACCAGGACTTCAGCAAGAACTTGCGCAGCGCAGTGCTGACGCTGTCATTACGCCACATCCGCTTGAAGCGGCACGACTCCTGGGGACGACAGCAAAGGAGATACAAGCCGACCGGCCTACTGCCGCTGCTGAGTTGGCACAGCGGCTTAATGCGGTCGCGGTTTTAAAAGGATCGGGCAGTATCATTGCAAAACCTGACGGCGCGCTCTACATCAATACCACAGGTAATCCTGCGTTGGCCACGGCAGGCACCGGTGACGTACTTGCTGGCATCTGCGGCGCCTTGGTCGCACAGTCATTTCCCGTATGGAACGCCGCACTCGCCGCAACGTGGCTCCACGGGCAAGCTGCGGACACATTGCTTGGGCAGGGAACCGGCCCCATCGGCATGACCGCTAGTGAATTAATCCCCTGTGTTAGGACGATTCTCAATCAGCTTACACAGAAGTACGCACCACGCTAATCATTGACTGGCTCGCCTTCACTCCTCCGGAACCGGCAGGGGCTCTCAGGTCAACAACCTGCCGGCAGCAATGGTAATAACACGCTTGCAACGAGCAGCGATGGATGGATCGTGGGTGACAAGCACTAAGGTCGATCCGCGCTCCTCATTTAACTCAAACATCAGTTTGATGACTGCTTCCCCAGTGGCTGCATCAAGGCTGCCCGTCGGCTCATCGGCAAACAGCAGCGGCGGTTGGGTGACGAAAGCACGCGCCAAGGCGACGCGTTGCTGCTCCCCGCCGGACATGTACTTCGGATAGTGCCGCAAGCGACTGGAAAGTCCGACACGGCCGAGCATTGACTCAGCCTTTTCCTTGGCCTGTTCATCACGCCTCAGTTCAAGCGGAAGCATCACATTCTCCAACGCCGTCAGATGTGCCAGCAATTGAAAGGACTGGAATACAAAACCAAGCTTGGCTTGACGCAAACCGGCGCGGCCATCTTCGTCCAAGGCGAAAATATCGACACCATCGAGCTTTACCGTGCCTTCGGACGGCGTATCGAGGCCGGCGAGGAGACCTAGCAAGGTCGATTTGCCCGAGCCGGATGCACCGACGATTGCAAGCGTCTCGCCAGGCTGCACGGTAAAATCGATGTCACGCAATATTGTCAGTTCACCGGTCGCGTCCGCAACGCGCTTGTTCAGTTGAATTACTTCAATAGCCGCTGATAACAGGGAAGAGGCACTCATGCAGAATAACGTTAAGGGACCTGGGGATTGGATGCGAATGCTGCGGCAGATGGCGGCGTTCACGCTCTTCTTGTTTGCAACGACTGCCTATTCTGCATCAAAAACCGTGCTTGTGCTCGGCGATAGCCTGTCTGCCGAATACGGCCTTAACCGGGGAAGCGGATGGGTACCTCTTCTCGAAAAGCGCCTGAAAGCCGAAAAGATCGATGCATCGATCATTAACGCCAGCATTAGTGGCGAAACAACCGGGGGCGGTCGAGCCCGTCTTCCAGCACTGTTGGAGCGTCATCAGCCTGACGTGGTGGTCATCGAGCTTGGAGCAAACGATGGCCTCCGCGGCTTACCGCTAAGCGCGGCCGAAGCAAATCTCCGCTCCATGATTACTGCATCGCACACCGCTCAAGCCAAGGTTCTGCTCGTGGGCATGCAGCTCCCGCCGAACTACGGAAAAGCATACACGGAAAAATTCATCGCCCTCTTTGCGGACATTGCCCGCTCAACCGGGACGCCGCTGGTGCCATTTCTTCTGCAAGGAATTGCTGACCAGCCCCATATGTTCCAGTCCGATCGCATTCATCCCGCCGCAGAAGCGCAGCCAATCATGCTTGAAAACATCTGGCCGTTCCTGAAACCGCTCTTATTGAGGTAAAGCTAAGGACGAGCCCCCACCTCAACGACCGCCTGCTTTAAGGCCAGTGTGTATTCCTTTTGCACTCCATTGCCTCCCAGCACACCCCTGTTGTCTGCAGTAAGGTGCAATGTACTTCTGGATGTGTCAGTCCTAATAAAAAAACCGCTTCAAAGAAGCGGCTTTTTTCTGCATTCCCCTCCGTAAGGCAGGAGAGATATCATTGTTTCTCTGCGGTTTCTGAATCCGGTTTAGCGGAGATTGGCTTCACGACCTCCACTTTGGCCTTCTTCTTTAAGGCATCAAGATATGCCGATGCCTCTAGTTGGGCCAATGCATCGGCGATCTGCTGCTGCTCTGCTTGGCGGCGCGCCAAATCGGGTGTTGCCGGTTGCCCGACCTTATTGATGCGATAGATCCCATATCCCTGCTCGCCAAGGTCGACGCCAACGAGGTTGGGCAGCTTATTTACGTCTGCTTTCATCACGGCGAGCAGAGCTTCCCGCTGAAGTCCCTGGTTTTTCGTACGGGACACGGTCTTCGATTCACTAAAGCCAGCGGCCTCACCGTTCGATTTGAGGGCACCCAGTTTTGCCTCACCGGCCTGCTTCGCCAGCTTTGCCGCCTCGATCTTGGTCACACGCTCGGTGATAATCGATTTCACCTCCTCGAACGGACGCTTCGTCACCGGCTTGTACTCGACAACCCGACCCGAGATCAAGGTGCTCGGCGCAACTTCAACTGCTTCCGTGTTGCGCTTGTTCTTGATCGCATCATCCGAGAACACAGCGCCGAGGAACTTTGGATGGTTGAACGGAGCATTCTGCGCAACAGCCGGGTTTGGCGTGCGCGTCAAACCAGCTGCCGTTTCAATCTTCAGCCCAAGTTTTTCTGCAACCGGCTTCAGGCTGTCGGATTGCTCATATACCAAATTGGTAAACTGCTCTGCCATTTCGGCAAACTTCTTTGCCGCCAACTGCTTCTTGATCTCGGCCGCAATTTGTCCTTTGACCTCGTCCAAGTTCTTTGCCGTCGCTGGCTTGATTCCAGTCAGCTGAATAATGTGATAACCGAAGTCCGACTCGACTACATTGCTGATCTCGCCTTCTTTCAACGCAAACGCAGCGTCTTCGAATGGCTTGACCATCATCCCGCGACCAAAGAAATCGAGATCTCCTCCTCGCTCTGCCGAGCCAGGGTCGTCGGAGTTCTCTTTTGCAAGCTTGGCAAAATCAGCAGAGTTCTTGCGCACTTGGATCAACAACCTTTCCGCCTTCTCCTTGGCGGCAGCCTTCTCGGCGGCAGGCATATCCTTTCCTGTCTTTATCAGGATATGGCTTGCACGGCGTTGCTCTTCCTCGGTAAAACGCTTGGCGTTCTGCTCGTAGTACGACTTGATGTCAGCGTCACTCACCGAAATCTGAGCAGCAACCGCTTCACTATTCAGCACCACATACTCTGCCTTGACCTGCTCGGGAATCTCGAACTGGCTTCCCTGTTTTTCGTAATATGCCCGGAGCATTTCGTCCGTCACTCTGACTTGGGAAGCATAGTCGGCAGACTTAAACAGGAGCTCCTGAACTTCCCTTTCCTGGTCGTTCAGGTCAGACAACCGAGTCGCCACGCTCTTCGGAGCGAAGGCCGTTGATTGCACCGCCTCGCTGACCTGCTGCAACGTCAGGTCGTGCCGGAGCCGAGCTTCGTACATCGCGGGGGTCATCCCCTGTGCTGCGAGCAGGGACTTGTAGCGCTCGACATCGAACTTTCCATCCGGCCCGACCAATCCCGGCACATTGAGGATTGTCTGTTGCAAGGTCTGGTCACTGACCGAAAGACGGTTACGTGCTGCTTCCAGCGCAACGGCACGCTGTGTAATCAAACCATCGAGAATGCTCTGTTTTGCCTCCGGCGTATCGAGCATCGCTGGATCAAACTGACCGCCAAACATCTGACGGAATCGCTCCATCTGTTCACGTTGTGCAGCGTCCAGTTCTTGCTGTGTAATGGATTGCCCAGCCACCTTCGCAACGGCATTGTCCCCTTCCCGGAAGCGCGTATATCCTTCAAGGCCGAAGAACGCAAACGAAGGAAAAATGAACAGCAGCAGCAAGAACTGCATCAAGCGACGATGCGTGCGAATAAATTCAAACATGGTCAGTCCACAGAATTACAGATTGCGAGAACGCAGTTTCAGCATTGGCTTTCCAAACGCAGCCAGTTCAACACTTTAGCCGCGTGCAGATTGAAAAACGTCGTCACATATGAAAAAAGGCGAACTTACGTTCGCCTTTTTGGTTTTTGGCGGAGTGGACGGGACTCGAACCCGCGACCCCCGGCGTGACAGGCCGGTATTCTAACCGACTGAACTACCACTCCTGAAACTTTACTTGCATGCTTGGCTGCTTGGTGGGTGCTGAGAGGCTCGAACTCCCGACCTACGCCTTGTAAGGGCGCCGCTCTACCAACTGAGCTAAGCACCCTGATCCACACTTAGTCAGCCAAACTTTTACGACGTTTGTCACCACGTCGTAAAAAATATGATTCTACAACATGTTCTCGAAAGATGCACTAGTTAACTGCATCTTTCAGTGCCTTACCGGGCCGGAATTTGGGAACCTTCGCAGCTTTGATCTTGATTGCATCACCGGTACGCGGATTACGTCCTGTACGCGCCGCACGCTTACCGACTGAAAAGGTGCCGAAGCCGACAAGCGTAACCGTTCCATTTTTCTTCAACGTCGTCTTCACTGCACCGATCAGAGAATCAAGTGCACGAGTCGCCGCCGCCTTGGAAATATCCGCGGTCTTGGCAATGTGTTCAATTAATTCGTTTTTGTTCACTGACGCCCCCCTCCCTCAATAAATTGAATTCATTGACGGGCATTCTTGCTTTTTGTAGTCATCGTCCCGTCAAAAAAATGCAGACAAGAAATTTTCTGCAGACGGTATTAGACAAGTCGAAAAGCCTTGTGTCAAGCGCCTTCCGGACGATTCAATCGCATCCAACCGACCGATCAGCTACCATTCTTAGCGCGGATTTCGCCAACAAATTCACCAAAAAAGACCGACATAAAAAAGCGCTCCGAAGAGCGCCTCCTAAGTCCTCGACTGCAGTATCAATCAATGCTTAACGACGTTCGGGTCTGCTTGCGGAGTGGCTTGCGCAACCGCCGTGTCAACCGTTGTATCGACATCCGTGAGAGGAACCGGCTGCCGCTCCAGCGCCACTTCCAATACCTTGTCAATCCACCGCACCGGAATGATCTCCAGCTTGTTCTTCACGTTATCCGGAATCTCTGCAAGGTCCTTTACATTCTGCTCTGGAATCAAGGCGGTCTTGATTCCACCACGATGTGCGGCCAGCAGTTTTTCCTTCAAGCCGCCGATCGGCAAGACTTCACCACGGAGCGTAATTTCACCAGTCATTGCCACGTCAGCCCGCACTGGAATGCCCGTCAGCACCGACACCAGAGCGGTTGTCATTGCAATACCAGCGGAAGGGCCATCCTTCGGCGTCGCACCTTCAGGTACGTGGATGTGGATATCCGTCTTTGTGAACAGCTCGCTCTTGATGCCCAGCCGCTTCGCACGGCTACGTACCACGGTACGGGCTGCCTCAATCGACTCCTTCATTACGTCGCCCAATGTGCCGGTACGAATGATGTCGCCTTTGCCCGGCATGGTCATGGCTTCGATGGTGAGGAGATCACCACCAACCTCTGTCCACGCCAATCCCACGACCTGGCCGATCTGGTTCTCTTTTTCGGCCATCCCAAAATCGTAGCGGCGCACACCAAGGAACTTGTCGAGGTTCTTCGGCATGACGGCAATCTTGCGATCCTGCTTCTTCAACAGGAGCATTTTCACAACCTTACGGCAGATCTTGGAGATTTCGCGCTCCAGCGAACGCACACCCGCTTCACGAGTGTAATAACGGATGATGTCACGAATCGCCGACTCGGAGACGGCGATTTCATCTTCCTTCAATCCATTGTTCGCGATCTGCTTCGGCAACAGGTAGCGCAGCGCGATATTGGTCTTTTCATCCTCCGTATAACCGGACAAGCGTATTACTTCCATCCGGTCCAGCAGTGCCGGCGGGATGTTGTACGAGTTCGACGTCGCGACAAACATCACATCAGACAAATCGAAGTCGACCTCGATGTAGTGGTCCGAGAACGTGTGATTCTGCTCGGGATCGAGAACCTCAAGCAGGGCCGACGCCGGGTCACCACGGAAATCCATACCGAGTTTATCTACCTCGTCCAACAGGAAAAGCGGATTGCGCACTCCAGTCTTTGCCAGGCTTTGCAAGATCTTGCCCGGCATCGAACCAATATAGGTTCGACGATGGCCACGAATCTCTGCCTCATCACGCACGCCGCCCAACGCCATACGAACGAACTTACGGTTTGTGGCACGTGCGATCGACTGGCCGAGCGAGGTCTTACCAACACCAGGTGGACCGACGAGGCACAAGATCGGTGCCTTCACCTTATCCACGCGCTGCTGCACGGCGAGATACTCAAGAATGCGCTCCTTGACCTTCTCCAAACCATAGTGCTCGTCTTCCAACACCTTCTCGGCATGTGTGAGGTCATTATTGATCTTGGACTTTTTCCGCCAGGGGAGGCTCAACATCGTATCGATGTAATTCCGCACAACCGTCGCCTCAGCGGACATTGGAGACATGAGCTTGAGCTTCTTGAGTTCCGACTGGGCTTTCTCGCGCGCTTCCTTCGGCATCTTCGCAGCAATGATCTTCTTTTCAAGCTCTTCGAGATCTGCGCCCTCCTCGCCCTCGCCAAGCTCCTTCTGAATGGCCTTCACTTGCTCATTCAGGTAGTACTCGCGCTGGGATTTTTCCATCTGCCGCTTTACACGTCCGCGGATGCGCTTCTCCACCTGGAGAATATCCAGCTCACCTTCAAGCTGACCAAGGAGATGCTCATGGCGTTTTGCGACGTTGAAGATTTCGAGAATCACCTGTTTTTGCTCAAGCTTCAACGGCAGATGTGCTGCTATGGTGTCAGCTAGGCGACCTGCATCGTCAATGCCGGCTAACGAAGTAAGAATCTCCGGCGGAATTTTCTTGTTCAGCTTTACATATTGATCAAATTGCTGAACGATCGCGCGCCGCATTGCTTCAACCTCGGATTCATCACCCGGCTCCGACTCCACCGGCGTCAGTTCTGCGACGAAATGAGTTTCCAATTCACCAATGTGATGAATGCGTGCTCGCTGCGCACCTTCGACTAGTACTTTGACTGTGCCATCGGGCAGTTTCAGCATTTGCAAAATATTTGCAACACAACCGATTTCATAAATATCGGATGCAGAAGGTTCGTCCTTGGCTGCGGCTTTCTGGGCAGCGAGCATGATGCTCTTGCCCTGCTCCATCGCGGCCTCAAGAGCCTTGATCGACTTGGGCCGGCCGACGAATAGCGGAATCACCATATGTGGGAAGACAACAACGTCCCGCAACGGCAACAACGGCAGCTGGGTGTGTTCAGAAAGTGTTGTAGAAGTCGTCATGGCGAACCTTATCTAAGAGCTTGTTAATGATGTAGGCACGACGGCCTAAAACTCAAGTCCAAGCGGCAACAAAAATCACTGCTGCAAACTTTGCAATAAAAAAAGCCACACACGAAGTCGCCCTCGGGTGGCTTTGCATTGGAAGCCTGAAGTGATTCCTGTAATTCAAATTGTACTGCTTTTGGGAAAAAAGACGTTTGTATCCATGTTCATCAAATGCAGTCACCAATTAGCTACTTTGCACCAGACACCTTCGGTTGCTCATGATAAATCAAAAGGGGTTTTGCCCCGTTGAGAATCGTATTCTCGTCTATCACAACTTTTGCGACGTTTTGCTGGCTCGGCAGCTCGAACATCACTTCTAGCAACGCGTGCTCCAGGATCGAGCGCAAACCGCGGGCGCCGGTTTTTCGCTCAAGCGCTTTTCTGGCGATTGCATGCAATGCTGCGGGCCGAACTTCCAGTTCTGCGCCTTCCATTTGAAGCAGTTTTGCATACTGCTTGATCAGGGCATTCTTGGGTTCAAGCAAGATTTGGATCAGAGCCTCTTCGTTTAGTTCACTCAAGGTCGCGACCACCGGCAAGCGCCCCACAAGCTCCGGAATCAAGCCGAATTTAATCAAATCCTCAGGCTCGGCATCCAACAATACTTCGCTAGCATTACGCTCTTGCTGGCTTTTCACACTGGCAGAGAAACCGATACCGCTTTTTTCCGAACGATTGGAGATAATCTTTGCCAAGCCGTCGAATGCACCACCGCATATGAACATGATGTTAGTGGTGTCGATCTGCACGAAATCCTGATTCGGATGCTTGCGGCCACCTTGCGGGGGGACAGATGCCATCGTTCCCTCGATGAGCTTCAGCAAAGCCTGCTGCACACCTTCGCCCGATACATCTCGAGTAATTGAGGGGTTGTCGGACTTGCGCGAAATCTTGTCGATCTCGTCAATATAGACGATACCTTTCTGCGCTTTCTCGACCTCGTAGTTGCAGTTTTGCAATAACTTCTGGATGATGTTTTCGACGTCTTCACCGACATAGCCGGCTTCGGTCAATGTTGTGGCATCGGCAATTACGAACGGAACGTTCAGCATTCGCGCAAGGGTTTGTGCAAGCAGCGTCTTGCCCGAACCTGTTGGACCAACGAGCAAAATATTGCTCTTTGCCAATTCGACGTCGTCTTTCTTTCCGAGGTGTTTCAGCCGTTTGTAATGGTTATATACCGCGACCGACAGGATACGCTTGGCAGTTTCCTGGCCAATTACGTATTGCCCAAGGAGTTCGAAGATCTCCTGTGGTGTCGGGAGATCGGATTTCGGGCCGGAGACGGGCTCGGCGCTCGATGCTTCGTCACGAATAATATCGTTGCACAGATCAATACATTCATCGCAAATGAACACGGATGGTCCTGCGATGAGTTTTTTTACCTCGTGCTGGCTCTTCCCGCAAAACGAGCAGTAAAGAAGTTTTTCGCCGCTGGAGGATTTTTTGTCAGACATAGAGCAAAGTATGGATGGAGATTGAGTTGATCTTACCTGCGAAATCCAAATTCGTCACGACGCCGCTCAAGAAATGCGGCAAACCGCCAAGCGTCGTCGTCCGAAAACAAAACGCCCGGACGGGCTAACGTCCGGGCGTTTTTCCGCTTGGACAGCCCATTAAACGCGGGAGGTCAGCACCTTGTCAATCATGCCATATTCAGCGGCTTCCGCAGCAGACATGAAATTATCTCTGTCCGTATCCCTGCTGATTTGTTCCACAGTCCGCCCAGTTTTTTCTGCGAGGATGTGGTTCAGTCGATCACGCAAATAGAGAATCTCACGCGCCTGAATCTCGATGTCCGCAGCTTGCCCTTGCGCCCCACCGAGCGGCTGATGAATCATGATGCGCGAGTTAGGCAGCGAGAAGCGCTTCCCTTTTGCTCCGGCGGCAAGCAGGAAAGCCCCCATCGACGCCGCCAAGCCCGTACACAAGGTAGAGACATCCGGCTTAATAAACTGCATCGTGTCGAAGATCGCCATTCCCGCGGACACCGACCCACCCGGGGAATTGATATACAGCGAGATATCCTTGTCCGGATTCTCGCTCTCGAGGAAAAGCAACTGCGCGACGATCAGGTTGGCAGTATGGTCATTGACCGGGCCGACCAGAAAAATTACGCGTTCTTTCAGCAAACGCGAGTAAATGTCGTACGCGCGCTCGCCACGTCCGCTCTGCTCAATCACCATCGGCACCATACCGAGCATTTCGGTATCGAGCGCTGAATTTCTAATCATGCCTGACATGTGCTTTCCTTAAGGATGACGCACTCGCGAATTAGGCTTGTGCGTTGTTGCCCATCAACTCGTCAAACGAAACCGCCTTTTCAGCGACCTTAGCTTTGCCCAAGACGTAGTTTACGACGTTTTCTTCCAATACAAGTGCTTCCACCTCAGCCAAGCGACGGCGGTCGCTGTAGTAATACTTCATGACTTGCTGAGGATCTTCATAGCTCTGCGCGAACTCCTCAACCTGCGCCTTCACCTGCTCCGGCGTTGCTTCGAGTTTGTTCGCCTTAACCACCTCGGCAAGGATCAAGCCGAGGCGAACGCGGCGCTCTGCTTGCGCGGTAAAGAGTTCAGGCGGGAACGGCATATCTTTCACGTTCATGCCACGCTGGGCCATGTCCTGGCGAGCCATCTCGGTAAGACGCTCGACGTCCTGATCGATCAGCGCCTTCGGTACGTCCAGTTCGGCAGCCTTGATCAGTGCGTTCATTACGCTGTCCTTGGTCTTGGCTTTGACGCGGCCGTTGACTTCGCGTTCCAGATTGACCTTGATATCCTGGCGCATCTTCGGGAGGTCGCCATCGGCGATGCCAAGCGACTTCGCGAATTCTGCATCGACTTCCGGCATGTGCGCCCACTCGATCTTCTTCATCGTGATCGTGAACTCTGCCGTCTTGCCAGCTACGTCCTTACCGTGATAATCGGCCGGGAACGGCAGCGGGAAGGTTTTGGATTCGCCGACCTTCAAGCCGACTGCTGCGGCTTCGAATTCCGGCAGCATGCGGCCTTCGCCGAGAACGAACGGATAGTTCTCTGCCTTGCCGCCCTGGAATTCAACACCGTCGATCTTGCCGACGAAGTCGACCGTCACGCGATCGCCGTTCTGGGCAGTCTGGTCAGCTCCACCGTCACCGTGAGCGCTCTGCTCGCCTTTGACGTGATAATGCACGCGCTGCTTGCGCAGAATGTCGATAGTCTTGTCGATTTCTGCTTCGGTAACGTCGCACTTGACCTTTTCGACCTCGGCGCTCGACAGTTCGCCGATTTTGACTTCCGGGTAAACTTCAAATGTGGCGTCAAATGCGACGACGTCTTCGGCAACACCTTCGCCGCTCTTCGGCTCGATCCTCGGATAGCCGGCAACGCGAAGGTTATTCTCGCTGGCAGCCTCGCTGAACGCACGGCCAACCTTGTCGTTCAAAACCTCGCTTTCGACCTGATAGCCGTACTGCTGTGCGACCATTTTCATCGGCACTTTGCCCGGACGGAAGCCCGGGGCTTTAGCGGTACGCGCACGAATCTTCAAGCGCTTTTCAACTTCTGCCTTCACATCTGCCACCGGCACAGTGATGGTGATGCGACGCTCGAGTTTTTCCAAGGTTTCGACTGCAGTTGCCATGTGAATCGTCCAAAAAATTAAATATTCTGTGGTGCGAGGAGGGGGACTCGAACCCCCACACCATTGCTGGCGTCAGGACCTAAACCTGGTGCGTCTACCAATTTCGCCATCCTCGCGGGAATGTAGCATTGCTCTTTTACGTTGATTTTGCACAAAAGCAAAGGGCGACCATGAAGTGAATATTTGGTCGCCCTACAAAGCCTTTGTTAGTAGCTCTTCAACTTCAACCCGGCATTTTACTGGATTTTTCTTTCAACTGTCCCGCTTTTTCTGCATGAGAGCCACCCTCTCAGTGAAGAAGTAAAGCCCCCACTCCTGCTATGGAATCGTCGCCACTTCCGCTTCCGGCTTCTTGACCCGGAACCAGGCGGCATAGAGAGCCGGCAGGAATAGCAGCGTCAAAGCGGTCGCAATGACAAGGCCGCCCATGATTGCAACCGCCATCGGCCCCCAGAATACCGAGCGGGACAGCGGAATCATCGCGAGCACCGCAGCTGCAGCGGTCAGGATGATCGGCCGGAAGCGGCGTACCGCCGATTCCACAATCGCATTCCACGGTGCTGCCCCCTCGCGGATGTCGTGCTCGATCTGGTCGACGAGAATCACCGAATTGCGAATGATCATGCCGAACAGTGCAATCACCCCAAGCTGGGCGACGAAGCCGAACGGTCTCTGCAGGATCAGGAGGGCGAGTGCCGCCCCTGCGATGCCTAGCGGCCCGGTGAGGAACACCATCAAGGCGCGCGAGAAGCTGTGGAGTTGCAGCATCAGCAGGGTGAAGATAATAAATATCACCAACGGTACATTTGCAGCGATCGATTGCTGGGCCTTGCCGCTGTCGGCTGCGGCTCCGGCCAGCTCGATCTTATATCCGGCAGGCAGATTGGCGCGCAACTTGTCCAATTGTGGACTGATCTGGCTCGACACGGTCGGTCCTTGAATGCCGTCTGCAACATCCGACTGCACCGTAATTGCCCATTCCCGCCTTTCACGCCAAACAACACCGGGCTCCCAGACGAACCGAGCGCGAGCCACCTGCGCCATGGGCACCGCCTTGCCACTCGGCGTCTGAATATTCGCCTCGTTCAATGCCGTGATGGTGGAGCGCTCCTCTACCGGTTGGCGCATCACGATATCGATAAGCTTGTTGTTGTCGCGGTATTGGCCGATCGTCGTCCCGGTCAGGATCGTATTCGCCGTACGCATGACGGTTTGCGAACTGATGCCAAGCGCGCGCAACTTGTCCTGGTCCAAATCCAAACGCAGCACCTTGATGGATTCATTCCAGTTGTCGTTGACGCCAATCGCGTTCGGATTGGCACGCATGATTTCCTTTACCTCATCGGCAATCGCACGCACCTTCTCCACCTCGTATCCCGTCACGCGGAACTGGACAGGGTACGGCACTGGCGGCCCGTTGGGCAGGAGCTTTACCCTCCCTCGGGCCTCGGGAAACTCATTCTTGAATGCGTCAATAATCTTCAGGCGCAATGCCTCCCGCGCCTTCAGGTCTGTCGGCAGTACTACGAACTGCGTGACGTTACTCTGAGGAAAAATCTGGTCGAGAGGCAAGTAAAAGCGAGGACTGCCGGTCCCAACATAACTCGTAATGCTTTCGACACCATCTTGTTTGCGCACAAAAGCCTCGAACTTCTTGGCCTGCGCTTCTGTGGCTGCAAAGGCGGTCCCCTCCGGCATCCAGAGCTCCACCATCAGCTCCGGCCTGCTGGAATCCGGGAAGAACTGCTGCTCGATGAAACGGAATCCGATTACGCCAAGCACAAACACGGCCAAGGTCAGTGCGATTGTCGTCTTGCGCCACTCCACGCACCAGTTCACAAGCGACCGGAAGCGCGCATAGAACGGCCCGTCAAAAAGCTCATGATGGCCATCAGCATTGGCGGCCGGCTTTACCTTCAACAAAACGTAGCCGATATAGGGAGTAAACAGCACAGCGACGAACCACGAGATAATCAGTGCGAGTGCATTCACCGAGAACATCGAGAATGTGTACTCGCCCGCTGCGGACTTCGCGAGGCCGATCGGGAGGAAACCTGCGGCTGTAATCAGCGTCCCGGTCAACATCGGCATGGCTGTTGACGTATAGGCAAAGGTTGCTGCATCAAAGCGCGAAAACCCCTCTTCCATCTTCCGCACCATCATCTCTACGGCAATGATCGCGTCATCGACAAGAAGGCCGAGCGCAATGATCAGCGCACCGAGCGAAATCTTGTGCAAATCGATATTGAAGACACGCATGAAAAGGAACGTAACCGCCAGCACGAGCGGGATCGTCAACGCGACGACAAGCCCCGGCCAGATATCCAGTCGAAATGGCTTGGTGTGGAGGCCGAGAGACAAGAAACTCACAGCGAGCACGATAAGCACGGCTTCGGCGAGCGTTTTCAGGAATTCGTTGACGGATGACGCTACTGCCTTCGGCTGGTCGGAGACACGTTCAAGCTCGATGCCAACCGGGAGCTTGCTCTTGATGTCCCTGACAGTCGCTTCGAGATTGCGCCCCATCTGGATGATGTCGCCCCCCTTTTCCATCGAAATTCCCAGGCCAATGACTTCCTTGCCATTAAAGCGCATCTTGTCTTGCGGGGGATCCCGGTATTCACGTTTGACTCTCGCAAAGTCGCCGAGGCGGAACGTCGTGTTATTGGCGCGCAATTCCAGATTCTCGAGGTCTTTCACCGACCGCATCGCGCCCGTTACGCGCACCTGGAGATTGTCGGTAGCAGTCACCAGCACACCGGTCGACTCGACCGTGTTCTGGGCGTTCAGCTGGCTAACGATCGCCTCGAATGGAATCCCGAGCTGCGCGAACTTCTTGTTCGAGAATTCGATGTTGATCTTCTCGTCCTGCACGCCAAAGAGCTCAACCTTGGCTACGGACGGCACCAGTAGCAGCTGCTGGCGAACGAAATCGGCATAATCCTTGACTTCCGCAGGAGTGAATCCATCCCCGGACAGCGCAAAAATCGATCCGTACGTGTCGCCGAATTCATCGTTGAAAAACGGGCCAATCACACCGGCCGGCAACGTGCCGCGAATATCGCCAATTTTCTTGCGGACCTGATACCAAGCTGATGGCGTTTCCTTCGGCGGAGTCGACTCGCGCAACTGAAGGATGATGACGGTCTCACCCGGCTTTGAATAGCTGCGAATCTTGTCGACGTACGGCGTCTCCTGCAGCTTCTTTTCCAGCTTGTCAGTTACCTGCTCTGCCATTTGCAATGCGGTCGCACCGGGCCATACCGCGCGCACCACCATCGCACGGAAGGTAAACGGCGGATCCTCGTCCTGGCCAAGCTGTCCATAGCTCAGCACGCCACCGATAAGCAGCGCGACAATCAGGTAACGCGTCAGCGGGATGTGCTCGAGCGCCCAGCGGGACAGGTTGAAACTGCCTTTCATTTGACGGCCCCATTAACAACACCGGCATTCGTGGCTTGGGCCGTAATCTCGGCTCCCGAACCGACCGGGGCGGCATCGTTACTGGCAAGCGTTTCGCCGCCGAGAATTTTCACTTTTTGGCCATCTCTAAGCAGATTCACGCCAGCGGTCACGATCGCCTGACCGGGGGACAGGCCATTAGCAACCAAAATGTCGTTACCGGTTGTGCCTGCTATCTGCACGGGAACAAGCTTCACTTTGTCGTTCTCCACCACCCAGACGGAGGTTGCAGACTTCTGCTGGAACAACGCGTTCAGCGGCAGTTTGATCATGGCGTCGGAGGTTTTGGCCACGAAAGTGACATAGGCGGTCATGCCCAATTTCACGCTTTCCGGAGCGTTGGGAATGGAAATCTTCGCTGTATAGGTGCGGGTTGCCGGGTCGGCGACAGGCGACAATTCGCGAAGCTTGCCCGGAATACTCTCATTCGGCCGCGCCCAAGTTCGCACGCGCACATCGTTAATGCGGCGCAGTGTATCGACCTTATCCTCCGGGATGCCGATGACGATCTCCTTTTCGCCAGCTTGAGCAACGCGGACAACAGGATTGCCGGCACCAACCACCTGCCCCACTTCTGCATCCACGCTGGTGACCACACCGTCGACATCGGCCACTAAGGTTGTATATCCGGCCTGGTTCGACTGATTCCGATATGCGGCATAAGCCTGCTCGTAACTGGCTTGGGCTGCCTTGAAAGCCGTTTCCTTGCTATCCAGAACAGCTTGGCTGACAAAATTTTTCTCGCGCAACTCCTGATAGCGCTTCATTTCCGCCTTAGCGAGGTCTCGATTGCTTTCTGCAGCTTTCAGGCCCGCATTTGCCTGTGCCTGTGCCAGTTGCAAGTCTTGGGGATCGAGTTGCATCAAGACTTCGCCGCGCTTGACGACGGAGCCCACGTCTACTTTCCTTGAGATAATTTTTCCGCCAACACGGAAACCAAGTCTGGACTCCACCCGCGCACGAACCTCCCCGGAGAACTCAGCCGCAACGTCAACATTGTCCGCGGCAAGCCGCATGACGCGTACCGGGCGCACCTCCTCCACCTTCTCCACCGGCTTCGAACATCCCACGAGTACTAACGGTGCCGTTAGAACCAATGCGGCTACAAGACGGAAGCGGAATTCGCTTGGCACATTCATGCGGGAAATTATCGAAGCGGCCACTTTTTTTCCTTTACTATGCGATCTGACAACGCGCTGCCCAGACTTCTTTTGTGAGCCCGGCTGAAGTTACTGACTGACTGGTTAGTAATTATAAGCAGCCTATACGCGAATTGCATATGACTTTTTGGTCATTAACAAAATAATGTCAGTTAATCACTACGAAAATTTCCCGGTTGCCTCTGTTTTGCTGCCCGCCCACCTTCGTCCGGCGGTAAAGGCGATTTACGCCTTTGCCCGAGGCGCCGATGACTTGGCGGATGAGGGGGATGCATCCCCTGAGCAGCGATTGCAGGCACTGGGGACATATGAAGAACAGTTGGATGCAATTGAACGTGGCGGCGCCACAGAAGATCCGGTTTTCGCATTACTTGCCAAGGTGATAGCTGACTACCGCCTTCCCCTGCAACCGCTTCGTGACCTGCTGTCGGCTTTCAAGCAGGATGTGGTGAAAAAACGCTACTCGACCTTCGAGCAACTGATGGATTACTGCCGCCGCTCGGCCAATCCGGTCGGCGCCATGATGCTGCATCTGTACGGTGCAGCCGATGACCGGAATTTGCGGGATTCGGACGCGATTTGCTCGGCCCTCCAGATGATCAACTTCTGGCAGGATGTGGCGATCGACTGGAAGAAGGAGCGGATCTATATTCCGCAGGAAGATCTCGAGCGCTTCGGCGTTACCGAACTCCATCTGGTAAAGGAAAGTGCCGACGACGCCTGGCGCAACCTGATGCGCTTTGAAGTTAGCCGGGCATGGAAACTGATGCTTTCCGGCGCCCCGCTTGCATTGCGCCTGCCCGGACGCATCGGCTGGGAGTTGCGGCTAGTAATCCACGGGGGCCTGCGTATCTTGGAAAAGATCGAGCGCGTGGATTACGACGTATTCCGGCGCCGCCCCAGACTAGGGCCGGTCGACTGGCTCCTCCTTTTTTACCGCGCGGCGACCATGAAATACCGTTTGGCGCGCCCGGCGCATGTCGGCTAGCATAGCGCCTTTGCACCGATCCAGACTGCCCCTTCCATGTCGCCCGACGAATATTGCCAACAAAAAGCCGTCCAGAGCGGTTCGAGTTTCTACTACAGCTTCCTGTTCCTGCCCGCCGAACGCCGCAGGGCGATTACCGCGCTGTACGCGTTTTGCCGTGAGGTGGACGATACTGTCGACGAATGCACTGATCCCACCGTCGCGCGTAACAAACTGATGTGGTGGCGTAAAGAGATTAATGCGATGCTCGCCGGAGCCCCCACCCATCCGGTCACCCAAGCACTCCAACCGCATGTCGCGACCTATGGCCTCGAAGGCAAGCATCTCCAGGCCATCATTGATGGCATGGAAATGGACCTTGACCAGACGCGCTATCTGGATTTCGCTGGCCTGAAGAAATACTGCTGGCATGTCGCCAGCGTCGTTGGCATCCTGTCGGCAAGCATCTTTGGCGTGACCCGCGCTGAAACCTTGCAGTACGCCGAAAAGCTCGGCCTGGCGTTTCAATTGACGAACATTATTCGTGACGTCGGCGAGGACGCGCGCAAGGGACGCATCTACTTGCCAGTCAACGAACTGCAGCAGTTCAACGTCACCGCCGCAGATATCCTCAACGCCCGCCACAGCGACAAGTTCGAGGCCTTGATGCGGTTCCAGACCGAACGTGCGCAGGCGATGTATGACGAGGCGCTTGCGCTGCTCCCCAAAGAGGACCGCCGCTCACAACGTCCCGGACTGATGATGGCCGCCATCTACCGCGCGCTCCTGGAGGAAATCCAGCGCGATGGTTTTCATGTCCTTAACCACAAGGTCTCACTGACGCCGATCCGCAAGCTCTGGCTTGCATGGAAAACCTACGTGCGCGGCTAGGAAATGCCGGCCTCAATGCATCAACGGTTTCGCAAGGACACGCAATCGTGACAGCGGCCGCGAAAAGAGTGGCTGTCATCGGCGGAGGCTGGGCTGGATGTGCAGCTGCAGTGGAACTCGCGCAGCGCGGTGACGTGGTCACCATCTTTGAAGCTGCCCGGACACTGGGTGGCCGCGCGCGCCGGGTAGAACTGGCGGGAAAATGTCTCGACAACGGCCAGCACATCCTGCTTGGCGCATACAGCGAGACATTGCGCCTGATGCAGGCTGTCGGCATTCACCCCGATGATGTGCTGCTCCGTTTGCCACTGCAGATGCGCTATCCCGGCTCCGACGGAATGGATTTCATTACTCCACGTTTGCCTGCGCCGCTGCACATGCTGGTGGGTCTTCTCCGTGCCAAGGGGCTTGCCCGGGAGGACAAACTCGCACTCGCGAGGTTTACCACCACCGCCCGCTGGATGGATTGGCAACTGAACAACGATTGCAGCGTGGCCGAATTACTGGAGCGCTTCGACCAGACGGAGCGTTTGATCCACCTGATGTGGCGTCCGCTATGCATCGCAGCCCTCAATACGCCCCCGGAGCGCGCATCAGCCAAGGTATTCCTCAACGTGTTGCGTGACAGCTTAGGCGCAAGGCGCCGCGCTTCCGACATGCTGCTGCCCCGCGTCGACCTCACGATGCTCTTTCCGGAACATGCGGCCAGTTTTATCCAACAGCATGGCGGTGAAGTCCGGCATGGGGCCTCCGTGAAGTCCATCCGGACTACACTATCTGGCTGGTGCGTCACATGCAACGGACAACTTGAGGGCGCACACGAGCACTTCGACGCGGTTATTGTGGCAACGTCACCGGCGCATGCGGCCAACCTGCTGGAGGGGCTTGGCAACGCAGTCTCGGTTCCATCATTCACGTACGAGCCGATCACAACCTGTTATTTGCAATACGATGCGACGGTGAGGTTGCCAAACCCGTTCTTCGCACTTATCGACAATACGAGAAACCGGGAATGGGGACAGTTCGTATTTGACCGCGGCTGGCTCGACAAAGAACAGGCGGGTCTGCTGGCGGTCGTTGTGAGCGCATCGGAGGAACTGCTGGAGCACGCTCATGAAGAATTGACCGATGCGATCAGCGCCCAGCTCGCGCGCGCGCTTCAGCGGCCAGAACTGTCCACACCGCGCTGGACAAAAGTCATCACCGAAAAGCGGGCAACCTTCTCATGCACACCTGGGCTGCTCCGGCCGGCGAACGCCACCGCCCTTCCCGGACTTGCACTCGCCGGAGACTACACCGAATGCGACTACCCGGCCACGCTGGAGTCGGCCACGAGAAGCGGCGTACTTGCCGCACGATGCATCTAAGAGTACTTTCTAGGCAGGCACCGCCTGGCGCACCTCTACCGGATCGGCTCCAATAAAACCGCCGTTTTCATCATGGTAAGCAATGAGGCATCGTAATTTCTGCCATGCCGCGATATCCAGCGGCGACAATCCGCATTTCAGGGACAGTTCCTTGGGGCTAACCGGTTCTGCGGAAGAACGCCGGTGCTTATTATGAAAACGCAAGTACTCCGAGACAGCCCACAACAGCAGGATGCTGCCAAGTGCAACGACGACGATCGAGTACAAACCCATGAGCCGCTTTAGCTCCGTGACCTGGTACTCCCACTGGAAATAGGTATGCGCCTGGTAGAAACCCAAACCCCATGCGGCAAGCGTAATCAGCGGCAACCAGAGGTATAGCCAGATTGCCCAGAATGCCGTGGTGATAACACTCCAACCAATGCGGCTGGACATGGGAACCAGCGACGGCTGGTCAATGATCAATGGCTTCTTCTTTTTTTCGCTCATGGCTCAATGCTCCGATGTGGTCTCCAGCGCTGCTGTAGGCGCCGCCTTTGCGCCGGGCTGCTGTGCCGCAGCCGGTGCATTCTCCAGCCCGGTTTCCGTAGCGCGTATTCCACGATCCGGGCTGACCCAGACAGCACGCTTTCCGGGCCGACGGAGGAAGGCCTTGGGTACTGCAACAACTGTCGTTGCCATATTGAGCATCCAGTACGCAAGCGGATACCAGATCATCCAGTAGAAGTGTCGCAGCATCGGACGGTCATACGAGCGGTCCAGCATCATGGCCACCAAGACCTGCATCAGGCAGGTCGTTCCGATCAAGACGCCATGCCATCCGGGCAGAATGGAAACTTGCCACCGTTCCGGAAGGGGGAACACGAGGCCGAGAAGCCAGGCGCCGAGCACAAAGAACATCGAATACGCCCAGCAGACCGAGGTAATGTATTCGAGATAGATCACCCACATGCGCCGGGAGCGCCAGTGGCCGAAGATGAAAGCGTACTTGCGTAGCGCCTGGCTGCCGCCCATTGCCCAGCGAAGACGCTGTTTCCATAGTCCCTTTAAAGTTTCCGGCATGAGGATCCAGCACAGCGCGTGGGGCTCGAAGCGGACATCCCAATGGTTAACCTGCATCTTCCAGCTGATGTCGATATCTTCCGTCAGCATGTCGGGACTCCAGAAGCCGCTCTGGACTATCGCGCGGCGACGAAACATGGCTGCCACACCGGAGACGGTAAAGAGTCGTCCGTAGATGCGCTGCGCGCGCTTGATCACGCCGATGATTGAAGAGAATTCGCCGACCTGCAGTTTCCCGAGCAACGTGGAGCGAGTGCGGATGCGCGGATTGCCTGTAACGGCACCCACACGCGGGCTTCCTTCGAAATGACGCAGCATCCAGGGGATTGCATCGCGATCAAGGATTGCGTCGCCGTCGATACACAGCAGGAATTCACCCGAGGCCATCAGGGTTGCAGTATTCAGGCCAACCGCCTTGCCTTGGTTCTTCGCAAGATGCACGACCCGCAGCCTGGGATGGGTCAACAGCAGTTCATTGAGTATCTTGCCAGTGTCGTCCGTGCTACCGTCGTTGACGCAAATGATTTCATAGTTCGGATAATTCAGGTCCGACAAGGCGTCCACCACGTCGCGGATGTTGTCTGCCTCGTTGTAGCACGGCACGACGATGCTCACCATCGGCGTCGAGGTCAATAGGGTCATCGGATCCTTCGTCTTGAGGCTCTTCCGCTCGTAATGGAAGTAGTACGCGATGGCGCCGATCATCCACACGTACGCCATGAACAGCGGATAGTAGAAGGTAAAGTCGAACAAGAACGTGTCGAATCTCATTTAGCGCCTCACTGGGAAGGTTTCGACCGAAATCGCGGGCTTGATTACAGTCTCGTCCGGCTGGTTCTGATGAAAATCGTCCGGGTAGTAGCCCCAATGGCGCGCGCCGGCCAGGCGCAATTGACGCGAATGTGCGACAAGGGTCTTTGCCGGAATCGGTTTGCCTGTCTTCCAGTCGCGGCTCTGCAGCTCAAAGATCGTCTTCCGCAGCCCGTCAGGCTGTGCCTTCACTTTCGATAGCAACTGGGAGTACCACTTCCCGGGATCGGGTGCCCCCTCCATGTAGGGCATCGCCATCACCGCCGTGTAGTCGTATGCCGCCAGAAAATCTGACAGGCGCTGCGCATACCACTCTTCAGACGCAGGCTCCATCACCGGTTGCGCGTACAGGTTGCGGGCGGTCAGCAGGTTCGGCTGGTATTCGCGCAGCACGCGCGCCAGTTCCAAGGTAAAGGACGTCAGATGCGCCGTCTTCTTTTCAGTCCATAAGCGGTGCTTTATCGGATCGCCCCGCAGGGCATCGACCGAATCCGCCATCTGCCACTGCTCCCGGTAATACTGCAAGGCAGCCGGGCTACTGTCTTCGTAGTCGGACAGCGTGGCGTCATCATGGAACAGTACCCCGGCGAACTGTGCATGCTTGCCAAGGTCTTCATAGATTTCCATGATCGTTTTGCGTGCCTGTGCATCAAACGGTGAAAGGCGGTGATAGCGACCTTCGCTTGCGCCGGCAGGTGCGCCCGGCATCACCTGCACCAGACGTTTGGCAGCCGGATGCTCGCCTTTCAGTTTGAATGCCAGCACTGGCATCCAAGCATAAACCTTCACCGCGGTACGAGTCGTAAGTTGCCAGGCGACGCGCGAAAACAGGTCGGCACGCATCTGCAGATGCCGGTTCGGAAAATACAGCTCTTCCGCTACGCCATCCCCGTCTGGATCTGCATAGGCCTGCAGATAAACAGTACTCGGACGCAGCCGGACCATCCGGTCAAGCAGCAGGGAGAGATTTTCTTCCTGCTTCTGCGGGTCGGCGTCATAGACATAGTCGAGGTCGACATGAATGACTCGTTCCGGGCGCCCCGGCGCACCTGCCTGCGGCGCGGGTTCTCGCAGCAACTGCGCAAGGTCGGAGATATTGGTGTCGTATGTAATCAGCGTACGCCGGATACGCTGCAGCGAGTCGGACGGAGTATTCGGGCCCGGCTCTAGGTTGAGCGTAAGCTGCATACCGGCTTCTGCCGCGAACCTGAGGACGGGATGATTGTAAGCACCGTACGGCCATACCATTACGCGCGGTTTGGCGCGGAGCTCGCGCTGCAGCAGATCATTGTTCCGCTGCAGATCGCCCCTGATGCGCTCGGCGTACTGGTCATCGGTTTCGTAGCCCTGTTGCTGCCCGAAATAAAGGCGCGAAACTGCCGAAGGAATTTCGTTGCCTTGCGGGTTGGCCTGGATCCCCTTGTGCAAGCCATAGGAGTGCGACGCAACTTCCACGAGGCCGGATGCGACGGTCTCCCGCACCTCCGCCCAGCTCATGAACTCGGTGCGCGGCATCAAACGCTCCCCATACTGGACCTGCTCCCCCGGTTGCGCGTCCATCCACTCCCCTACCAGCGCCAGGACCGCCGGATAGTTGAATAGCTTCAGCAACGGAAAGACCTTGGTGTAGAAGCTCTTGTATCCGTCGTCGAAAGTCAGCAGGATGGCCTTCTCAGGCAGCACAGCACGCCCGGCGCGTGCATCAATCACCTGCTGGAGACTGACTGGCTGGTAGCCGCTTTCTGCAAGCCAGGAGAAATGCTCTACCAGGTCGCGCGTATCGATCGCTGTCGGTTCAGGCCAGGTGCGAAAAGACTCGCGTACGTTGTCGCGAACATCGTGATACGACAGCACGCGGAAGCTCTGTGCGGGGTCGCGCACTTCCTTTGCCGTGACCGGCAACAGCACTGCTCCGGTGCGCTCCTGCGCAAACGCGGCGTTGGAGAGCATTACAAGCGTGAGCCAGGTACACACCATGCAGAACACGGTAATGACCCCCCGCGACGGCGAGCGTCCATACTTGTTTTCGAGTACCGAGATCGAGTACATGCTCATTTCATCCGCCAATAGAGACTCAGATACGCGTAGTTGCGGTGCTCACGCTCGCCGTCATACGGATGAAGCGAGTGCCCGATTCCGTACAGCAGATACAGGGTTGGATCCATGCGCCATTCATGCTCGTAGCGCAGGTCGCCGACCTCCCCGCCGGAATAGCCTTTTTGCGAATAATGTCCCGCCGTGAACGAGACCCGCTGCCGGAATGCGTTCTCGTAACGCCGCCAGCCCAGCCATTCCCCCACCATCGTCACGGTCGCTTCTCGATCGCGCTCCGGATTGAAGTAACTGGTATCGGTCTCGCTGTTTCTCGATGCGGAAAACGCTGCCGTGGTCGACAGCTTGAATATCGGGCCGGAGATCCAGCGTTCGGTCCACCACAAGCGCGCGGCATAACGCGTGTTGTCATCGGAAAAACGCGTTTGTGCGATCTCGGCACCAACCATGCGCGATTCGTGTTTCGTCCATGCCGTACCAAGGGACAATGAACGGCCGGTCACGCCATCGCGGTAAGCGGCAGCCGCAAGGTCGTTCACGTTGCTGTCGAATTTTGCGTAGCTTCTCCACTGGTCGGACCAGCCAACGGAGACGCTTGCCGCGACACCGTCGCGGTCCGCGTCGCCTGAAGCATGGTTCAACTCCACTGCAGTGCTAATACCGTTCAGACGGTAATCCATGCCGATGCCGTATCGCGTGCGTGACACCGACTCGTCGTCCGCGTCGCCCTCTGCACGGTTTACGCGGACAAATGCCCGGTACGGCGTGCCGATCGACTTGGTCAGCGGCGGCGAGTACAGGATCGCATCGAAAACCGATTCCGCACCGGCGTTTTCTGCGCCCCGCCCTATTACCGTGTCTACCTGCAAGTGGTATGCGTCGTGGCTGTCTAGCTCCCGCTTGAAGACCTGAACCGCCATCCGGTCGGGATAATTTTCCTGCACCGAGGCGAAGACAACATTGGCGTCATCCAGCCTGTTCAATGTCACCAAGCCTTCCGCATGTCCGAGCCCGGCCTCGACCGACTCGGGATAGTCTGCCTGCAGAAGTGCATATTCTTCCAGCGAGGCACGGGGATGCTCCCTCACCAATTGCAGCAATGCCCAGGAAGAACGGATGTCATGATTGAAAGGAGCCAGTGCGCGGAGTTCTGCAAGCCGTTGCTCCGCAAGCTCAGCGCGGTCGGCATACAGGCGCACAAGTGCGGCCATCAGTGCGCTCCGCGCGTATTCATCATTCGGCGCTTCAACGGCGGCAACACCCTTGTTCATGTAGGCAGGCATACCTGCAAGAAGGCGGTCTGCCAATTCCTCTGCTTCGCGATGTTGTTCGGCCTCGCCGTAGGCGTACAAAAGCGCGATTTGCCAATCGAATGCATCCGGCAGCTTTGCGCTTTCCGCATCATTGAGCACGCTCAGGTAAAGATCGCGCGCACGCTCTGGCTGTCGCTGTTCAAGATAGGCATCCGCTGCGGCCGCCCTGACATAAGGCGGTATCGCTACCTTTTGTTCTAGCAAGGACTCATAGAGCTCGATCGCTTCGCGCGTGCGTACGCGATTGCTCAACGCAACGACACGGTCGAATGAGTTGCGTGTTGTCGGGCCAAATTGTTTTGCAGTGTCTTCATTCTGCTTTAGGGCGAGATCAGTGGCAGCAAAGCGACCAGGCGTATCATCCGCCTCCAGCTGCGCCTTACCGAAGAGCACGGTTCGTGCAGAAGCGTCATAGGCAAGGCGGCTACGCTCTTCCACCGTGAACGCTTCCGGGCGGCTTTCCGCCAGCCGACGTGCGAGATGAAAAGCACCTGCGTTATTGAGCGCAAAGACGCGCCCGCGCAATGCATAACGGAAGTTCGGTTCAAGCCGCAGTACCTCCTGATACATAGCTGCGGCGGGGATCCATTCCTTGCGCGTCTCATATGCCTCGGCCAGAGCAACGATCAACGGCGCATCGCGACGTGTATAGGAGGAAGTTGTAGCGGGCAATCGCGACTTGATGTGATCGAGCGCTGCCTGATCCTGCCCTTGTGAAAGCCACGCGTAAGCGAGGCCAGCATGCGCTTCAGCATCGTCCGGTGTCTTAGTAAGGAGTAGTTGATAAGCGGCTTCGGCTTCTTTCGCCTTTCCTGCCGCCCGTGCCGAGTGCGCTACGGATTTGATTGCATACGGCGGCGCTTCGGCCTGAACGACCTTGCCGTAGTACTGCAACGCGGCCTCATGCTGGCCGGCCATATCGAGTACTGCGGCGAGGTCATAGACGATCCTGAGGTCCTTTGGATCGTTGCGATGCCATTCATTGAGTTTGGCAAGAGCGGTGCCTGTGTCGCCGCTGCGTGCAGCGTAAATAGCGGCGTCGTACTCTGCGGCCGGCACTGCTGCGCGCACCGACGCCATAAGCAGCCATGCGGCAGAGGCAATATAGATGGAATACGGCCGACCCAAATGCATTGCGGTTCCCCCTGAGGATGAAAAGTGCAACAGTGCACTTTTGCCGCAATGTCATTTTCTCTCTGGAACTTAATGCATCACAGCATGTTTCCAGACTAGCATTTTCATAATTGCATTGTAATAATTTGTAAAAACCGTTGAGCTAGGTCAACCCACCATTTCCCTGTGGAAATGCAATCAATCGTGCTCCCGCACGCGGTTTAGTGCTTCGTCGATCCGCTCGACACCGATCACTGTCAGGCCTTCGATCTTTTGCTTCGGTGCATTCGATTTGGGGATGAGCGCCAACGAAAATCCGAGTTTGGCCGCTTCGCGAAGCCGCTCCTGTCCACGCGGCGCGGGCCGGATCTCGCCAGCCAGTCCAACTTCTCCGAATACCACCAGCCCGCGCGGTAGCGGTTTGTTCCGCATCGATGAATGAATGGCGAGCAATACCGCAAGGTCTGCGGCGGGCTCGCTGATTTTCACGCCGCCCACTGCATTAATGAATACATCCTGGTCGAATGCCGCGATCGCTGCATGCCGATGCAATACGGCAAGTAGCATGGCCAGCCGGTTCTGCTCCAGTCCCACCGAAAGCCGCCTTGCGTTAGGCACATGGGAAGTATCGACCAGTGCCTGGATCTCAACGAGCAACGGACGCGTCCCCTCCTGCGTTACCATCACGCAGGAGCCCGGGACCTGGCTGTCATGCTGGGACAGGAACAAGGCCGAGGGATTGGATACGCCCTTCAAACCTTTTTCCGTCATGGCGAATACACCTAGTTCGTTTACCGCACCAAAACGGTTCTTGAAAGCGCGTACCAGTCGGAAACTGGAATGCGTATCACCTTCGAAATACAGCACGGTATCGACGATGTGCTCCAGCACGCGCGGCCCAGCCAACGCACCCTCCTTCGTCACGTGGCCGACCATGATGATGGTGATGCCGGACTGTTTCGCAACGCGCGTCAACTGAGCAGCGCATTCGCGCACCTGCGCCACGGAGCCAGGCGCTGAAGTCAGCGCCTCCGAGTACACCGTCTGGATGGAGTCGATCACCGCAACCTGCGGCTTGTGCTCGGCGAGCGTATTGAGGATCTTCTCGAGCTGGATCTCTGCCTGGAGCTGGAGTTCCTTCGCATCAATCGCAAGGCGTTTGGCGCGCAGCGCAATCTGCGCGCCGGATTCCTCGCCGCTGACGTAAAGCACTTTCTTTACGCGCGACATATTAGCCAGTGCCTGCAACAGCAAGGTCGACTTGCCGATGCCCGGGTCGCCGCCGATGAGGACGACACCACCGGCCACGAGCCCACCGCCCAGCACACGGTCAAACTCTTCAATACCGGTGCCGAAACGCGGCACGTCGATCGCTTCGATATCCGCAAGACTTAGAATCGGGGAAGTCTGGGCCAGCCCTTGATACTGCGCGGAAAAGCGGTTTCCCGCAGGTTCGACGACGGTTTCGACCAGCGTATTCCACTGACCGCACGAAGCGCACTGGCCAGCCCACTTGCTCGCAACGCCGCCGCATTCGGTACAGGTGTAATTTGTCTTCTGTTTTGCCATGAAAATAAAATAACTGAGTTCCGCTCGACGGGCTGGCTGTTATCGCTCCACGATTGCGACGCGCGGCGCGAGAGCGCACATCAGCTCATAGCCAATGGTTCCGGCAGCGGTTGCCACCTCGTCAATCGGGAGACCTTCACCCCATAAAACGACCTTGCTACCAACATGGGCACTGGGGACATCCGTAAGGTCGACCGTGATCATGTCCATTGAAACCCTGCCGACGATTCTGGTTTTTACGCCGTCAACCACCACTGGAGTGCCGTTCGGCGCATGACGGGGATAGCCATCGGCGTAACCGCAAGCGACAACACCAGTCGTCATTGGTCGATCGGCAACGAAGCGACTGCCATATCCGACCGCATCGCCAGCCCGGATATGTTGCATGCCAATGATTTCACTCGTGAGTGTCATGGCAGGTTTCAGCCCGAATTCTTCCGCAGTGCGTCCGCCCGGGGTAGCGCCGTAAAGCATGATTCCCGGACGTACCCAATCCGATAACACATTCGGAGACGTCAATACCGCTGCCGAATTGGACACGCTGCGCGCACCAGGCAGTCCTTCAGTTGCAGCCTCAAAGCGGCGAAGCTGCTCCTGCATCGACATCCCGGCATTGGCCGGATCATCCGCGTTGGCGAAATGCGTCATCATTGAAATGCCCCCCACAGAAGCGGTCGCACGCAAGCGCTCGTAGGCGGCACGAAATGCTTCGGGCCGGAATCCCAGCCGATTCATGCCACTGTTCATCTTCAGATGGACATCGATCGGCGACGCAAGCTTAGCCCGTGCAAGCATGTCAATCTGCTCATTGCAATGCACCGCCACCTGAATACGATGTGATGCAACAAGCGGCAAGTCCGCTTGATCGAAAAACCCCTCCAGCAAAAGGATAGGTTTTTGCCAACCCATTTCGCGCAACCTTACCGCACTGTCGACTTCGATCAGCGCCAGTCCATTCGCATCTGAGAAGGCACGCATTCCGCGCGCCAGTCCATGGCCATATGCATTTGCCTTCACCACCGCCCATATGTTTGAGCGTGGGGTGGAAGTCCTTGCAACGTTGAGGTTGTGCCGCATCGCGGCGGTATCAATGGTGGCGACGAGGGGTCTGGGCATGAAACAAAGTTAGATGATGTACAACGAGGGGAGCTGTTCATTTTACCGGACGCAGCAGATTCGCTCTCGGGAAAACCTGCGGTTCTGCCGACTTTTCATGGTATAAAGCAAGCCGGAGACAGATGAGAGACATTGGTACGGCTCAATATGCGGATGAATCGCGGTTTTTATACCATTATGGCGGCGCAGTTTTTTTCGTCGCTTGCAGATAACGCTCTCCTCATCGCGGCCATCGCACTTTTGACAACAATGCAAGCACCAGCGTGGATGACCCCGCTGCTCAAGCTGTTCTTCGTGCTGTCTTACGTGCTGCTCGCTGCGTTCGTCGGCGCCTTTGCAGACTCGCTGCCCAAGGGCCGCGTCATGTTCATTACCAACCTGATCAAGATATTCGGTTGTGTGATGATGTTCGCCAGCGTCCACCCTCTTATTGCCTATGGCATCGTCGGCTTTGGTGCTGCAGCGTATTCGCCCGCCAAATACGGCATTCTTACCGAACTGCTTCCACCGGAAAAACTGGTCGCCGCCAATGGCTGGATCGAAGGCCTGACGGTTATTTCGATTATTCTCGGCACCGTGATGGGAGGCGCCCTCGTTAATTCACAGGTGGCAGCTTCCCTGTTGAGCATCGATTTCCCGGTCATTGACCTGGGCATTGACACGGCTGCCGAGGCTGCGCTCTCGGTCATCATGCTGGTCTACCTTGCCGCTGCCGCGTTCAACCTGCGGATCCCGGATACAGGCGCTCGCTACCCTCACCAGGAACGAAACCCAATCAAACTAGTTGTTGATTTCGCCGGCTGTTTCACCACTCTGTGGAAGGACAAACTGGGGCAGATTTCGCTCGCCGTTACCACGTTGTTCTGGGGTGCTGGCGCGACGCTGCAGTTCATCGTCCTCAAGTGGGCGGAGAAATCACTCAATATGCCGCTCGACAAGGCAGCGATCCTTCAAGGCGTGTTCGCCATCGGCGTGGCTATTGGCGCCACCGCTGCAGCGCGCTTCGTGCCCCTGAAAAAGGCACTTACCGTAATGCCTCTCGGGGTCGGCATGGGCTTGATTGTAACCACCATGACCATGGTGCACTCCGTCTGGCTTGCTTATGTGCTACTTGTGTTGATCGGTGCTCTCGCCGGCTATTTCGTCGTACCGATGAATGCACTGCTGCAGCATCGCGGCCATGTGCTGCTTTCGGCCGGCCACTCGATCGCGGTTCAGAATTTCAACGAAAACCTGTCTGTGCTGACCATGCTGATGCTGTATGCGCTGATGGTCAAACTGAACTTGGACATTAATGTCGTTATCGTTTTGTTTGGTCTGTTCGTGGCTGGCACGATGATCCTTGCCATGCGCAAGCATGGAGCAAACCAGCGCTTGCATGACTCCCTTTCATTGATCGGCGAACACAAGCACTGATGCAGTAGCGGCAAAGGCCTTGCTGTCGTGCCGCCATCAGGCAAAACTTGCTCAGGCAGGATGCGCGATGCGTGACTCGGCGCGGCTGCGCCAGTCATCTGGCACGATGAATCCGCGATCCATCTCCAGCATGTCTTTTCCATCCGGCTCGACAATCGCAATCAATACAGGGGTACGGTGTTGCTCAAAATGACTGGCCAGTAACAAATTCAAATCAGCCGAATCCAAGGTATTTTCGATAGATGTTTTGGCTGGAGCGAGCCAGCTCAATCTTGGCAACACCGCATAACGCCCTGTTTCGCTTCCGCTGAATTCCCCGAAGTCCTTTTGCTCCAGCCAGAAGCCGCGGCAATGTGCACGCGCAATCCCCTGCGGCAGTTCAGTCACCGGCGTCTGCCGGTGGTAAAACAGCCATCCCTTGACAAGGGCCTGTGCGAAAGCGATTTGCTCGGTCAGTTGTTGCCGCGCGGCCGGATGCTGTGACAACGACAACTGGCGCTCCATGATCTTGCGGACTTTCGCGCCCAATGTGTCGGCCAGGTTCGGCCCGACGAAATACTCTGCATGACGTCCATGGCCGCTCGACTCCAGCAGGTAGAGCTTGGTTGCGAATTCCCAGTGCACCAGGTCCTTGCCCTGACGCACCAGAAAGTCAAATTCGCCAATGGTCTCGTTCTTGCCTGCTTGCACCTGCACACCATGTGCGACGAGCATGTCGCGATGCATGAGGTAAAACGCCATCAGTTTTTCGGCATACCTACCGAGACGGGTGAAGGGTTGCAAGCCGATGAAGGCGTGCAGGTCGCCTGGTGCGCGATCAATCGAGGTTAGCCACGCTGCCGTATCGTCATCAACCGAACCGAGCGTGGCAATGCGGCCGCTCCACTGTTCGGCCCCAGGGTCAAGCAGGTCCGGCGCATCGAGCAGCCATGCCAGAGTCCGGACATGCGGGTCGACCAGATGATTCCAGCGCCGGTGGAACTGTGCCTGAAAAGTCTGGGGCGAATGGTCAGTCGGCACCTGCATAGGTTGCCATGGCGAGGCACAAATCGGTCCACGTTTTCTTCTTGTCGACCAGATTGCGCAATAGATAGGCTGGATGGTAGGTCACCACCAGCGGTTTTCCCGCATAGCGATGGACTGTCCCGCGCAGCTTGGAAACCGGCGTCTCGGCATCGAGCCCCATCAATGAAATCGCCGCGGTCTTGCCCAGTGCGACAAGCACCGTCGGCTGGATCAGCTCGATTTGCCGTCGCAAATAAGGCAAGCATGCCGCGGCTTCGGCCGGTGTCGGTGGACGATCACGTCCGCTTTCATCGGTGGGGCGGCATTTCACGATGTTGGCGATATAGGCGTTGTCACCACGCTTTAAGCCCATCGCAAGCAGCATGTTGTCCAGCAGCTTGCCTGCCGGTCCAACGAAGGGTTCGCCTTTGAGATCTTCATTGCGCCCTGGCCCCTCGCCGATAAAGAGCCATTTCGCCTTCTCGTCACCGACGCCAAAGACCGTATTGGTTCTCCCACGGCACAGTCCACACTTGGTGCAGTTGGCGACAGTATTCTTGAGTTGCTGCCAGTCCATGCCGGCGACGTCGTCATGCTCCATTCCGTCGTCTAGGACAAGACTATCCTCTGAGAAGAACGGCTCCGACATATCAATCGGTGGCACGTCAAATTCGGCGTCTGCCTGCCTGACCTCCGCAACAACGGCCTCTTCGACGCGTGTGACGGGTGCCGCAGGAAGGTCTCGGCGTTGCCAGACTGGTCCAATGCCGATCTCCTGCAGAAAAGCAAGCCGGCGTTCGTCCATCGGCGTCGTCATATATGAAACCTCATCACGATTGCATCTTCCCGGGTATTGCCGTCACCCGGGTAATAGCCCTTGCGAAGTCCAATCTGCACAAAGCCGTAGCGCTGGTACACGGCCAATGCGCGGACATTGGAGGGCCGTACTTCAAGTAGCACGGACGTCATGCCATTTTCCTTGGCGATGGCCATGATTTTGTCCAGCTGCAGGCGTCCGACTCCCTGTCCATGCAGATCGCGCCGCACGCTGATATTCAGCAGGTGCGCCTCGTCCACTGCGAGCATCAGCAAGAAATATCCAGCCAGCGCGGCGGACGGTTCGCGCACGGTCCAAGCCTGGTATCCGCTATACAGCGAGTCGAGGAAATTGCCGCGTGTCCAAGGATGCGGATAGACGCTGTTTTCGATATTCATCACTTCCGGCAGGTCATTGACCTGCATCGGTGCGAAGCGTAGTGCGGACAAATCGGTCAAGCGTGCGATGTCCTGGTAAACAGCGCTCATGCAGCCACCTTGGCCAGACGCTCGACTGTTGTGAGCGCCACCTTGTTGCGCAAGTAAATTGGCTGTGCATCCCGTGCGCTGACCGTCCGTCCGTTTGCCAGCTCATGCTGCGCGAGCTGCGCAATCTGCCGCGCGTGCGGCATCACGTCCTTTTTGGCATTCTTTGCAAACGGCATGACGTCGAACACAGAGGCGTAGGAAATCAATCCGTTGCCGCAGGCGACTACAGGCCCGCACGAGACAACCTCTTCGGGTGACGACAACGTGGGTGCAGTCACAACCTGCCATCCACCGTCGTAACGGTACTGCGCCCAATACACTTCTTCCATGCGGGCGTCGAGCAGGACCAGTACCTCGCTCGCTGCAAAACTTTCGCGGCACGCCTGGGCCATTGCCTCCAAGGTAACAACCGGAATAACGGGCAAATCGAGTCCAAACGCCAAACCTTGCGCTGCGCCGCATGCAGTACGCACTCCGGTAAATGCTCCCGGCCCGGCACCAAATGCGATAGCGTCGCACTGTACCAGTCCTATCCCGGCCTGCGCCAGCAATGCCTGCACCATCGGCAGCAGCGTCTGGGAATGGGTTTGCACGCCCTCCGCTTCATGCGCGATGATGTCGCCGCGATGCAGTAAGGCGACCGAGGCGAGTTCGGAAGAGGTTTCAATGGCAAGAATCGTAGGCATGGCGATATTTTACCGTGCCGGCTTGCTCGGGCGTGATGACAAATTGCAGGCGAAATAGCGGCATGTCGGCTTGACAACCAACGTCGCGCCGGAGTCAACGTGACGAGTGTTACTGGCACTGGAGCAATTGGGATCCCTATCCCTTACAATAGGCACCCACGCCAACTTGACGCTTACCATGCAACAATCCGCCATCACACTGGACAGCCAAAACATGGCACAACTGGCCCAGTGGCTCGACGAAGATTCCTGGGTAATTGCCTGCCTCTGCGCAGCCTGGTGCGACACATGCCGTGCCTACCGCAGCAGTTTTGACAAGCTGGCCGCCGAACATCCGGACAAGCGCTTCGTGTGGATCGATATCGAGGACCAGGCGGATTTCATCGGCGACATTGATGTCGAAAATTTCCCGACGTTATTGATACAGCGTGGCGAAAATGTCGCGTTTTTCGGCACCGTGTTGCCTGACGCAAAACTCGCTGATCGCCTGATTCAGGCGCAGGCAGAAAAAAGCGATGCGGAGTTACGTTCGGAGGCATCAAGCTCGCCTGAACGCGCCGAGTGGCAGCGCGACTGCAATTTGCGCAGCCGGCTGCATGAAGCTGGAATTTAGATCAACCTCGCAGGCTGTTGAAAAACTACTGCGCGGGCTGATCCTAAGGCCTGCGGTGTTCTGCGTTCCACTCGTACGCTTGCGCTCGTCAGCCTCAATCCCCGTTCGCTCGCGACGTTTTCAACAGCCTGCTAGGCAAGGCGTAATGGCAAGCTGCGCAGGCGTTTTCCGGTCAGTGTAAACACAGCATTTGCCACTGCCGGCGCAATCGGTGGCGTGCCCGGTTCGCCAACACCTTCGGGAGGTTCCGCATTCTTGATGATGACCGTATCCACCACCGGTACCTGGCTCATTCGCAATACCGGATAATCGTGGAAGTTCTGCTGCTGCACCTTGCCATCCTTGAGCGTGACTTCGCCGAACAGAGCCGCGCTCAGTCCGAATATGACGGACGACTCCATTTGCTGCGCGATGATATTGGGATTGACCGCAATCCCGCAATCGATGGCGCACGTAACCTTATGCACCCGGATTTCGTTACCCACAAGAGAGACTTCCGCGACTTGGGCGACGATGGAACCGAAGGACTGGTGTAGCGCTACACCATGCGCCCTCCCGGATGCCGGTTTGCCAGCCTTTGCCACTGCCGCGTCAAGCACTGCACGATGGCGCGGGTGCTTCTTGAGGTAGCTTCGTCGGAAATCGACCGGATCCTTGCCTGCGGCGTGCGCCAGTTCATCGATGAAGCTCTCCTTGAAAAACGCATTGTGCGAGTGTCCGACGGAACGCCAGTAACCGAGCGGCACCGGCGTCGGCACCGTCACATGCGCAATGCGCTGGTGCGCGAATTCATAAGGCATGTCGAAAGCGCCTTCGGCCGTGGTCTTGTCCGGCCCTGCCCCCATCAGTCCAAACGTGCGCTCGAGGACCTGGTGTGTAATTGCACCTGATGCCAGCTTGTTGTCGTAGGCTACGACATTACCCTCGGCGTCCACCGAAGCCGTGAAGCGTGCCAGAGCCGCCGGGCGGTACATATCGTGCTGCATGTCCTCCTCGCGGCTCCAGATCACCTGTACCGGCAAGCCACCTGTCGCCATCGCGATTGCGACTGCCTGCGCCACCATGTCGACTTCCAGCCGTCGACCGAAACCGCCGCCGAGGTATGTGACATGCAGCGTCACATCATCCGCATCGACGTTGGCGACCTTGGCCGCGGTATCGGCTGCAATGCTCGGAACCTGGGTGGAGACCCAGACGTTCACCTTGCCGTCCTTGACTTGGGCAGTGCAATTGATTGGCTCCATCGTCGCGTGCGCGAGGAAAGGTGCTGTGTACTCGGCTTTCAGGTTTTTCGCCGCCTTCTCAGGTTGCGGCTCGCCGTTGTGGTAATAGGTAAAGCCCGATTCGGTATCGAGTTTGGCGCGCAACTCCTCAAACACACCGGCAGTGGACAGCTTCGCATGAGGACCATCGTTCCAGCTGACCGGCAAGGCAGCTATGGCTTGTTTTGCCTGCCAATAGGACTTCGCCAACACCGCAACACCCGTCATGCCTGGAGCAGCCCCCGAGAAATCCACAACGCGAATCACACCCGGCATCGCCTTGACGGCGTCGGCATCGAATTTCTGTACCGCGCCCCCAATCGTCGGCGACATCTTGACGGCGGCATAGATGAGGCCTTCGGGGCGCGCATCCAGCCCATATCCCGCCGTGCCGTTCACCTTGGCAGCGGAATCGCGCCGCGGCTGCGGCGTGCCGATAAGCTTGAAGTCCTTCGGGTCCTTAAGCCGGATGGTATCGGGCGAGCTGCCAACGGCCTTGGCCGCCAGTTCCCCGTATGTCGCGTGCTTGCCGCTGGTGTGCAGAACCGATCCGTTTTCGGTCGTGCATTCCGCCGCTGGCACATTCCACTCTTTCGCTGCAGCTGCGACCAGCATTGCACGTGCCGTCGCACCGGCTTCGCGCAGCGGGTGCCATGTGTCCTTGACCGAGGAAGAACCACCGGTAACCATGAGGCCGAGTTCGCGCGCTGTCTTGCCGGTCAACCAGCGTGCCACTTCCTTGAGCGTGCCTGCGCCATCAGGATGAAACGGCAATCCATCCTGCAGCATGGCGACATTGCCGAAAATCTTGTCGAGCGGAGCGCGTTCGATCTGGACCATCGACAGCGGCACATCGAGCTCTTCCGCCACCAGCATGGGAAGCGCGGAATACACGCCCTGTCCCATCTCGCATTGCGGCATCGCCACGGTCACAATGCCGTCGCTGGCAATTTTCACCCAGCCGTTCAATGCGACTTCCCCTTCCTTTGTCGGCAGGCTCTTTGCGGTATGCAGGCGCTGACGAGCCGGCGTCACGCCCCAGCCAACGATCAACGCCCCGGCAACGCCCAGGCCACCGAGAATAAAACGGCGACGCGATCGCTTTTCCGGCTTGGTGGATTGCATGGTTCCTCCGTATTTTGTTTTGTGTTGTTTGTGGCATGCTACTCGAAACCCTTGCCCCTTTGCTCGAGGAGAACCGAGCATATCCTCTACATCTTTTTCGACGCAAAACAAGATGACCCAGAATTTTTTTCAATCCTTCATCATCCTGTTGCTGGTGACCGATCCGTTCGGCAATGTGCCACTGTTCGCAAGCGCGCTGGCCAATGTCCCGCCTGAACGGCGCGGGCGCGTGATCGTGCGCGAATGCGCGATCGCCTTCCTGATCCTGCTCTTGTTCATGTTCTTCGGACGTCACTTCCTGACTGCACTGCAACTTAGCGACATCGCGCTGCGCATCGGCGGTGGCGTGATCCTGTTCCTGATTGCGCTGCGAATGGTTTTCCCCCAACCCGGTGGCGTCTTTGGTGATCCGGAGACTGTGGGCGAGCCGTTTATCGTTCCATTGGCCATCCCGGCATTGGCCGGCCCATCCGCCCTAGTGACAGTGCTACTGTTCTCTTCGACAAGCACGACGGAAACCCTGTTGCATGTCGCTGTGTTGTCGATAGTTGCTGTCGTGTGGCTGATCGTGCTTTTGGGGGCTGAGCGCATGCAGCGCGCGCTGGGTCCACGGGTGATGGCGGCGTTTGAACGCCTGATGGGCCTGATCCTGACGGCGATGGCGGTAGAGATGCTGCTGGCCGGGATAAGGGAATATGTGCAGTCGCTTTAGCCGTGAAGCCTTAAGAGGTTACAGCTTGCTTCGTACCCAGTTTGCGAGCTCGTCCTCACCGAGATCGGCGGCGCTGGCCTGCCATATGACACGCGCGGCTTCTTCCGATGAAGCATTCAACTGCCAATTATTCAGGTACAGGAACAGCCCCATCGCCAGGAACGCGGCGTGCTCATTCCCGACGACGAAAGGACGGTATTTCAGGATACCTACCGCGTAGGCTGCGGCGAGATCGGCGACATCTGCATGTTGCATGACTGCCTGATTGAGCGGATAGGCGAATGCCTGGTCAAGCAGCATCCCGTCGGAGGCGTCGAGGTCGCCTGGAAGATCGCTCAGGCTTTCCCGCTGCAACAGGAGCAGCGCATCGGGGTCAATGGAACGCAGGTTCATTCGCTTAACATGCGCAGCGCGTCACGGTAATCACGTATAAATGCGCGCCCTGCCTGGAGTTGGTCTTGTATGACCGGGTTATGGGATGTCAGCGTCAAGCCCCCTGCCGTTTCGGTCAGGAATACGGTCCCACCTACACCGCATTTCAGCTTGGCCAAGGCCTCCTTTGGAAGGGCCAAACCTACCGATTCGCCGACCTGTATCAATTTGAGCGCATGCATAAGCATTCCCATGACGTCCGGATCCACTCCATGGTATTCGGGGCACGCAAAAAATCAACGAGTTGCGTCAAAAGGTCTGACGTGGATCGATCTCTTCCCGAGAAGAAATGCTGTGCAATGTGCTGCCGGCTCCTCATCGTCCCACTATCGAGCCATGTGCCTTGGCGCCCCGCCCTTCAGACCGTCTTGTAGAAATAGAAAACAGTCAGGATGAAGCCGACGGTGATGATGAACCGGCGAAGCCACAGCGCCGGTATTTTTCGGGCGATGGTCGCGCCCCAATAGCCACCCAGCGTCGCAGTCGTCAGCATGGTAATCGTATGCGGCCAGCTCACGGCACCAGCGATGACGAAAGTCAGGACGGTGACGCTGTAAATCACCGCTGACAGCAAGTTCTTGATCGCATTGATCTCATGCACATCATCATGGCCCGACATGGCTAGGCTTGCGAGCATCAGTATGCCCATGCCGGCGCCGAAGAAGCCGCCATAAACCGACACGACCGCATGACCGGCAAGTGATGTCGCCGTATTCCCGGGCTGATGCGTCTTCGCGCGGCGCAATAGCGTCGACAGCTGGCCGGAAAAGGCAAACAGCACCGTCGCAAACAACAGCAGCCACGGAATTAGCTTGGAAAATGTGTTGTCCTTCGTCGCTAGCAACAGCAAGCCACCGGCAATGCCGCCAAGAAAGGAAACAATTCCCAGCGGGATGAGATAACGCTTGTATCGCGCAAGCTCCTGGCGATATGCCCACGCACCGGACAGGCTGGCCGGCCAAAGCGCAACCGAATTGCTGGCGTTGGCGGCCACCGGCGGCACCCCGACCGCCAACAGCGCCGGGAAGGACAGGAATGTGCCGCCCCCCGCCACCGAATTCATGGCGCCGGCGCAAAATGCCGCGATGCCCACCAGCGCGATTTCAAAGATGCTCATTTCCCCTCCCGATCCTGTTCTGCTTTTTGTTTTGTACGTAGTGAAGCAACGCGCTCATGTCGTCTCCTTGAGTCGACGCTGGTGAGGTGCTTGTCTGCCAGCGCGCCAAGCGAGTACACATCACATCGAAAAGCGTTTCACAAGCATCAAAGGCAATGGCTTGAATCGTCATGTCATGATGGAGCGTTGCTGTTGAAGGTGAGTATATTTCAATATAAATACGCACAATTTAAACGTTTAATCATTTTATTATTGCGTTTAAGTATCAGCTGAATTACCATTCCAGCAATGGACCACTTCAAACAGATTTCCACTTTTGTCGATGTCGCCGCCAAGGGAAGCCTGTCCGCCGCAGCGCGAGCGGAAGGCATCGCACCGGCAATGATTGGCAGACGGCTCGATGCGCTGGAAGAACGTCTTGGCGTAAAGCTGCTGCAAAGAACCACACGAAAGATTGCACTGACCAATGAGGGCATCGCCTTCCTCGAAGACTGCCAGCGGATCCTGACGGAACTCGAAAATGCCGAGGCGGCGGTGTCGGAGCGAAGTGCCCGTGCCAGCGGCCATCTGCTGATCTCGGCACCGGCCGGATTCGGTCGCCAGCATGTCGCACCATTGATTCCGTCTTTCCTGGCGCAACACCGCGATGTCACGATCACGCTCAACCTGAACGACCGGGTCGTGGATCTGATCGGCGAAGGCATCGACGTCGCGATCCGCATCGCAGCATTGTCGGACTCGAGCCTGATTGGCGTGAAGCTCGCCGATAACAAGCGCGTAGTGGTCGCATCGCCCGACTACATCAAGCGCCACGGCGCACCCACAACGCTCGACGAGCTGGCCAAGCATAACTGCCTTGCCATCAGCAGCGCCGGTAGCCAGCGCGGATGGACATTCCGGCAGCATGGCAAGAACGTCACCCTGCGAGTTACCGGCAACATGGTCTGCAACGACGGCGCCGTACTGCACGACTGGGCGCTTGCTGGCAAAGGCCTGGCATGGCGGTCGATGTGGGAGGTCGCCACCGAGATCGAGTCCGGAAAACTGGTGACAGTGCTGGACGAATTCGCCGCTCCCGGCAACGATATTTATGCCGTATTTGCACAGCGCCGCCATCTTCCTTTGCGCATCCGCGCCTTCGTTGATTTTCTACGCCATGCTTATGCCCAACCGGATTACTGGCGCAGCAGATAACAAAAAATAAGCTGGGTCAACGAATGAAAATTATTCACGAAAAAAAGGATGCGGCACGCCAAATCTCCCGCAACAACCGACTAGAATCCATGATGCCGTATGGCAATTAAATGCTCGGGCCACAGGCTTCGCGCAGAATCCACCTTATTGCATCAAGACCGAAGGAGACATCATGAATTCCGTGCTAAAAGGACTAACTTTTTCTTTGTTTGCCGCCTTCATTAGCACCGCTGCGTGCGCTGCCGAGCGCGGCACTGCCGATGAGGCAAGCGCGCTGGTGAAAAAAGCCGTTGCCTACTTGAAGGCGAATGGCAAGGAGAAAGCGTTTGCGGCCTTTAACGATCCGAAAGGACAGTTCGTCGATCGTGACTTGTACATCTTCGTGTACGACGTGCAGGGTGTGAATCAATCGATAGGCAATGGCAATGCTTCCAGAATGGTTGGCAAGAATCTTCTCGAAATGCGAGACGCTGACGGCAAGTACATCATCAAGAGCATTATTGAAGTTGCCAACAGCAAAGGCAAAGGCTGGGTCGATTACAAATGGCCGAACCCGGTAACCAAGGCCGTGGAATCGAAATCCAGCTACATCGAAAAGGTCGATGACGTTATCGTCGGCTCCGGCATCTACAAGCAGTAAGCAACAATAGATCAACAATAGATCGAATAAAAAGCGGCCTTTACGGCCGCTTTTTATTTACTCAACGGTTACGGACTAAAACTGATAGCCGACGCGCAGCGCCCCCCCCAGTGCCAGCCCTTCACCCAGATCGGAACGGACAGGTCCTTCATCACCACGTGGTTTCCGCCACCCATATCGCGCCGGTAGGTCTGCAACAGGAACTTGCGCTCGTTCTTTACGGCCGCGCTCTCGGTCCGCCCGCGGAAGAAGCGACCGTTGCGGCAATTGGCCTGATTCCATACCGGGTCTGGTCCCTGCGGCTTTGAGCATTTGCGGTTGTGTGTCGGGATATAGCAATGCAAATCCGTCACGATGCCGTAGGCAATTTTTGGCGACCACGTCAGGATATCTTCCAGAATCGGCGGCAGCACCCGGTCAGTGAATTCTGTGAAGCGCGTCATGAATTGTTCCGGATTCGTGCCGGGGATCGGCTGATAATTGCCGTCGAACAGATCCTCGATGCTGATTGCGCCGCTCTGCACAGCCTCCTCAAATAGCCGTCCGACCTTCGTCGCCGCTTCAACAGCCGCGTCAATGAATGGCGTGTCTTCGGTACGGACACCGCTTTCTGCCACCATTTCAATCAGTGCCTCGGACAAGGAAAGGAAGCTGTCCGTCCGCTTGCTCGCCTGCTGCAATGCATTTGCCGTTTCCGCCACCTGGCCCGACAGGCCTCGCACTGACTCCAACACGCCGGTGCAACCCGCCAGATTCTGCTGTGCCGTTACTGCAATGCCGCTCACACCACGTTCCACCTCCGACACTGCCGCGTCGAAGGTGCTCTTTTTCTCCGAGCCCTTGTGGTCGCTTTCCCTGGAGTAAATATCGTCCGCCAGCAGCTTGATGCGTGCATCGAGCTGGGTGACGGTGCTCATGATTTGTTTCGAGGATTGTTCGACCTTGGCGGCCAGCTCTCTCACCGCGTCGGCCACCACACCGAAACCGCGCCCGGCTTCGCCAGCACGTTTCGCTTCCACCGAGGCATTGAATGCGACGAGCCGCGTCTGCGGCGCGATTCTCGTAATCTCGCTAGCGGCATCGGCCACCTCAGCCAGATTGTCAGTCACGCCGATGACGCCTTGCCCGATCTGTTCAACTGCCTGACGGGCACGCAGCACCGACTCGCTGCTTGCTTTCGTGGCTTCTTCAATCGCCTGATTGGCGCGGATCATCGCATCGATTTCACTAGCCAGCGCATTGAAGGTTTCCGCCTGCCTGCTGCTCATGACTGCCAGGTCGTCGATCAAGCCATTCAGCGTTGCCGATTCCTTCCCCAGTCCTGGTGCCTGGTGCGCGACCCGGCCGACGACATCTTCTATATCGGTTCCGGCCGCGGACACTGCCGGCACTATTCGCGGCTCTTCCCGGCTCTTGCCAAACTTGAAAAACATTGCTGTTGTATCCTGTAAATTTTTTTCGCCATCGTATAGCCGCGCTAGGGCCTGTTCACACTATCGCAGCGCTTCAGCGATGAGCGCTGAGGTGATGAACGCGGCGAACATCAGATCCAGCTTGTCATAGCGAGTGAACACACGGCGCCACGCCTTCAGGCGTCGAAACAGCCGCTCGATTTGATTGCGTTTGCGATAGAGTTGCCGATCGTATGGCCAAGGCTGACGCCGCTGAGGATTGGGCGGCACCACCGGCATCCAACCCAGGCGCAGTGCCGTTTCACGGGTGGCATCGTCCTGATAGGCACTATCCATGAGCAGCGCCACTAGTTGGGGCAACGGACCCAAGGCCTGGATCAGCCGGCGTCCCTCCGGCGCGTCGCCCGCTTGACTCAGGGTAAGGCTCCAAGTCACGCTATGGCGGTCATCCGCGGCAACCAGATGCAGTTTGGTGCTCCAGCCACCGCGATTGCGTCCAAGTGCTTGTGGCCCGTTTTTTTGGGTGCACCAGTACCATCGGGATGCACTTTGACGATGCTCGAATCCAGGCATACTGCTTCGATACGCACCTGCATGAGCCGTCGGCGCTGCAATTGCTCGAACACCCGATCGAGCACGCCGGCTCTGCTCCAGCGCAGCATGCGGGTATACACGGTATGCCACTTGCCGTAGTGCTCCGGTAGCGCCCGCCATTTGCAGCCGTTGGCCGCCACAAACAGGATGGCATTGATCACTTGCAAGTTGCTCACCTTGACGTTGCCGCGCTGGCGCGGCAGCAAATCCTCGATCTGCTGAAATTGTGTGGCACTCAGTTGCATGACTACTCCTTGCGTGCAGGAGTGCCTACAGTTTCGGTTCCGCCACAACAATTAACAAGTAGTGTGAACAGACCCTAGGACGAGGTCAATCGGATGCCTGCCCCCGGGTTGCAGGAGTATCATGAACTGCATTGCAACGATTCACGAGGGAGAACGCGCATGCAGAAACAACCCCTCTCTTCACCGGCACGCGGGAACATGCGCGCCATGCTGCTCGATGCTCCGCGCCTGCCGTTGCGCCTCGCATCGATCACCATACCTCGCCCGTCAGCCCACGAGATCCTGATCCGAGTTACAGCATGCGGCGTATGCCGAACCGACTTGCATATCGCAGACGGAGAACTGACGCCGCGTAAGACGCCATTGATCATGGGGCATGAAGTCGTCGGCGTTGTCGCGGACAAGGGAGAGCTGGTCCAAGGGCTATTGGTCGGCGACCGCGTCGGCGTGCCTTGGCTCGGGGGAAGCTGCCGCCATTGCGGATTCTGCGAAGTACAGCAGGAGAACCTGTGCGACGACGCGCTGTTTACTGGATATGATCGCGACGGCGGGTACGCGGAATATACGGTTGCCGACGCACGCTACTGTTTCCTGCTGCCGGAGCGTTACGATGACTTGCACGCAGCACCTTTGCTATGCGCAGGACTGATCGGCTACAGGGCCTATGCGATGACAGGCGATGCTCAAAGACTGGGATTGTATGGTTTCGGCGCGGCGGCCCACATCATTGCGCAGGTCGCGCGGCAACAAGGCCGTGAGATCTACGCGTTTACACGTCCCGGCGATACCCGCTCGCAGGAATTCGCACGTTCACTGGGTGCATCCTGGGCTGGAGGATCCGATACCACGCCGCCAGCGCCGCTCGATGCGGCAATCATCTTTGCCCCACTCGGCGCACTCGTGCCGCAGGCGCTTTCAGTTACACGGAAAGGGGCAACCGTCGTCTGTGCCGGTATCCATATGAGCGACATACCCCGGTTTCCATACGCCTTGCTGTGGGGAGAACGCTGCGTGCGCTCGGTTGCCAATCTTACGCGGGCCGATGGCGACGCGTTCTTCCAGCTGGCCGGTCAAATGGAGATCCGAACATCTCCAGTTGCGTTCCCGCTGGAACAGGCCAACCAGGCATTGGCTGCCCTGCGTGCCGGAGAATTCGATGGTGCTGCTGTGCTTGTACCGGGAACGGCTGCCTGACGTCGTGCCACAAATTTACACGTACGCGATGTAAATAATTGCCAATTGAAAGATCCCGACCGACTAAAAAAGCCTGACGTAGGATAAAAAAATCCCCGGCAAGCCGGGGATTTTTATGTTTCTTGATTCAGCGGACTGAATTACAGAGGCTGAATTGCGGAAGCCTGTTTGCCCTTCGGGCCGGTCGTGACTTCGAAAGAAACGCGCTGGTTTTCCTTCAGCGACTTGAAGCCGTTGGATTGAATTGCGGAGAAGTGCGCGAACAAATCTTCGCCGCCTTCGTCCGGGGTAATAAAGCCAAAACCTTTAGCGTCGTTGAACCACTTGACAGTACCTGTTGCCATTACATTTCCTATTACAGTTAAATGGGCTTTCGCCCGATGGATCCTTTGAAGCAAGAAAGAATGACAGACGAATACTGCACTGCTAGCTCGAACTTCAATCGGTGGCCGATTATAACGCATAACTTTAAGAAGTTGGCAAACGATTCTCATCCTAACGTTTTTATCCGTGGCACGGGTAAAACAGGGATATATCCGGGATCAACAACGACCTGATCCTTGGCATGGTTGGTGCATAAAGGTATTTCATTTTTCTTTTACCTCCATGCCCGACCATGCAAACAATGTTTACAAGCATTAAAACGCCAAGTCGCAAATCTGTCGGTACGGCACGTTCTGGTACGTCCCCAGCACACAGCCCCGCTGTGCCGGCAAACAGCCTTCAGAAAACGATGCGTGAAACGTTCGGGATTACGCATCTGCGGCCTGGGCAGCGTGAAGTGATCGAGCATGTATTAAGGGGACATGACACGCTGGCCATCATGCCGACCGGTGCCGGAAAGTCGCTCTGCTATCAATTGCCTTCGCTGAAGATCCCCGGCGTGACGGTCGTCGTTTCGCCGTTGATTTCGCTAATGAAAGACCAGGCAGGGAAACTGGAAACTGCGGGCGTTGCAGCGGCTGAAGTCAATAGTACGCTGACCAGCCGCGAGGAAGCGTCGGTATTGGAAAGCATCAAGCAATCCGGTAACGAATTCGTGTTCGCCACACCGGAACGGATGTCCGATCCGGAATTTCTCGTAACGCTAAAACAGAGCAAGATCAGCCTTTTTGTCATCGACGAAGCTCACTGCATCTCGCAGTGGGGACATGATTTCCGCCCTGCCTATCTTGAGCTGGGCAATGCCATCAAAGCGCTCGGCAGTCCCGCCGTACTCGCATTGACGGCCACTGCAACGAATGAAGTCATTGAGGACATCGGCAAGCAACTTGGGCTCCCCGATCTGCGCGTCATCAATACCGGCATTTATCGGCCGAACCTGCACTACCGGGTCGAACCGGCAACAGATGAAAGTGAAAAGCTGCTGCAGGTGACGCGCATTGCGCGCGAGACAGCCGGCCCCGGCATCATCTATGTGGCGACAGTGAAGGCGGTGGATGAGGTCTACAGGGCGTTGCATCAGGCCGGTGAAAGTGTGACGTTCTATCACGGCCAGTTGTCCGCAAGGATACGCACGCAAAACCAGGACGCCTTCATGAGTGGAGCAAGTCGCCTCATGGTAGCAACCAATGCATTCGGCATGGGGATCGACAAGCCTGACATACGCTTCGTCGTCCATTACCAGTTACCCGCCAATCTCGAGGCGTATTACCAGGAATCGGGACGCGCCGGCCGCGACGGAATTGCAGCGGAGTGCGTACTGATCTACTACCCGAAGGACAAGCAAGTCCAGCAGTTCTTTCTTGCACGACGTTATCCGGGCGTTGACGACCTCGGGGATATTTATGGTGCGCTGCAGACGCTTGCGATGGAAAGCCCGCGCGTATCCTCCGACCGTCTGCGTGCCGCATTGGAACAAATCTCCGATACTCGCTTGCAGGTAGCAATCAAGCTGCTGAAGGACGGCGGGATAGTGAAGCAGGAAGAGGACCTCGGCTACCAGCTCCTGCGCGAGAAGGTCAAGGCCAGTGAACTGGCTCGTCTGGTGGAGGTTTATCGCGAAAAGAACGCGCGGGACCACGAAGCGCTGGAGCGCATGGTGTTCTACGCGCAGACCGGTTTTTGCCGCTGGAAGATTTTGCTGGAGTATTTCGGTGAGCACGTTGACTGGTCACATTGCGACGTCTGCGACAATTGCCGCCAGCCGCCTGAACAGGCACTCAGCCCGGAACACATCCGGGATCACGTACCGCCGGCAAGCCGTGCCGCCAAACCGCGCTTGCCGGATGTCGGCAGCCCGGTCAAAGTCGCGAAATACGGCGAAGGACGTGTCGTTTCTTCTGCCGGCGACAAGATCACAATCAGCTTCCCCGACAGCCAGACGAGAACCTTCCTGCGCGACTACGTCCAGCCTGCGTAAGTCCAGCCGTCGGTTTTCAGCCAGCCGCCCCGCTCCATGTCCATTTTGGGCGCGGAGCGGGGCTACCATTTTTATCTCGCTTGCGCCACTATTGACTTAGAGCAACCTTTCTAGGATAGTGATTATTGGTTAACACAATAAGAATCAAGACCGATAAGAACTAGACGGCGGATCGAAGTTATCGCCCCTGTTGCCGAGGCATCCCGTTTTTCGCAGTCCAGCGGCACTGGGTATCAATTACATGTAAAGACGGACATGACAGAAAAGCTGCTGCCACGCCTGCCGCACGACAAAGGCTATCCTGCCGCTCCCCGCTTTACTATCAGTAAGAAAATTGGACTGGTATTCCTGCTGCTCCTGCTGCTCGGCGTTGCCAATGTCATTGTCGTGCGCAGCATCCTGCAGGAATTCAACGGCGTTGCTGCCACTGTCAATATCGCAGGCAAACTCCGCTTCCTCAGCCAGAAAATCGCACTTAATACCAGCAATACCCTCAATGGCTGGGCTCCCGGCAAGAACGCCGCGGAGGCCGATATCCATGACTACGAAACCGCACTGCATGCTCTCGCAGTTGGCGGAATTGCCTTCGGCTACGAACTGCGGCCGCTGTCCCCTCACCAGCAGGTGGAACTGGAGGCACTACGCCAAAACTGGCTCCGCTACCGTGCGTATATTGAATCGACGCTTCAGAACACCAGTGCTACTACCGTAGAGGCAGTCCAATTCGGCGAAATCACCGAAGGCTCGGCGCGCATGCTCAAGGGCGCCGAAGAACTGATGCAATCACTGACGATGGATGCACAACGCGGACAGCAACGCGCATTGCATACCACCTACCTGCTGTTGCTGGTCGACGTGCTGGTGCTCATTGCCATGTTTATCCTGGTCCGCCTGCGTATCGTGCAACCGCTGCGTGGCCTCGTCCGCCACAGCCGAGACCTCGCCGAAGGAAATTACCATGTCCGCATCGGCTACCGCTCCAATGACGAAATGGGCCAACTGGCAGATGCCTTCAATTACTCCGCACGCCGCATCGGCAACCTGATCACCCGTCTTGAGGAGGAGCGCAAGGCCCTGTCGCAGGCGGAGTCGATGTTCCGTGGCGTCGCAGAAAACTCCGTGGTCGGCGTCTATGTCGCGCAGGATGGCAAGTTCAGGTTTGTGAACGAAAAAATGGCAAGCATGTTCAACTACGAACCTGCCGCCATGATCGAGTCCGTCGGCGTCTACGATCTCGTTCCGGAAGGCGACCGCGACCTGGTCGAAACCAATGTGCAGAAGCGTTTGCGTGGCGATTTGCTCGGCGTGCATTACGAGCGCCGGGCGCGCAAGAAAGACGGTACGCTGTTCGATGTCGAAGTGTTCGGTTCCAGCATGAGCCTGGATGGGCACCCGGCGACGATCGGCATCATGCTCGACATTACCGAGCGCAAGCAGGCGGAATCGACGATGCGCATGGCGACCATGGTGTATGAGAGCAGCAGCGAAGCCATGACCATCACCGACGCCGACGGCATCGTCATCGAAACCAACCCCGCCTTCACCAAGATTACCGGGTACAAGCGGGAGGAAGTAATTGGCCGCCACATCAAGATGCTGCGCTCCGGACGGCAAGACCACTCTTTCTATGACGCCATGTGGCAAGCACTGAATACCTGTGGTCACTGGCAAGGCGAGATCTGGAACCGCCGGAAGAACGGCGAGGTGTATGCGGAATGGCTGACCATTAACACTTCCTACAATTCGGACGGCTCAGTCAACTGCAGGATCGCGCTGTTCTCGGACATCACGCACAAGAAGAAGACGGACGATCTCGTGTGGCGGCAGGCGAACTTCGACTCGCTGACCGGCCTGCCCAATCGCCTGATGTTCCGCGACCGGCTGGAACAGGAAATCCGCAAGTCGCACCGTGCCGGCTTGCCGATGGCGCTGATGTTCATCGACCTCGACCGCTTCAAGGAAATCAACGACACCCTTGGCCATGCCGTCGGCGACTCGCTGCTCAAGCAGGCCGCGCAGCGCCTGAGCAGCTGCGTGCGGGAATCCGACACGGTCGCGCGGCTGGGCGGCGACGAGTTCACCATCATTCTGGGCGAACTGACGGCAGCGACCAATGTCGAGCGCATCGTGCAGGAAGTGCTGAAGAACATGGCCGAGCCCTTCATCCTCGGCGATGAAGTCGCGTATGTCTCGGCCAGTATCGGCATCACCTTCTATCCCGACGATGCAACCGAAGTTGAGGACCTGCTGAAGAATGCGGACCAGGCGATGTACGCGGCGAAGAACCTGGGGCGCAATCGCTTCCATTACTTCACCCCCTGCATGCAGGAACAGGCGCAGGCAAGGCGCCGCCTGGTTGCCGATATGCGGCTGGCACTGTCCCAGAACCAGTTCCGCGTGCATTACCAGCCGATTGTGGACATGGCCAGCGGGCGAATCTGCAAGGCAGAGGCTCTGATCCGCTGGCAGCATCCGAAGCGCGGCCTTGTGAGCCCGGCAGAATTCATTCCGGTTGCAGAAGACACCGGCTTGATCGTGGAGATCGGAGACTGGGTGTTCCGTGAGGCGACACGGCAGGTCGCTCGGTGGCGTGAATTCCACCCCGATTTCGAGATCAGCGTGAACACTTCGCCCGTGCAGTACCGCAGCGGAGGGATCGGGCATGACAGCTGGTTCGAACATCTGGATGAACTGGGCGTGCCAGGGGACGGCATCACGGTGGAGATCACTGAAGGATTACTGCTCGATACCAACTCGGCAATTACGACGCAGTTGCTGAAGTTCAGGGAAGCCGGCATCAAGGTGTCGCTGGATGACTTTGGCACCGGTTATTCCTCCATGTCGTACCTGAACCGGCTCGATATCGACTACCTGAAGATCGACCGCTCCTTCATCGTCGACCTTGCTCCGGGCTCTGAGAATGTCGCGCTTTATGAGGCAATGATCGTGATGGCGCACAAGCTCGGCATCAAGGTCGTGGCCGAAGGCGTGGAGACGCCTGAACAATACGCAATCCTTGCGGCCGCGGGCTGCGATTTCGCCCAAGGTTTTCTGTTCTCGAAGCCGGTGCCGCCGGAACAGTTTGAAGCGCTCTTCACGCAGGAGTGCATCTTCCCCCACCAATCACTTCATTGAATCTGCGCCAACCGGCGCGCTCGGTTGCCTGCCTCGGTTGCCGACACTTCTGCGACTGTGCTCGCCCCTTTCAAGAATGCGATAAGCCCATCGTCGCCATAGCAGGCCACGACGTTACAGATCCACACCGATTGCTTCATGCGCACTGCCACGGTCGCCAGCATCTTGTTGCCGGCAGTGTCTGTATGCGCAGACACCGGCCTGCAAGCCCGGCATTGCTTTCACACGTCGCTTCTATAAAACCGCATGTTTCTAAGTGGAAGAACTGCTTCGCCACAACATTCGGCGGTTAATGAGATCGTGGCCCCATCCCCCTCCCCTGCCGTCATTGAATCTTTATTGTTTTCATTGAAAAAAATATATGGCATATGACATTTATCAAAGTTTCAGCAGGCACTTAACACGAACCGTTTTTCTCAAATAAGCCGAGCACTCATTTACAACTATATTTCTGAGAGGAACTTATATGAAATACTCAGTATTGCTCGCGGCCTTGGTCGCCACTCTTGCTTTAGGCGCGTGTGACAAGAAAGAACCTGGCACCTCCGACGCTGGCACCGGCAGCACCAGCAGCTCGGGCGCAACGGGAAGCACCGGCGGCACCACAAGCGGCACTGCCGGCACCACAGGCACTGCGGGCGGCACCAGCAGCAGTAGCAGCACTGAAAGCCCAGGCGCAACCCCAAGCACTGGTGGCACCACACCACCGGCAGGTGGAGCAGGCGGCAGCACTGACAGCAGCACCGGCGGCGCAGCAGGCAGCACGACAACGCCTCCGGGTGGCGCAGGCGGTACCAGTGGCAGCACCACTCCGCCTTCAGGCGGCGCGGGCGGCACCAGCGGCAGTACTTCTACACCATCGGGCGGCGCAGGCGGCACCAGTGGCAGCACTTCTACACCATCGGGTGGTGCCGGGGGAACCAGTGGCAGCAGCTCCACGCCATCTGACAGCTCGAGCGGAACCAGCGGCAGCAGCTCTACACCGTCGGGCGGCGCAGGCGGCACCAGCGGCAGCAGCTCCAGCTCGCCGTCGGGCACTTCGAGCGGCAGCACGGGAAGCACTGGTGGCACTGGCAGCACCCCGACCACGCCTGGTAGCAGCAGCTCGTCAGGCACGCAGAAATAAATCTTCTTTTCTCGACGTGCAGAGCCGTACCGTTGGTGTCGCCAGCGGTACGGCTTTATTGTTCCGGCAATATGCCCAGGCTACGTTTGATAAGCGTAGCGAGCAGGCTGTAGCGGTGCCAAAAAGTGCGCACGTACGAGTAATACGCCTAGCCCGTAGACACCGATACGGGCCGTGCAGTAGCTTGTCCAACAGTGACTAGCGCGTGGCCTTACGCTTATCCTTGCCTACCGGTTCGATCCGCAGCTCGCCGCGCAGCATCGGCTTGACCAGAATCTTGTAGGTATCGACGTCGAATGTGCGCCGTGCCGGATAGCAGACGGGTGGCGCCCCGGACATGCGGTCGATGGAACCGACATAGAACCAGTGGTCGATGACATGCGTCTGCCTCCAGCCATCGCATTCCTCGACGATGCCCATCGGTCCTGCATAAGGCCACACCACGATGCGCATTTCCTGCAGCGCAGCCTGCAAGCGCCGGTGATGCGCTTCGGCAGGCTCTTCGCCGATGCAGGCACCGAGGCAGCGCGCGATCTGCCGCGCAAAACAGGCGCGTCCGCGCATGGGACTCTCCAGTCCGGTCAACGCCGGACATAGCCTCTCCGTATCCACGATCTCCCGCAATTTTTCCAGCGCCGCCCTGCGCGTTGCAAACAGTCCGTACAGATCCTCTGTCTTCGCGAAATCATGGTCGCGCGCGTACACGATCTCCGGGACGGATCGGGCACCGGGCAACAGGCGCAGCGTGCACATCTCGCGCGTGCGGCGCAGCTTCTTGTTATGCAGCGGCTGCATTTCCTTGATCAGGCGGGACTCCAGCAGCAGCGCACCGATCTCGCCGGCGGTGCGCCGGAATTCGACATGGCGGCTCTGCTGCAGCATGCGCGCCTCTTCCGGCGTGCGCAGATGGGACAGCACCCGGCTGCGGATGTTGACGCTCTTGCCAATGTAGAGCGGCTGGTCCTGCTCACCGCGAAAGATGTAGATGCCCGGCTTGGACGGCAGGGCATCGAGGCTGGCGCGGTCGATGTGATGCGGGTATTCGAAGGTCTCTGCGGGCTCGGGTCGGATCACCAATCCGACCGAGATGATGCGGGCTTGCATGGAAGGCAAAACAGCTTTTAAAAAATATAAGGACGGCGCAAATCCATAACCAATCTGACTAAACGGCCTTGTCTGTTTACTGTATATTTATACAGTATAAATTGATCATCGGCATTGCAGCCGAAAAGCATAAGAGGTTTGGATGTCCGCATTAGTTTCCACCATATCGTCACTGCCCCATACCGTCTGGCGTGCGGACCAGATGGGATCGCACCATGCTGCGGTGGTACCGACCGGCCATGGCGCACTCGACCGGGAGTTGCCCAATGGCGGCTGGCCAAGCGCCGCGCTGATCGAACTGCTGCTGCAGCAGGCCGGCATCGGAGAGATGCGCCTGCTGCGCCCTGCCCTGAACATGATTGCCAGCCTGCACCGCATCGCACTGATCCAGCCGCCCCACCTGCCGCAGATCGCCGCCTGGACGGCATGGGGCCTTCCGGCCGAGCGTGTCCTGTGGATCAATACGCAACACAGCGCCGATGCGCTGTGGGCAGCGGAGCAGGTGCTGCGCAATGGCAGCTGCGGCGCGTTATTGCTATGGCAATCCCATATCCGTACCGAATCGCTGCGCCGCCTGCACTTGGCGGCGCAAAGCGCACAGACCCTGTTCTGGATGATGCGGCCGCTGGCCAGCGCACAGGATGCTTCGCCTGCGCCTTTGCGGCTGGCACTGCGCCCTGTCAGCGGCGGCATCGGGCTCGACATCATCAAGCGCCGCGGGCCGCAGCGGGATGAAATGCTTTTCCTGCCGCTGCATGATGCGCCTGCGGCACCCTCCCTTGCACCCACACTCACACTCACAGCATCCCATGCGCACCTGGATCGGCGTTTACCTGCCACACCTGCCGCTCGAAGCCTTTCGGCCGAACTGGTCTGAAGCGGGCCGGCATGTTGTCGTCGACCGCACGCAAGTGCTGGCGCTTAGCGAACAGGCTGCCCAAGCAGGTGTGCGCATCGGCATGCGCCGCGGCGGCGTGCAGGCCTTGTGTCCCGACGCCGTTCTGCACGAGCGCGATGCCGCACGCGAGCAGGAAGCATTGGACAGCGTCGCCCTCACCTTGCTGCAGTACACGCCGGAAGTCGCTTATGCGGAAGAAGCGAGTCTGCTGCTCGACGTCAGCGCCAGCCTGCGCGCATTCCGCGGGCGGCTTGCCTTGAGCCGGCTGGTGCGAGCCAGCGTCTTCGCGCTCGGCTTCACGCCGCAGATCGGCATGGCGCCCACTGCACAAGGGGCATGGCTGCTTGCGCGCTGCCAGCCGCGCCATGGCCGGGCGGCAGTACGCCGCGTGATCCGCATGGAGAGCATGATGCGCCGGCTGGATGCGTTGCCCTGCATGCTGCTGCCCGCTGCACGCCCCTACGAGGAATGGCTGACCGGCATCGGCTGTCATTCCCTGCGCGACCTGCGCCGCCTGCCGCGTGCAGGTCTGCAGCGACGCAGCGACAAGCACCTGCTGGATGCGCTTGACCGTGCCTACGGACAGGCGCCGGAACTGTTCGAATGGGTACAGGCACCCAAGGCCTTTTCCGCGCGCCTGGAACTGCCGGACCGGATCGAGCATGCGGAAGCCATACTGTTTGGCGCGCGCCGCCTGCTGCTGCAAATGACAGGCTGGCTGGTGGCGCAGCAACTGGCCGTCAGGCGCTTTTCGCTGCTGCTCGACCACGAACGCGGGCGCCATGCGATCGCGCCGACGCCTGTGGAGATCGCACTGGCCGATCCAACCTGGCAGGAGGAGCACCTGACCCGATTGCTCAAGGAGCGCCTCGGCCGGCTCGAGCTGGCTGCCCCGGTGATCGCAGTGCGACTGGAAGCCCAGCAGCTAGAGGCGATGCAACCACCCTCCGAGTCGCTGTTCCCGGAACCCGGCGGCACGCCGGCCGACTATCACCGCCTGCTGGAGCTGCTGACCGCGCGCCTTGGCAACCAGAGTGTGCTGGCGCCCTCGCCACGTGCCGACTACCGGCCAGAGGTGTGTAATGCCTGGGTGCCTGCCGCGACTGTCAGCCGCCCCACACCGGCGGCGTTGCATCAGGTCGAGCGGCCGTTCTGGATACTGGAAAAGCCGGTGGCATTGATCATGCGTGAAAACCGGCCGTTCTACGGATCGCCGTTAAGACTGGTGAAAGGACCGGAACGGATTGAGTGCGGCTGGTGGGATGGCGGGCTGGTGGTGCGGGATTATTTTATCGCCCAAGGGGAAGCCTCGACGTGCTACTGGATTTATCGGGAACGTAGCGGGGATCAGATTTCCTGGTACCTGCATGGTCTGTTCGCATGACAACCCTCTTCCGTGCATCGATACCGCTTCAGGAAATTCGGCAGCACGGCCAGAGCGGTTGATGTAATTGCATCACAGCAAGAAATGTCCCTTTATCAACCCTTTTCTTGACTTAGCTCATTTATTAACAGAATGACTGGGGAATATCATGGGTTAAACCTTCAATGCGGGCGATTGCCGCTCGCCAAGGTTGTTTTTAATTTGAATATTTGGAGTCCATTGCATGAACCTGATGATCACCGGCCACCACCTCGAGATTACCCCTGCCATCCGCGAGTATGTGGAGAGCAAACTGGAACGGGTTGTCCGCCATTTCGACCAGATCATCGACATCGCGGTCATTCTCGGCGTCGAAAAACTGTCCGAGAAGAACAAATCGCAACACGCCGAAGTCAACCTCCGCCTGAAGGGAAATGTGATCCACGTCGACAACGTCGCCGACGACCTCTATGCCGCCATCGACGGCCTGGTCGACAAACTGGATCGCCAAGTCCTCAAGCACAAAGAAAAAATCCGGGAACATCAGCACGAAGGCATCAAGCACGTCAGCGAAGATCTCTGACGTTCTACCCGGCGGCAGCACAATCACCATCGCTGCTGCCGGAGTCCTGCCTTAGTTTTGCTCAAAAGGAAGGCCGGCACCTGCCGCCTTCCTCCTCCCGACGCCACGCCGATTGCGGCTTGCGAACAGCACCCTGCTTCGCCATAATGCAACGGCATGATGGTTTCCCCCCGCGCCATCGCAGCTTGGCCATCCTCATCCTCCCTCTTTTCCGCGCACCCGACGCGCAACATTGCAGATGCTGCAGCCGCATAGGCGCTGCCGCGCGCATTACCGCATTGACGCCGCATTAACGCCGCATTAACGAATTACCAAGATGATCAGGACGCTCGAAAACCGCTTTTACTATCTCGATAATTTCCATCGGGTGGTCGAGTGGATCCGCGAGCGTTACAGCGACCTGCTGACCGCCGAGGAACTGGCATTCATCGACCGCTTCGGTGCGCTGCCGCAGCCATCCCGGGCACTGCTGGTGCGCATGGTGATGCGCAAGGGCGAACTGTTCCGTTCCAGCAAACTGAGTTATGAAGAAATCGGCTGCACGCAAGAAGCGGCGCGCCCACTCGCAGAACTTGGCTGGATCGACGACCGCCCCCTGTTGACGCTGGAGCAACTATTCGGTCTGCTGACGAAAACCGAAATCGTGTCCCTCTTCCGCGCGTCCTTGCCCAGCACACAAGCAAAAAAGGAAGACCTGCTGGAATCGCTTCTGCCTGAATTTGCCGATGCGCGCCATTTCCACATATGGCATCCGGAGGCGGCGGAGTGCGTCTACCAGGTACACATCAATCCCTTGTGCGACCGGCTGCAGCTGCTTTTCTTCGGCAACTGCCGTCAGGACTGGTCGGAGTTCGTTCTATCGGACCTTGGCATCTACAAATACGAGAAGGTCGAGTTTTCCGCCTCTTCGCGCGGCTTCCGCACGCGCGAGGACGTCGACAGCTACCTGCACCTGCATCAATGCCGGGAGCGCTTCGAGCAAGGCGAACTGCTCGACGAGATCATGAAGGACATCCCGACCACGCCGCTGGCGAACGACTGGCTGGAGGGCCGCCGCGCCAAGCTGCTGTTCCAGGTGGCGCAGCAATACGAGCGCTGCGGCGAGTTCGACACTGCGCTCGGCATTTACACCGCGTGCACCTACCCGGAGGCCCGCGTACGTGCGATCCGCGTGATGGAACGCAGCGAACAATTCGAGCCTGCCTTCGCACTCGCCCAAGCCGCATTGGAAGCGCCCGAAAACGAAACCGAACGACAGCAGCTCTTGCGCATCCTGCCGCGCCTGCACCGCAAGCTGGGGCTGCCCAAAATTCCGGCGCAAGCTGAGACACCGGTGCCGCGCCTCGACCTGCTGCTGCCACAACCGGATACCGACTATTACGTCGAAGAAGTGGCAGCACGCCATCTGGCGCAGTCCGATGCACCGGTGTACTACGTCGAAAACACACTCATCACTTCGCTGTTCGGGCTGCTGTGCTGGAAGGCGATCTTTGCCGCCGTGCCGGGCGCGTTCTTCCATCCGTTCCACATCGGCCCGGCCGACCTGCACAGCCCGGATTTCCAGCGCCGGCGCGAACAGGAGTTTGCGGATTGCCTGTCCCAGCTCGATACCGGGCAATACATCGACACCATCAACCGCAACTTCACCGACAAGATGGGCACGCAATCGCCCTTCGTCGCGTGGCAGGTGCTGGACGAAGAGCTGAAGGACCTTGCGCTGCAATGCATCCCGGCTGCGCACCTGAAGAAATGGTTTGCGCGCATCCTGCAGGACATCGCCGCCAACCGCGCCGGCCTGCCGGACCTGATCCAGTTCTGGCCCGCCGAGAGGCGTTACCGCATGATCGAGGTGAAAGGCCCGGGCGATCGCTTGCAGGACAATCAGATCCGCTGGCTCGACTACTGCATCGCGCACGGCATGCCAGTGTCCGTCTGCCATGTGCAATGGGCGGAGGCCAGCGCGTGACATCCAGCGCGAAATATCTCGTTGCCGTGCGCGCGCTGGCCGAGTTCACCGCCAAGGAAGGCGACCTCGACCTGCGCTTTACGCCGTCGCCATCCGCACAGGAAGGCATTGCCGGCCATGCGGTCGTCACCGCGCGCCGCGGCGCCGGATACCAGGCCGAAGTCACCTTGTCGGGCGAATACAAGCACCTGCAGGTGCGTGGCCGTGCCGATGGTTATGACCCGGTGCGCAACCGCCTCGAGGAAATCAAGACCTTTCGCGGCGACATCGACGCGATACCGGACAACCATCGGAAGCTGCACTGGGCGCAGGCCAAGATGTACGGCTGGCTGCTATGCGAAAAACTCGGCCTGCAGGAAGTCGAGCTGGCGCTGGTGTATTTCGACATCGTGCGCCAGAAGGAAACGGTGCTGCATGAATCCCATTCCGCCGAGTCCCTGCATGCCTACTTCGACCAACAGTGCGAACGCTTTCTCGCATGGGCGGAGCAGGAACTTGCACATCGCGCCGCGCGCGACACGGCATTGACGGCATTGCGCTTTCCACATGCGGATTTCCGTCCGGGCCAGCGGCAACTGGCGGAAGCGGTATACCGCGCGGCAACCACCGGCCGCTGCCTGATGGCGGAGGCGCCGACCGGCATCGGCAAGACGGTCGGCAACCTGTTCCCGTTGCTCAAGGCCTGCCCCGGCCAGGAACTCGACAAGGTGTTTTTTCTCGCAGCGAAAACGCCGGGCCGTGGACTGGCGCTGCACGCACTTTCACTGATCAAGCACAGCGAACCGGCACTGCCGCTGCGCGTGCTGGAACTTGTCGCGCGCGACAAGGCTTGCGAGCATCCGGACAAAGCCTGCCATGGCGAGTCCTGCCCGTTGGCACAAGGCTTCTACGACCGGCTGCCACAGGCGCGACAGGCTGCAGTCGCCAGCACTCAGCTGGACAAAACCGCATTGCGCGAGATCGCCCTTGCGCACAATATCTGCCCCTACTACCTCAGCCAGGACCTCGTGCGCTGGAGCGACGTGGTGGTGGGCGACTACAACTACTATTTCGATACGAGCGCGCTGCTGCATGGCCTGACCATATCTAGCCAGTGGCGTGTCGGCGTGCTGGTGGATGAGGCGCACAACCTGATCGAACGTGCGCGGAAGATGTACACCGCAGAACTGGACCAGACTGCATTCCACTTCCTGCGGCAATCGGCGCCTGCCGCGCTGAAGAAAGACCTGGATCGGCTCAACCGCAGCTGGAATGCGTTGAACAAGGAGCAGGAAGAGCCTTATCGCGTCCACGCCGAGATCCCCGACAGCTTTTCCGGTGCGTTGCTAAAGGCGATCGCCGCCATCACCGACTTCATGGCGGAAAACCCGACCTATGTCGACAACGACCTGCAGCGCTTTTACTTCGACGCACTGCACTTCTCGCGGCTGATGGAGGTCTTCGGTACGCACTCGCTGTTCGATGTGACGAAGACCGCATGGCAAGGGAAAACCCGTTCGGTGCTATGCATCCGCAATATCATTCCTGCCCCCTTCCTTGCGCCGCGTTTTGCCGATGCACGTACCGCCACGCTGTTCTCCGCCACATTGAGTCCATGGCACTTTTACAGCGACACGCTCGGCATGCCGGAAGACATGGTGTGCGTGCAGGTGGAGTCGCCGTTCAAGGCGGAGCAGTTGTCGGTACGCGTGGTCGGCGATATCTCCACCCGCTACCAGCACCGCGAGGAGTCGCTTTTGCCAATCGTCGACCTGATGGCGCGGCAGTATGCGGAGAGGCCCGGTAACTACCTCGCATTCTTCAGCAGCTACGACTACCTGCAGAAGATCACGGCGCTGTTTGCCGCGCGCTATCCGGACATACCGATGTGGGAACAGTCGCGCCGCATGGAAGAAGCCGAGCGCGAGCAGTTCCTCGCGCGATTTACGCCGGACGGCAAAGGCATCGGTTTTGCCGTGCTGGGCGGCCCCTTCGCGGAAGGCATCGACCTGCCGGGCGAGCGGCTGGTCGGCGCGTTTATTGCCACGCTTGGACTACCGCAGCTCAATCCGGTCAATGAACAGATCAGGGAACGCATGGATACCGAGTTCGGTGCGGGCTACGACTACACCTACCTCTTCCCCGGCATACAGAAAGTGGTGCAGGCCGCCGGGCGGGTCATTCGTACGCAGCTCGATC